>WBZR01004095.1_pt1 | contig 12286 bp, 8 predicted proteins | sample 5204231 | NCBI WGS metagenome assembly WBZR01 (sample SAMN12412403, study PRJNA552823) | activated sludge metagenome | isolation source: activated sludge from anammox sidestream of wastewater treatment plant... | place: USA: Virginia | collected 2017-08
AGCGCCGGCGGCCACCGCGAATCCTGCGGCCGCGACCGACATGAACGACTTCTCCGACACCGCCGACTTCGAGTGGAACTTCGAGGAAGAGGCAAGCGGCACGGATTTCGAGATCGACGTCGGCGCCACGACCTTCTACATGCCGCGCGGCAACATCGTCACGTTCAAGGCGAAGGCGCTGAACGGGACGCCGCCCTTCAGCTTCACCTGGGACTTCGGCGACGGCTCTCCGCCAGGCACAGGCGAGGTGATCAAGCACCGCTTCGAAAAGCTCGGCAACCTCGACGTCATGGTGCGCGCCAAGGATGCGACCGGCGCCACGGCGTTCATGGAGCTCGGAATCCTCGTCCACCATCCGGTCGACTACGCGTACCGCATGCAGGAAGACGCGAAGACGATCGAGGAGCTGAAGACGCGCTATCCCGATTGGGCCGGGTCACCCAACCCGGCCGTCACCCCGTAGATCGCGAGCGGCACGAGCTTCCGGATCACCGTCGTCGGCGGGGTGTTGGCGGGCGAATCGGGCAGATGGATCGCGAGATCCGCGTCCGCCGCGACGGACGTGAACGCGAGTCCGGACACGTGCGGCGCCGGGGCATAGCGGCTCTGGATCCAATAGGCCGGCCGGCCGCCCTTCACGAGATGATCGAGGAGCGCCCTCCAGGCCGGTCCGCCGCCGGTCGCGAGGATGGTCTCGCGGCCGTAGACGAGCCAGAGCGCCACCTGCATCTGGAGATCGGCGAAGCCGCCGTCCACGACCACCACGGCGTTCCCGGGAAGGCGCTCCGCGATCGCACCGACGGACGCGAGGCTTCCCGCGAAGTAGGGCGCCGCCCGCAGGGCGAGGATCGGGCGCACCTGCCACGCGAACGTGACCCCGAGGAGCGCGACGGCCGCGGTGCGCCACGCCCGTCGTGGCGATTCCCGGAGCGCGGCGAGCGTGGCTCCGGCGAACAACGCCGCGCCCGGGAGCACGATCGGCAGGTAGCGCCGCATCGACCACGGCTGGTAGTCGGCGACCCGCGGGCTCGGAACGAACACGAGCGCCACCAGGAGCACCAGCAGGACGGCGAAGCGACCCGCCCGTCCGCCTCTCCACCACGAGACGCCGAGCCCCGCGACGGCGAGCGCGAAGCCGGGCGGCGACAGCGACCCCGCGAGCCATCCGAGATGGCGTACGCTGTCCATGCGGCCCCCGATCCGGAGATAGAGCGCGACCACCGCGATCGTCGCGCCCGCGGCGAGGGACCGCAGCGTCGTACGGCCGACCGGCCACCCCCGCGCGGTGGCCGCGAGCGCGACCACCGCGGGCACGACCGGCGCCAGGACGAGGAAACTCAGGATGCGGCCGTCCCCGAGCGCCGGGAGCATCGAGAGCGTCAGACGGGCGCGCGCCAGCGCCAGATCGTTCAGGAGATACGCGACGTGATGATTCGGGGAGCCGAAGAGCCCGATCGTCGCGAGCCCCCAGGCGCAGGCCGCGCCCGCGATCGCCGCGGCGAGCTCGCCCCGCGCGACCGGGCTCGTGAGCGCCCACCAGACGAGCGCCGCGAACGTGAAGAGCGCCGTCTCCGCGCGCGCGACGCCGCCGAGCCCGAACATCACGCCGGCGGCGAACGGCGCGCCGCGGCCGAGGAAGACGAGTCCGCCCCAGACGAACGCGATCGTGAGCGGCTCCGACATCGCGAAGCGACCGAACCACCAGACTGCGAAATTGCCGAGGAACACGAGCGCCGTCGGGAGCGCGGCCGCCGCGCCGAAGGTCTCCCCGGCGACGAGCGTGAGCGCCCACGTCCCGAGCCCGATCGTGAGCGGCGCGACCATGGGCGCCCACGAGGCGCCGCCGATCGCCGCCAGCACGCCGGCCCAGCTCGAGAGGAGCGGGAAGAAGGCCGGCATCGCCGTCGGCGCATCGCGGCGGTCCTTCAGGAGGCCGCCGGCGAGCCGGACGTAGGGGCCGCGATCGAGGAAGCCGACGCTCATGAAGAGCGACTGCGCGAGGGCCGGAGGCAGGCCCGGCCCGACGCCGTCGCGCACCTCGATCGTTCCCGTGCGCGCGAGGTGCACGCCGGCATCGACGTACATCGTCGAGTCGGAGGCCGCCATGAAGGTCTCGAACGGCGGCCACGACCAGGCGCAGGCGAGGAGCCCGACGACGCAGGCGAGGGCGCGCACGCGCCGGGCCGACACGCGCGGCGGCTCCGACGACGCGCGCCCGCGGCGGAGCCCGACGGCCGCGGCGGCGAGGGCGGCGCCGCCGAGCGCCGCGGCGAGCGCGCCGAGCGAGAAGGCGCCCGCCCGCGCCAGCACCACCGCCGCGATCGAGGTCGTCGCGAGTCCCCACCAGACGATCGAGAAGAGGTCCACCGGCCCGCGCCCGAGCCGCGCCAGCGCGATCCCCGCCAGCGCGAACGGCGCCAGCAGGATCGCCGCGCGCAGGACGACGGCCGGATCAGTCACGCGCCGCCGTCGACGCCGCAGACAGGCGCGGCGCGAGTCGCGCCCCGTCGGACGCGAAGATGCGCGCCCGCCCCAGGCCCCACCTGGCGAGACGGAACTGCACCGACGTCCGCAGCACGCCGAGTCCGTAGACCGTGCTGCGGCGGAAATCGATGGACGACGCTTCGGCGAAGTACTTCGCCGGGCACGACACCTCGCCGATGCTGAAGCCGAAATACGCGATCTGCGCCAGCATCTGGTTGTCGAACACGAAGTCGTCGGAGTTCTCGAGGAGCGGCAGCGTCTCGAGCACGCGGCGCGAAAAGGCGCGATAGCCGGTGTGGTACTCGGAGAGCTTCTTCCCGAGCAGCACGTTCTGCACGAACGTGAGGGCGCGGTTCGCGACGTACTTGTACTTCGGCATGCCGCCGACCAGCGCCCCGTCCGACAGGACGCGCGAGCCGAGGACGACGTCGTACTGGCCGACCGCGACCAGCGACGCCATCGCGACCAGCAGCTTCGGCGTGTACTGGTAGTCGGGGTGGAGCATCACCACCACGTCCGCGCCGTGCTCGAGCGCGGCGCGGTAGCAGGTCTTCTGGTTGCCGCCGTAGCCGAGGTTCGTCGCGTGGACGATGGTCGGGATGCCGAGCGCGCGCGCGACCTCGACGGTGCGGTCCGAGCTCCCGTCGTCGACGAGGAGGACGTCGTCGATGTAGGCGCGCGGGATCTCGGCATGGGTTTGCCGGAGTGTGAGCTCGGCGTTATACGCCGGCAACACCACGACGATGCGTTGGCCGAAGAGCATGGGGCGCCGGCCTCGATACCACGAAGTCCCCGTGAGGTCTCGCCCGTGCGGACGCTGATCGTCGGCGCCTCCGGGCTCGTCGGCGGCGCGCTCCGCGCCGAGCTCCCCGCGGCGACGGGCACCTACCTCCGGCACCCGGCGGCCGGTCTCCTGCCGCTCGACATCACGGACGCCGCGGCGGTCGACGCCCTCGTCGACCGGCTTCGGCCGGCGCTGGTCCTCCTGCCGGCGGCTGAGCCCGCCGTCGACCGCTGCGAGACGGATCCGGCGGAGTCGGAGCGGGTGAACGTCCACGGCACGGGCAACGTGGCGCGGGCGGCGGCGCGGATCGGCGCGCGCTTCGTCTACTTCTCGAGCGACTACGTCTTCGACGGCACAGCGGGTCCCTACGAGGTCGACGCCGCGCCGCACCCGATCAACGTCTACGGCCGCCACAAGCTCGCCGCCGAGGCGCTCGTGCGCGCAACCGTCGCCGACCACCTGATCGTGCGCGTGTGCGGTGTCTACGGCTACCAGCCGGAGGGCAAGAACTTCGTCATGGCGCTCGCGCGCCTCGGCGCCGCGGGCGAGGCGATGCGGGTGCCGAGCGACCAGTGGGGAACCCCGACCTACGCCCCGAACCTCGCCGCGGCCGTGCGCGAGCTCGCCGCGTCCGACCACCGCGGCATCGTGCACCCGGTCGGCCCCGACTACCTGACCCGTATCGACTTCGCGCGCCTCGCGGCCGAGGTGCTCGGCCACGACGACGCGTTCCTCGTGCCGGTGACGACCCCGGAGCTGCGGCAGCCCGCGGCCCGGCCGCTGCGCGGCGGGGTCGCCAATCGCTCCACGCAGGCGTTGCTACGCACGACGCGCCTCGTCGGCGCGCGCGAGGGCCTCGGGTTCATGCGACGCCGCCTGGAAGCCGCCGCCGCGCCCTAGGAACCAGCGCCGACCCCGCGCCGCGGCAGGAGTAGATCCGCTTCGCGCACTCGCGGGCAGTGGAGACGGCACCTTGCTATTGCTGCCGTATGCACGCCGAGGCATTTTGCATACATGCCGAAGGACGCAGCGGCGGTCGCTCTGGAGCTCGCGCGGTTCGCGACGGGCGCGGCGTGGCGCGTAGCTACGTCCTCGACACGCACGCCTGCGTGTTCATGCTGACGGCGCGGCGCACGCTCGACCGCCGCGCCCGCAAGGCCTTGGAGGGCGCCGAAGCTGGTACCGATAAAGGGCTGGCACTCGGACGACGCGTGCGATCCACCCTCCCTCGAGACGCGGAGCGCGCCGCCTAGGCATCCGGCGATGGCGTCCGCGTCGCCGTCGTGGGTCGCGCGCTGCCGGCCGCCGCGGGGAGACGCCGCGGACGTCGTCACGACCAGCGATCCCGAGCGACTCGCCTCCTACCTGAGCGACGCCGCCCGCGTGTCCGGCGGCCACAGCCCGGCCGTGTCCTTCCCCGCGAGCGAGGCGGCCGTGGCGGCGCTCCTCGCGGCGAACGCTCCCGTGCTGGTCGTCGGCGCGCAATCGTCGCTGACCGGCGGCGCGACCCCGCGCGGCGAGCACCTGCTCTCGACCGCCCGTCTGACCGCGATCGGTCCGGTCGCCCCGGGGAGCGTGACCGTCGCGTCCGGCGCCGTGCTCGCGGACCTCGCGCGAACGCTCGCGGCGCACGGCCAATGGTACCCGCCGATGCCGACCTACGACGGCGCCACCGTCGGCGGCAGCATCGCCACCAACGCCGCCGGCGCCGCGACCTTCAAGTACGGCGCGACCCGCGCCTGGGTGCGCGCGCTCACGGTCGTCCTCGCGGACGGCGGCGTCCTCGAGATCGCCCGCGGCGAGGTCACGGCGAGCCCGGCGGGCCACTTCGAGATCGTGGCCGTCGACGGCGCCTCGCGCCGCCTCGACGTCCCCGCCTATCGCATGCCCGCCGTCCGCAAGCTCGCCGCCGGCTACTACGCGGCGCCCGGGATGGACCTCGTCGATATGTTCGTCGGCGCCGAGGGCACGCTCGGCGTCGTCACCTCCGCGACGCTCGCGGTCGGGGACGAGGTGCCCGCGTGGTTCGTCGCGCTGGTGCCGTGCCGGAGCGAGGCGGCCGCGCTCGCGCTCGCCGACGACCTGCGGCGCGCGGCTGCGGCGACGGCGGCCGCGTTCGTCGACGTCGCGGCCGTCGAGTGGCTGGACGCGCGTTCGCTCGGCCTCGTGCGCACCGACGCCGCCACCGCCCGCCTCGCGTCGCCGCTGCCGCCGGACGCGGCGTCGGCCGTGCTTCTGCAGGTCGCTCTCCCCCCGGAGCTCGACGCCGGCACGGCGGCAGCGCACGTCGCCCGGGCCCACGACCCGACGAGCGACACCATGCTCGGCCGCCTCTGTCGCCTGCTCGAGCGTCACGGCGCGCTCGCCGACGCCGTTCCCGCCCTCCCCGGCGACGACGCCGGCAGGGAACGCCTCTTCGCGCTGCGCGAGGCCGTGCCGCAGGCCGTGAACCGCCTCGTCGGCCAGGCGCAGCGCGCGCTCGACCCGACGCTCGCGAAGTCGGGCGGCGACCTCATCGTCCCCGCCGAGCGCCTGGCCGAGCTCGTCGAGCGGGCGCGCGCCGAGCTCGCCGCCCGCGACCTCGACCACGCGATCTGGGGGCACCTCTCGGACGGCAATCTGCACCCGAACGTATTGCCGCGCCGCGCCGGCGACGGCGCGCGCGCCGCCGCGGCGCAGCTCGCGATCGGCCGCGCGGCGATCGCGCTCGGGGGCAGCCCGCTCTCCGAGCACGGCGTCGGCCGCCATCCAGTGAAGCAGACGCTGCTCCGCGCGCTCTACGGCGACGCCGGGGTGGCCGCCATGCGGCGGCTCAAACGCGCGCTCGATCCGCGCGGCATCCTGGCCCCGGGGGTGATCTTCCCCTCGGGATCGGTGTAAGCAACGCTCCGCATGCCGAGCTCGTCGCCTCCCGTCTCGCCGGCCCCGGCTCCCGCGCCCGCCGCGGCCCCGCACGCGGTCCCCGTCACCCTCGCGCCCCCCGGCCTCTGGCCGACGCTCGGCCCCTCGTTCCCGAACGCCGGCGCGGCGGGCGCGATCGCGATCGCGCTCGCGTACTTCTCGCTCGGCGTCGCCCTCGGGGCCCTGCTGAAGCAGTCGCCGGGAGGACGGCGCTGGCTGCCGTTCGTCGTCGTCCCCGGACTCCTCGCGGGCCTCGGCTTCCTGGCGTGGGTGATCCGATCGCTGCGGTGACGCCGCGCCCGGGGGCGCGCGGAGACGCGCTCGCGATCGCGGCGATCGTGGCCGCCGGCGCCGCCGTCGCCGCGCTCGTCGGCGTCCGCGGCGACTTTCCGCTGAGCGACGACTGGTCCTACGCCTGGTCGGTACGCGCGCTCTGCGACGACGGCGCGCTCCGCTTCATGCCGTGGACCGGCGCGAGCCTGCTCCTGCAGACGTGGTACGGCGCGGCGCTCTGCCGCACGTTCGGCTTCTCGTTCGAGGTGCTGCGCGCCTCGACGCTGGTGCTCGCGACCCTCGGCGCCGCCGGCTTCTGGTCGCTGCTCGGGTGGGCCGGGGTCCGCGGCGCGCCGCGCGCCCTCGCCACCGCGCTCTTCGCGCTCGATCCCCTCTACGTGAACCTCGCCTTCACCTTCATGACCGACGTGCCGTTCACGGTCGCGGCCGTGTGGGCCGGCGCCTGCTACGCGCGCGGCTTCGCCACCCGGCGCCGCGCCTGGCTCGTGGCGGGCTCGTGCCTCGCGGCCGCCGCGCTCCTCGTCCGCCAGCACGGGATCTTCGTCGCCGCCGCCGCCAGCCTGACCGCCCTCGTCGCGCCGGACCGTCCGTGGCGCGCGCGAATCGCGGACGCGTGCGCCGCAGGCGCGATCGCCCTCGCCGCCTCTCTCGGCTTCCACGTCTGGCTCTTCGCCATCCACGGCGCGCCGCTCGCCGTGGCGACGAAGCTCGGCGAGGCGAGCCGCGTGCACGCGGCCGGCGTCGTGAACGCCGCCTTCCGCGGGCTCGAGACGCTGGCGTTCCTGGCGGCGCCGCTCGCGCTCGCGCTCCGCCGCGACGTCCTGACCCGCCACCGCCGCCTCTTCGTCGCCGCGACGACCCTGCTCGCGATCCTCGCCGTACTGCTCTTCCTGCGTACGGGGGCCCGCATGTTCTATCTCACCAACGTCATGTACGACCTCGGCCTCGGCGCGTCGTCGCTCCGGGACACGCAGTTCCTGGCGCTGCGGCAGCCGGTCGAGCTCGGGCCGGCGCTCGGCCTGCCGCTCACGCTCCTCGCGACGCTCGCCGCCGGCATCCTCCTCACGGCGTGGGTGGACGGCCTCCGCCGCCGACCCGAGCCGGCCGTGTGCTTTCTGTTCGTCGCGACCGCCGCGCTCTTCCTCGGCAGCCTGGTGCACACCCGGTACTACTTCGACCGCTACCTCCTCGTCGTGCTGCCGTTCGCGCTCGCCGCGCTCGCCGCCGCGGGCCGGGTCGAGCTCGGCAAGGCGAGCCTCGCCCTCGCGGCGCTGCTCGCGTGGTACGCGATCGCGGGCACGCACGACTATCTGGCGTGGAATCGCGCCCGCTGGGCCGGGCTCGCGGAGCTCGCTGCCGCCGGCGTCACGCCGGCCGAGATCGACGGCGGCATGGAGTTCAACGGCTGGACGCTCGCCGCGGGCCTCGATCGCTGGCCGACCGACGCCGAGGCGCGCCCCGGCCAGCCGCCGACGCGGAAGAGCTGGTGGTGGGTCGTCGACGACCGCTACGTCCTGAGCTTCCGGCCCCTGCCGGGATACGTCGTACGGCGGTCCCTGCCGTACACGCGCTGGCTCGCGCCGGGAACGGGCCGGGTGGTCGTCCTGGAGCGCACCGACCCGTGACCGCGGCGTGGCAGCCACGGGAACCGCGGCCGCCACGCGCGGGAGCGCCGTCGGTGACGAAGCGTCTCGACGCCCTCGCGCCTACTCCTTGACCGCGAGCAGCGCGAGGCGCGCGTTCATGCCGATCGCCGCGCCCGCCGCGAGCACCATCTCCAGCGGGATCCGCATGCCGAGCGACATGCGGTAGCGCCCGAGGTAGACGGCGCCCTGGCGGAGCTCGACGATGCGGAACTTCGCGGTCTCGACCATGCGCCGGAGGGTCGGCGGCGTGAAGTAGTGGAGGTGCTGCGGCACGTAGAGCCGGAAGAGCAATCCGTTCGCCGCCGGGCCGAGCATGCGCGCCCACATGCCCACCAGCGACGTCAGGAGACAGCGCTGATTCGGGACCGCGATCGCGAGCGCGCCGCCGGGACGCAGGAGGTCGTAGGCGCGGCGCAGGGTCGCGAGCGGGTCGACGACGTGCTCGAGCACGTCGAGCATGGTGACGGCGTCGAAGCGCTCGGCGAACCCGTGCTCCTCGATCGGCGCGACGACGATCTCGACGCCGAACTCGCGCGCGGCCTTCTCGGCCGTGAGCGAGCAGATGTCGATCCCCTCGATCCGCCAGCCGCGCTCGCGCGCGAGGTGCATCAGGATGCCGGTCCCGGCGCCGATGTCGAGCAGGCGCCCCGGCCCGCCCGTCGTCGTCTCGAGCAGCTCGAGATGACGGCGCATCTCGCGGATGACCGGATCCTCGGTGAAGTTCCGATGACAGTTGGCGAAGAAGTCACGCACCTCGGGAAACGCCGTCTCGTCGGTGTAGCCCTGCGTCTCGATGACCGCCTTCTCCGCCAGGGACGGGAGCGGATCGGCGCGCACCAGGCGACAGCTCGCGCAGCGGAGGATCCGGCGCCACCCCATGTCGTGAACGCAACGGTAATCGGTCCCGCCACAGAGCGCGCAGGGAACCGGCGCGGCGTCCGCGCACCCGGCCGCTCGCTCCTGCGCTACGGCCGGCACAATGCGATCAGGTCGAGCGCCTCGGGATGAACGGCCTCGAGCACGTGGAAATCGCCGGGGGCGATCGACCGGCTCTCCCCGTCGGCCGCGGCGACGCGCCGTCGCACCAGCACCGCCAGGCGTCCGAACAGATATTTAACGATGGGGTCGGGCAGCAGCTTCCGCAGGCCGAGCGGATCGAAGCGCAGGATGCCGCGCACCTGCCGCGCGCGCTCGGCGTCGAAGGCGCGCACCTTCTCGTTGCCCATCATGGAATAGAGGTCGACGCGCCCGAAGAGCGGTCGGAGCATGGCCAGCAGCTCGTCGGCGACGTACTCGCGCAGGTGATAGGGGTTCTCGGAGACGGAGGCGGACCGGTTCGGCGTAGTCAACATCAGCATCCCACCCGGCCCGAGCGCCGAACGCACGGCCGTGAGGAACCTCACCGGATCGGCGAGGTGTTCGATCACCTGGAAGTTGGTCACGAGGTCGAACCGCAGGTCGAGACCGGGGAGCTCGTACACGTCGAGCCGGCGGAACTCGAGGTTCGGGCGCCGGTACTTCGCCGCCGCCGCCGCGACCGCGGCCGCGGAGTAGTCGACGCCCGTCACCCGCCGCGCCGTCTCCGCGAGCAGCACCGTGCCGAACCCCTCGCCGCACCCCGCGTCGAGCACCTGCCGGTCGCGCGCGAGCTCGCGCGCGTAGAGGTACGCGGCGAGGTGCCGCGCCTCGTCGTAGGCGAATCCGTCGCCGTAGCCGGGACGCTCGCCGCTGTGGAGCACGGGAGAAACCGCCGCCTGGGTCATGCCGGTCCTTCTGAATCCACGGGGGGAACTCGCGGAGTGGTGTTGTAGCCCGTGACAGCCCGCCGGGAAAAGGCCGCATCGCCGACATTCTCGAGAGAGCGCGGCGCCGCCCCGGTCTGCTTGCTATAGGCCTTGCGCGCGAGACGGCGCACGATCTCGTCCGCGTCGCGATCGGCGGCGGCGGCGAGCAGCCGCGCGGCCTCGGGCTCGGCGGGCAGCTCCCCGAGCGCCCAGGCCGCGGCGCGCCGCACCTCGGCGGCGGCGTTCCCGAGCGCGGCCCGCACGCCGGCGGCGAGCCCGGGCTCCCGGAGCGCGGCCGCCGTCCAGAGGGCGGGCTCGCTGCCTTCGGCGATGGCGAGGCGCAGACAGTCCACCACCTCGGCGCGCGAGGAGGCGCCTGCGGCAGCGAGGTCGAGCAGGAGCGACGGGACGAGCTCAGCGATCGGCGCCTCCCGGCGCGCCGACAGCGCGGTCAGCTCGCAGGCGAGCGCGTCCGGGGCGAGGGCCGCGAGCGCACCCGCCGCCGAGGCCGTGACGGCGGCATCCGCGAGCGCCGCGCCGGCCGGCTGTCGAGGGATCCCGGCGCGGAGACGTACGCGGAGCGGCTCGATCGTCGCCTCGTCTTCGAGGATCCCCGCTAGCTCGGCCGCGAAGGCGGCGGCCTCGGCGGGCGCGGCGGCATCGAGGAGCGTCGCCCGCACCGCGGCCACCAGCGCCGCCCTTCCCGGCCACGCCGCCGGCGGCTCCGGCCCGGCCCAGAGCCGGGCGCGTGCCACGGCCTGCGCGCGCGTGACCTTCATCGCCCCGAGCGCGTCGCGCACGACGCGGGCATCGCCCGACCCGGCCTCCGCGAAGAGATACGAGGCCGCCCGCGGATCGCGGAGATCGCGGATGGTGCGCAGCAGGAGGATGCGGGCGCGCCGATCGAGACCCGCCGCGGCGACGTGGGCCTCGAGCCCGCGCGCGGGCTCGCGGGCGACCGCGGCGAGCAGGGCGCTCACGGCCGCGCGTCGCACGAGGGCGTCGGGATCGCTCGCGAGCACGAGCAACGTCGGGGCCGTCGCCTGCGCGGGATGGGTCGCCAACGCGGCGATCGCCCGCACGCGCGCCGCGAGGCCGTCGCCGCGCGCCGCCCGTACGAGCGCCTCCTCGGGCGGCACCGACGGCGGCGCCTCCTCGATCGACGACGGTGGGCGCGCGCCGCCGGCGCCCTGCCCCGGCGCCGACGTCCGGGCCGCCGCGCGCTCGAGCACGTCGAACCTCCCGTCCCGCTCGGCGAGCCTGAACTGCGCGCGCACGAAGCCGCGGAGCAGGAAGTAGTACGCCGGCGCGGCGTCGAAGAACGTGAACTGCCGATTGAGCGCCGTGAGCGTCCGGGGCCGCGCGGCGACCAGCAGGTCGAGGATCTCGGCCTCCTCGCGGTGGTCCGGCCGGCCGGGGAAGAAATAGTCGTGCGGGGTGGGGTTCCTGCCGCCGGTCAGAAACGGCACGACGCCGATGCTGGGAAACCCGACCGTCGCGTCCGCCGTGCGAAGCGCCGCGGCCACGCGGCCGGCGGCGGCCGCGAGCGCGCGCAGGTCCGCGGCGCGTGCCTCTTCCACACCGACCGGCGCCGCTGCGAACGGCAGGACGAAGCGCGGACCGGAGCGCAGGGCCTGTGCCCCCGGGAGCACCCCGACGCCGACGGCGGCGGCGAGCACCGCGACGGCGCCGAGGACGACCGCCCGCAGCACCCGCCGGTGGCGGCTCGCGAGCGCGTGCTCCCACGTGCGCAGCACGCGCTCGAGCAGGAAACCCGCGAACACCAGCGAGAGCGGCGCGGCGATCAGCAGATGCATGAAGTCGGCGCGCGGGTAGAGCTGCAGGAACATGAAGCTCGCGAACACGAGCACCACCACCGCAACCCCCTCGTCCGCGGACCGTCCGGCGCGTCGCCGGCGCCGCCAGAGCCAGCACACACCCGCGAGGTGCGCGACGAGCGTGAGCGTGAAGGCCGCGCTCTGGAGCTGCCAGATCATCGACCACAGGAGCCCTTCCGGCATGACGCCGAAGCGCACCACCGCCGCGACCGCCGCCGCGACGGCCACTACGATCGCCGCGAACGTCGCCCGCGGCATGACCCAGCGCCTCGCGAGCAGGGCGGCGAGAGCGTAGGCCGCCGCGAGGACCGTCGCCAACGCCCCCCACGGCTCCGGCCGGGGAAAGGGAACGTAGTAGATGTCGGCCGCGCCCGACCCGATCAACAGAACCTCGCGCAGGAAGCCCGCCGTCCCGAGCCGCCGCCAGAAGAACGCCAGCCAGGGCGCGGAGACCAGCAGGAACGGAACGCCGAGGACCAGGAGATCGCCGAAGGCTCCGACGCGGCGGATGCGGCCGCGCGTCGCCGTCCCGGCCATCACGAGGGCGAGCGGAAC
>WBZR01004097.1_pt1 | contig 12282 bp, 17 predicted proteins | sample 5204231 | NCBI WGS metagenome assembly WBZR01 (sample SAMN12412403, study PRJNA552823) | activated sludge metagenome | isolation source: activated sludge from anammox sidestream of wastewater treatment plant... | place: USA: Virginia | collected 2017-08
GAGATTCTTCATCTCATCGCCGAAAGCTTGCAGGGAATTGAATCCCATCTGCGCCAGATCGCGCTTTCGTCCAATCCTGCTCCGAACTACCAGCGGCCTTTGAGCGAGTATCACGGGTTCGACTGGTCGAGTATCGGCGCTGGCGTTCTCAAAGAGGACGAGGACGGCGTTTCGTCAGTCGAATGGAACGGCCAGGTCTTCACTCGCCGCTCGCCAAATAACAGGTTCGACGCCGCAATTTGGTTTTCGCGCTGTGTCGGCAAAGACTCGGATGGGAACAACCGCTACGTTCGGCTGATCACGTTCAAGGTTGCGAGTAATGCCGAGCCGATTGCCGCGAAGGCCAAGAAAGCTGTTCGCTCATAAATACGAAAACCTGCCGCTGGGCCAACTACCACATTCAATCCTCTTCTTCATGTTCGTGTTCGGTTCTGAGGTCAGCGATGAAGACCGTGCTCAGCTTCGGAATGGGAGTGGAATCGTCCGCCCTCTTGCTGCGCTGGTTGGAAGAGCCTGAATCTCGTGACTTCGATCTCGAACGCGATCTAATCGTCATTACCTCGCAGACTGGCGGAGAGTACCCCGACACAAAAAAGCTATGCGAAGAATATCTGCTGCCGCGGATGCGCCGGCGTCGCGTGCGCTACGTGCAGGTCGCGCGCGCGGGTCATCTGGAAGCCGATGGGATCAAAGTTCTCAGCGATACGCGCCAGCCGTTCGAGATTCATCTGCAAGGCGCTTACACGCTCCAGGAAGAGTTGAGCGCCGCCGGAACCGTTCCGCAGTTCGCTGGCGAAAGAAGATGCTCGCTCAAATTCAAAGCATGGGTGATCGAAACCTGGCTAGCGCACGGGCTGGGCGGGCAATCGTACCGTCATGCGCTCGGATACAACGCCGATGAACAATCACGAATTGCGAAGAGCGAACGCGCTTTTGCTGATCGGGAAGCTACCCCGGTGCGCGTTGCCTTCGGTTTCAACTGCGATGAAGAGTCGCGGATTGCACGCGCGGCGAAATACGACACCGAGCTGCGGCGGGGATGGTATCCACTGGCGGCCTGGGGGTGGTCGCGCGAACGATGCCTGCAGTATCTGAAGAAGATGACCGGCGAAACCTGGCGGAAGTCAGCCTGTGTCTATTGCCCGTTCAACGCGCTGAAAGAAGACGGCTTGGCGCGGATGCGTCAATTCCCGGAACAAGTCGCCGAGGCGCTGATGCTCGAACATCAAAGCCTGGCGCTCAACCCGCGCGGCATGCTTTATCGCGACCGCACGCTGCATTCCATCATCGCCGGCAATCATCACACGGAAGCGTTACGGCATTTCCAACAGCGGTTGGAAGCAGCCGAATACGCCCTCTATCGCGTGCGCCGTATCTATCGTGCTCCGGGTCACGCCGATCGCGCTGTGGAGAAGCGCTTAACCGGCAGGCGAGCCGAGATGAACGAGGCCTTCGAAGAAGTCTCATCCCTCCTCAACGTGCGCGTCGAGCACGACATCCGCTACGGCTACGTCCGCGAACGAGAGCCGGATCACTATCCAACAGTCGAAGAGTTCTTCGTTGTCGCGCCGGCGGCGGTCGAGTCCAAGACCAGGTACGGCTTCGAGTGGTTCGAGGCGAAATGGAGAGAAGTCCTGGGCGAGACCGGACAGGAGTGTCTCTTCACTTGAGGCCGTGACACAGCGGTAAGGAAACCGAGGCGGCGAGCAAAGTTGCGAGCCGGCGTCTGACGCGCTCGCGCAATCAGCGAGGCTCATAACCCTTGTTTCTTCACCAGGAGAGTTTATGTCTTCTCAAATCACCGACCTGATCAACCCGATGCGCCTGCGGCTCGGCATCAAGCGGGCTTTCACTGGCGACATCAGCGAAATCCTCGGCGAACTCTTTCAGAATTCGCAGCGCGCCGGCGCGCGCAACGTGCGAATCACGACCGACGACAGAGGATTCATCTACCAGGATGACGGGCGCGGGCTGCGTGACGAAGCTGATTTTGAAGCCTTGATCAAACTCGGAGAATCGGGGTGGGACGAGCGGATTGAAGAAGAGCAGCAACCGATGGGACTCGGCATCCACAGCCTGCTCGCCGCTGAAGAGGTTGAGTCGGTCACCTTCTCTTCGAATCTGCTTTCGCTGACGATCGCGGCGAAACCATGGTGGGCGTCGGAAGCGTACGCCATCCACTGGCGAGATAACCTGAAGCAAATCAGCTTTCCAGTACCCGGCATGAGCGTCAGCGTTACCTGCTCGAACGGATTGACTGAAAACCTCATCAGGGTTTTGACCGGCAAAGGGCGCCTTACGCGCTCGCCCGCGCAAGGTTATGACGATCTGCTCGACATCACGCTGAACGATGCGCCTGTCAACACGAAGGTTCCTCGCGCCGCGCTGCCACAGGTTCCGTTGATCGAGACCGAGTATCAAAACAACCGGCTCATCATCGGGCTGCACGATAAGAACGGTTATCCCACAACCACAGGCCTTTCGATCAACTGGTTCGGCCAAATGATCGAGGTGTCCTGGCAGAGCCATTTCAACACGTATCTCGAAGTCAGGCGTGGCCGGCCGGTCAATCCGATGGCCCCATCGCGGCGCGGCATTGTCAAAGATCAGGCGCTGCAAGAGCTGCTCGATTTCATCCGCGACGCGCTGGCGGAATACTTCGCCAAGGCTACCGCGGGCTGGATCAACTCGCTGGCGCTTCAGGGATTCTACAGTGATTACCCTGAGCAGGCGCGAACGCTTCCCGTCTTTGTGGCCGCCCGCCGTAAGCCGTATGAGCCGGGGAATAACGTGAGCGAGATGGCGAAATCGCTCGCTCCGGCGGTGTTCAGCTATGAGCGCGCGCCATTGCTGCTCGCCGACGATGTGCAACTCGCCGGTGAAGACGGCAAGGTCTTTTCCGAAACTTACGGCCTGCACACCTTTCTTGAACTGACCGGCGCGGCTTACGAAGTGCTGGCGGCCGACAAATCACGGCTCCAAGTTCGCCATCTCTGGTGGAAGCCGGGAGCGCAAATCCCGCTTCCCTATGGCTGCTCTCTGATCTTTCACCAGGCGGGGCAGTGGGGGTTCGGAGCAGAGGATGAGCCGCCGGCTGAATGGAACGAGGTTGGCGATCACGCCGTCTTCACCTTCAATGATTCCAGCAACTGGGATGTTGACAGCGTTGACTTCACTGTGGGCGGCGCCGACCCGCAAGAGTTCTATCAGACGGACGCCTGGGCCGGCTTCGATCCGGACAATGATGACGGGCGCAGTTACGAGGAGATGTCCGACAGCTATGGCGAGTCGTGCGAGCGCGAAATCCGCAAAGTCATAGGGAACGCCGTCTCGGAGAACTTCTGCTGGGACGACCTGCTGAGGTTCGCTCCCGAAGGGCTACAGATCACAGCCATCACTCCAGAGTACAAAACCCGCCGCAATCGTCGGCCTGAAACCGTGATGCTCACCTTGAGCAATGATGAGAAAGTCTCGCTCCGGCTCATTTGAAAGGTACAAATCAAAAACAGGGAGCGCTGTTTAGCGCAATCAATTCATTCAACGTAAAGCTCGATTACCGGAGCGCCCCCACACAGAAAGGATCAACGATGGCAGCCGAAAGAACCGAATTCGGTGTTGCGCGAACGGAGTGTGCTTGCAACACCTGCGTTGCGAATTGCAGGTTCGTTCCGGGGGCGCTCATCCCGGCAGACCTCGATCGAATTTCTGAGCATTTAAATCAACCCGACCTGGTGCGGTTCGCGTTCGAAAATCTCCTCGCCAGTCCTGGCGCGATTATTTGCGCCCAGGGCGAGCTAATCACCATTCCTACGCTTGTGCCGGCGCGAGGAGTGGATGGCGCTTGCCGATTTTTGAAGGAAGGTCGTTGCTCAATCCATGCTGTATCGCCTTTCAACTGCGCTTTTTTCGGGCACGAGCAGAGCAGAGAAGAGGCCGACGCCCTCAGCATGCGCGGCCTTGTGGAGATCGCCAGAGCGTGGCAGCGCGGCGATCTGTATGCGCAGCTTTGGATAATGCTTCATGAAGCCGGTCGCATTGCGCCCTCACCCCTTGTGGCCCGCGCAAGGATGCGGGCTGCGCTTGATGCGGGTTGATCCCGCCGCCAGCTCTACTCTTCGAAAGCACGTCCGTTAGAGGCGGCTCCTATGATGAACGATCCCCCAGAGCATTGCTCGGCTGATACCGCCGCCGACGATTTGAGCGAGTTTGAGCTTCGGGAAATTGCGGAAGATGTGATTCGACAACTCCGAGAGGATGGCCTGCTGCGCCCAATGCCTCTCATTCCTATGGAACAAGACGCTCAATCAGACTCGCCAGACTCCACCCCGCCAGATTGGCCCGAACCTTTCTGATCTCCGATACCTTCCTGCGGCCAACCGAATGGGAGGCAACCACGCCAAGAAAAATCGAGCGGCCAGCAATACAGGCACGAACTGATGGATCTCTTCCCACAGCCATCAGCGATTGTGCGGCGTTTCAAGACCAACCTGCATTCACCAGCGACAAGGAGACCACATGGAAATGTTCAATTTTCAGTATTTGTACGAATTGTTGTACGCGATCGGCGAAATTCTGACGATGACTTGGGGAGGGCGTGTTGTTCTAGGCATTGCGATTGGCTGTTTAATCTCTCGATTGGCAAGAGCGTAATGAAGACAGGCTCCCTGGTTCCTTCACCGATTATCCGTTATCGCTTTCTCCTCTACCCTGACTGCTGTTGTGGTCAATCCTCAAAGGTTCTAACTCAAAACCCTCCACCCGCCTTCCAGAAGTCGAACGGTTGCACAAGCCGGGCCGCCATCTCCGGCGGCGCCTGCGATGCGCGCTTCCAACACCGCCCCCGATTTTGACAGCGTCTTCTCAATTAGCTCCCAGGTGATGCCTGCGAGTGGTACTTTCGCACGTCTCGACCAGCAGGAATCCGCCTGCCCCGCATAGGTTCCAGAGTTGATGTAGATGAATCTGCCGGCTGGAGGACCTTGCACGAACGGGCCGCGAAAGTTGGGCGGCCCGTCAGCCTGGTCGTTGGCGATATTCACAGTGAAGTCAAATGAGAGGCGCTCATCCGAATCGGAGGAAGGCGGGGCGAGATCTGCTTTGCCTTTCTGCAAACAAAACGCCACGCCGCGCGTAGGTTTAATCAATGTGATACGGAGCGGAAGGGTATGAATCATCGCGACACCTTTTCTATTGTCTGGAGAAGGCCTTCAAGCTCCGAAGCGAAGGACGCAGCATCCTGATAACTTCGCAGTTGTTTGATCAATTTTCCGTCGGGGAGGGCAAAGCGAATATCGGGAAGTCCCTCGACTGCCATTCGCTTTGCGAGCTCCGGGTGTTTGTCCGTGTCCACTCTGACGAATACGCAGCGATCGAGGAGCGTCTTCACCCTTTCATCCTTGAATGTGGTCTTTTCCATGCGCAGGCATGGAGCGCACCACCCGGCGAAGAAATCAAGAACGATAGGCTTATTCTCCTTCTGAGCTTGCGCGAGAGCATCATCGAGCAGCGCAAATCCGCGGGGGAGTGACAGCGCCATCGTCCCCGGCGACGCCTTCTCTTTGCCGCCGGCCACTCGCGCCGTATAGCCGGTCTCTTTGATCACGGCGATGAGCCTGTCCGGATCGACTTTCGCCGGGTCATAGGTTACCGCGAATTCGTCGCGGTCGAGCCTCATCTCTATCTTCCGAACGCCTGCGAGCCCTTCCAGAGCCCGTTTGACCGTCTCCGGTCAGCCCATTCAGACGGCGCCGCTCTTACTTTTCATAAAGCCGTCGATGTGAATCCTGACGGTCTTTACCTGTTTCGCTTGCGCCGTCGCCTGCGAGAAGGCAGCCCCTGCAAGAATGATCATTGTCAGGAGCGTTGCGGTGAGTCTTGCTGTCATTGATGCTTCCTTTGTTATCGTGAATTCAGCTTCTTATTCGATCGGAAGGTAGGGGACGAGATACGGGAAGGCAAGCAGGGCGAGCGTCAGCGCCGTCACCGTCCACAAACTCGCCCGCTGCAGCTTCCGGCTCTTTGGCGCGGCGCACAATGCGCCGGGCGCGCACTCTTCTTTCTCGGGACGGTAGGCGAAATAGAACCCGGCGCCGAGAAACGCCAAGGTGAGAGCGACGAAATAGGGGCGATACGGCAGCAGCGTCATGGCGAAGGCGAGCCCGCCTGCCCCGAGGAAAGAAAATGCCACGGGGAAGACACAACAGCTCAGCGGCAGAAAAGAGAGCAGCGCCGAGACCAGCGATCCGCCCGATGTCACAGCCACACTTGATGGTTTCATCGCTCTCACCTTTTTACTTTGCCCAGCAAATCTTTTGTTTTCGCCTCCAGGACTGCCTGGTCCAGCCGCGGCGCATTGGTCACGCCGCCGAGTTGGTGCATCCAGAAGTCGGGGGCGGCGGGCTCTTTATCCCACTGGCTTGAAGCCCCGTACAAGAGATATACGTCCCAGGCCAACGACTTCGTGCCGAGCACCTTTTGCCATTCTTTGCCGGTGAGTCGCTCTCCGTCCCAGTAGTGAATCAATCGTTTGTCATTAAATTCGCCGGCGCGCGTCTTTGCCCACTCTCTTGAATCGCCAGGGAACATCGGCAGCCAGACGATGTGGATCTTGAGCTGGCCATCCGGAATATTTTTGAGCAGCTTCTGCAAGTCGGAGAACCCCCGACGGCAATGCGGTCAGACGGGCGAGAGCAAGGAGACGAGGCGGACTGCGCCGCGATCGCGCAGGAATGCCTCCTTGAGCTGATCCAGGTTCTTCAATTCAACCACCTCCGCCGCCGGCGCAATCGCCCGCGCCGTCCGACCGCTGCTGTTTCCCAGGATGATCAACGAGCCGATTAAGAGAATAATGGCCACGCGGCCAATGATCATCAACCTTCGTTTCATTTGGCCTCCTTCATTAAACGCTTTACGGCCTTGGTTACTTCACCCAGGCAGCAAGCGCCCGATGGGTTTCTCTCCTCACACGCGCACATCCGCTCTTTGACGAGCGCCGAAATGCGTTGAGGGATCGTGGTATGTCCTTGGGCTTCGATCTCCTCCCGCGCGTCTCGTTCATAAAAACCGAAGCAGTAGCAAAGAGGGACGGGGCCATCTTTTTCCTTCAGCCCGACGCGGACACGGAGATCGCCGGTTGTAAAAGCACGCTCTCGCGAAAAGTAAACCACCGGGCAATCCGGCGAAGCGCAGAAGCGATACTGACATTCGCCCACCCGGTCAAAGAGTTCCGGCCTGAGCATCAGGAGCATTGTTCTGCGAGTCACCGGGCGGCTCGGCCCATCGCAGGTCAGGCAGCCGCGCTGTGCGCCGGCTTGCTGCGGTTCAAACGGGGATGTGTCTGATTCTGCACAACAGTTCATCTCTTTTTCTTCTTCCGTGAATCGGCGCGAGAGATTTTTACAAGCACCGGACAGACGGCCGCATTGGAATGGCGGCTGAGCTCACGCTCACAGGCCGCCAAGTGACGAGCCAGAGTTCTTCGAAAGTCTTGCATCAACCGGAGCCGGTCATCCACTTCCGAGAGTTTGACCTTCAAAAGGTCGCGTACACGCCGGCATTCGCTTGCGCCGCCGGTCGTTAGGAGTTCGCCGATTTCATCAAGCGAAAAACCGAGATCCTGAGCCTGTTTGATGAATTGCACTCGCTCCACCGTTTCCGGTGTGAAGAGACGGAACCCTCCCTGACTGCGCTGGGCAGGCGGTAAAAGCAGCCTACGCTCGTAGTAACGCACGGTGTCGATGCTTACGCCGGAGCGCAGCGCAACCTCTCCAATGCGAAGCGCCGGTGAATTCATAATGAGATTTTACACTCTGGACCTAAGTCCAGAGTCAAGCGCAAACATCAGTTGAGCAGGTATACAGATGCAAACCATATAAACAGCCGTCCTCTTTTCCCCTAGCCACATTGCGCGAAATGGGCCTCCCCTATAACGCCGCCTGTTTCCCCGAAATAGCTTCTTTTGCCAGTCAAAGATTTTAGCTGCTGATAAGCCGTGATCAGCGCCAAACGACTGATGGGCGCGACTGAAATCTCAATTCACAGCAAAAGGAGAAATGCACATGACATCCACGATGTACACGAAACGTTCCAACCGCAACCTCTTCATCCCGCGCGATTCCGGATCGCCGCACGACGGACTTGTGGCTCATATCTCAAGCCTCGGACAAATGGCGCGCCTCGATTTCGAGCGATGCGCTGTCGCCGGCGAGGTCATTTATGCCATCGAAGGCGACTCCCTGCCCGTAAGCCAGCAGGACGAGGAAGCGCGCATCGGGTCACTGGCCTATGCGCTCAAAAAGCTCGGCAACGCCGAAGATGCCGCCGAATTCATCCGCTGTCTGAATGCGATCTGTGAAGAAGGGGATGCACGCTGCCGCCAGGTCGCGGCTTCGCATTACTACAGCGAAATCGCCAGCCGCGGAATCGGTGAAGTGCTCAAAGAGATGGCGCTCGTCGCAATGCAGCTTGCGAGCCTTCACCCGGTTGCGGAAGAGACAGAGACCGATTTCGACGCCGGTTACGCAGCGCCTGAAGAGGAATATTTCGCCGGGCCGCAGTCGCTTTTCGACAGGGAAGTCGAGGCGATCACCCGGCTTGTTCGCGGACGCCGGAAGAGCGCGTCTTTCATCCACGATGAAATCACCGATTGGCTGAGCGATCTGGAAGCAGGCGGGGCGAGCGTCGAGGAAATGGATGACGCCTTCGCGCACGCTGAGGCGATGGAGCAATACGACGAAGGCGGCGCGGTCATCGTGATGTCGAGCCACGAACGCACCGTGGCTTGCGGCCGCATTGATCCCGAACTCTCCGCCGAGGATTTGCCGGAACGCGCGCAATACTTGGTTGCGGAACTCCGGCAAGCGTATGTGAACGGCGTGAAGTTGGAGGAGATGTGGGACGACCTGAACGCGCAGATCGAGATTCTCTTTCCGGTGAGCGGCAAGACGGAACATGGCGGGCGATTCTATTCCCATGCGAACCGCGAGCTTCAGTCACTCTGCCGCGAAGTGTTGGAAGCGGTCCTGGCCGATTGCCAATCCGACTTTCATCTGACAGCTCTGAGAAACAATCGCGACTACCGCGAATTTCATAAGGCCATTCGTCGCGCGACCGATACCAGAGTGGTCGGTGAGGTGATGAAGCGAGCCTTCGGAGCCAGGATGGCGGGAAGCCTGCCGCTCAAACATTTCACTGCGCTCAAGACGGCGGCGGCGTTGCAGCGGGAACGGCTCGAGTCCCAACCTCCCTCCGCGCCGGCTTCGCAATTGCTCAAAGAGATCGCCACGGCGTCGGAAGCCAAGCTGCGGTATTTGTCGTGGGCGTTCTATGGAAACAATCTGCCTTCGCATCCTATCCACACACTCGTGGCGCAGGAAGCAAGTGCTTTATGGCAGGCCCTGAAGGACCGCAAACAAGAAGTCGCCACCTTCAGAAAGGCCGCCTGATTCGACGCTCGGCCGCTGGCGGAAAAAAGAAAAAGTTGCGGTCAGTAAGTTTCGTTCACAAAGAACAATCTAACCACAATATTGAAAGGAGTTTACGAAGTTATGTCAGCATTTGCTCAAGTTATGGGGCGCCTTGGACAGGATCCGGATTTGCGTTACACCAACAGCGGCAATCCGGTCGTCAATCTCTCGGTCGCCAGCAATCGTCAGAGGAAGAACGGCGACGGAGAAAAAGTCAGCGTGGCAGATTGGTATCGCATCACCATTTTCGGACGTGATGCGGAGATCATCGCGCAGTACGCCAAGAAAGGCAGCGCGCTTGCATTCAATGGCCGGCTGCAAACCGATTCCTACGTGGATCGCGAAGGCCAGCAGCGCACTTCGACCTACCTGATCGCGGATTCGTTCGAGTTCGTGCCCACCGCAAAGCGCGCGGAAGAGAACGGCGACGGAAATGGTGAAACGCACGCTGCGCCGGAGGAAACGAATATCGAAGCGCCGGAATCGCCGGAAGAGGAAGCCGACGCAGGCAAGCCGAGGCGTAAGACAAAACGCAAACCGGCAGACGACGAAGACATCCCCTTTTAGCGCGAGGTTATCTCCGTGAATGACTTGATAAAGGGATGCTTCCGTTTGAAGAGGGAGCATCCCTTTACGCTATTCATTCCGCTCATCAAGCTGTGTCCGCAATAGATTCTGGCTGCCAATAGCATTGCGAGTCTTGATTGAAAGGAGTAACGACAATGATTCGCATCGAAAACAAAAAGACCTTTCGCGGCGAAGGCGTGTACATCGGCAGACCCTCACCGCTCGGCAATCCGTTCAAAATCGGCGAACACGGAACGCGTGAGCACGTCATCCAGAGCTATCGAGCCTGGCTATGGCAGCAGATCAAGCTTCGGGGCGCGGTCTATCAAGAGCTTGAGCGGCTGGCGGCGAGAGCAAAAAACGGTGACCTGGTTCTGATTTGTTGGTGCAAACCAGCAAGTTGTCACGGGGATGTGATCAAGTCCGCGGTCGAGTGGGTGAGCCGGCAGGAGTCATCCGCCGCCGCCGCACAAACCGGGAGGCATTCATGAAAAAGGTATTCATCGGCGGTTCACGACACATCAGCCGGCTCGACGCTGATGTTACGCGTCGTATCGATCGAATGGTCGAGCGGGAATTATTAATTCTCGTCGGAGACGCGAACGGCGCAGACAAGGCCGTGCAAGCCTACCTCAGCGAACGGCAGTATCCGAACGTGATCGTGTTCTTCACCGGCGGCGAGTGTCGAAACAACGTGGCTGAGTGGCCGGTCACTTCAGCGCCCCCACCGCATCACACCAGGGACTTCCGATTCTTCACGGCCAAAGATTCCGTGATGGCCCGTGAAGCCGATGTTGGCTTGATGCTGTGGGATGGGCAAAGCTGCGGCACCATCGTTAATGTCGCGCGACTGGTTATCGCCAACAAACCGGTCGTCGTCTATGTTTCCGCAAGGAAGGATTTCTCGGCAGTCAGGTCCCGTTCAGACCTCGAAGCGCTTCTCTCCCAGTGCGCTCCGAAAGTCCGCCGGCGCATTGACGAATATATCTTGGAGTATGCCGGAGAGGTCACCTGGCCCACGCTGCTTTAGCGCTGGCGGCAGCGCCGGAATATTTGCGCCAGCCGGCAATCGTGGGCGCCACAAGAGCAGCGAGACAAGGAAAGAGACAAAAAGAGAGACGAAGAAATTTTGAGCGGACAGGATAGGGCTGTCTCGAATTTCGCGGATTTGTCATTCTCGTTGAGCAATCAGGGGTTACAGCGAGACAATAGCGAGACGAAAGGAGCGCATTCGCGGAAACCCCGTCTACAATCGTCTCGTTTGTAATTCTCGTTTGTGATCGAGAAGTTAGGCGGAAAGAGAGGCCACGGCAGGAGAGCAGTTGTAGACAGGAAAGACGAAAATGCAGACAAGAGAGACGGGTTGTAGACGGCTACAGATTCATTGCTCACTTGGCGGCTGCGCAGCCGCCTGATTGTCTGCAAGATTAATTCCCAGTTTCCGGGCGACAATTTGAGCTTTGCCGCACTTGGCCAGGTCGAGAGAGAGGGCGCGAAGGTGCTCGGCAATCTGCTCCCTGAGAATATTGCGGGCTTGGTCGAGGCTGCTCTCCCTCAAAGTATCAAATTGCTCACCAGTCAGCCGAGAGAAGGTGAGCGATTGCTGGTTTGGGCCGCGCCAGCGAAACTTGATTGAAAACCCTTCACCACTCGACCGCACATCCCACCATCCATCCAGCGAATCAGGCAAAATGCTTTTCATCCATTGCGAGTCTTGCTCACTCGCGCCCTGCTCACCAGGAGGGTGATCGTCCAGGATTAATTCTGCGGGCGCCACAAGCGCCGCTACCGGTGAGCAGGGCTGCCGGTGAGCAGCGGACAATTGAATCACCTGTGCGGAGTGCTCACCTGCTTCCATCTCTTTGCTCACCTGGTTCGAGGCATCTGTATTTCCGCTGGCCCCGTCGAGATCGTCGGCGGGAAGTTGGGGTTTATCGCGGAGCAGCTTTGAAGCGAGAGCGACGCCGTCGAGCATTCCTCTCAGCCGGGCGGCGAGGAAGACCAGCGGATTGCCGGCTGCCGCGGCCTTTCGGATCGTGAGGATGTCCAGCGGCGCGGCCTCCGCCTTCAGCTCGCGCATGCGATTCTCAACGACCGCGTCAGCGTCCCGCACGGCCGAAACGCCCAGGAGCGCCAAAGCGAAATGCACGGTGATGGACCAGTGATTCCAGAGTGTCAGGAAGCTGGGCATTGTGACGCCCGCCACCCACGCGCAAAGGACCGCCGCGTTCAGGATCATCGTCGCCTGGAT
>WBZR01004101.1_pt1 | contig 12272 bp, 9 predicted proteins | sample 5204231 | NCBI WGS metagenome assembly WBZR01 (sample SAMN12412403, study PRJNA552823) | activated sludge metagenome | isolation source: activated sludge from anammox sidestream of wastewater treatment plant... | place: USA: Virginia | collected 2017-08
TCGTATAAGCATTGGTCTTATTTCTGGTGGGTTGCTCTCCAGCAGAGCCCACTTCCTCTTCAGACCAACAAATGCAGTTTAGGGGTTTTTATTCAAAAAACCACCAACTATTTTTGAGTACATTACCGAGTAAACCCTGAAGGGAAATAAATAAACTCCTGACAATTTGCAACATCAATATTTATTGAGTCACTTAATTTACATCCGTCAAAAGCTTCTACTTGTACGCTATACGTAGTAGTAGTTTCAGAACTTACTATAACATTATTAGGAGCAATATATTCAATATTGTATGAGGGAAGCCAATTGTACGAAAGCGAAATGGACACGATTAAAAAATCAGACCTGATCGTGCAATTCATCCGGGTGAAAAGAATAATATTTATTCATAGTCTTCATGCACATAATGACATTATTAATGATCCGGATAATTTCAGATCCTTTTTCGAGAGCTCACCGTTTTTGAGAAAACTTAAAAGATGATCAATAGTGTAAAGCTTTTAAAACTCTTTTGAAAATTGCACAGCAACATTCCCTGCAAATCCGGCTATCGGCGCCTGTAGCTTTGCAACGGATATCTCCACTTTTTGTACAGATGGAAAAGAATTATGAATGATCTCGGCAACTTCCATCACGAATGTTTCCAGCAACTCTCTTGGTTTTTGCATTTCTTCTTTCAGTAACAGATACAGCTTCACATAATTTATTGTTTCATCCAAACCTGTGATTGTATCGCCAGGTTGAAATGAAACAAAAAGATTTATTTCAAATTCTGCCCCTATCTTTTTTTCTTCAGGATACAATCCGTGGTATGCAAAAAAATGAAGCTGATTGAGCCTAATGGTGATCATTTCTTTCATTTGAAGCATTGTATTAATGAATTCCTTTTGCTGTAAGCCAGCGTTCCGCATCTAATGCTGCCATACATCCGCTTCCGGCAGCAGTCACTGCCTGCCGGTAAATTTTGTCCTGGACATCACCGGCTGCAAATACGCCTTCCACATTGGTCTTTGACGTTCCCGGAACTGTTTTGACATATCCGGCATCATCCATATCCAGCCAGCCCTTAAAAATATCAGAATTAGGCTGGTGGCCTATTGCAACAAAAAAAGCGCTGACCAGTATGGTTTGCAATTCTCCGGTCTTATTATTCTTTATCCGGACACCTGTGACATTATTGCCGCCGAGTATTTCTTCCGTATCAGTATTCCAGTAAATTTTTATATTGGTGACATTCATCACCCTTTCCTGCATGATTTTACTTGCACGCATTTGATCCCGGCGGATAAACATGTGGACAGTAGTACAAAGTTTAGAAAGATATAAAGCTTCTTCTGCAGCTGTATCGCCGGCGCCTACAATAGCCACTTCTTTTCCCTTGAAGAAAAAACCATCACAAACAGCACAGGCGCTTACACCAAATCCATTTAAACGCTGCTCACTCTCCAATCCCAGCCATTTGGCAGATGCCCCGGTAGCGATGATGACGGTATGTGTTTCGATCAATTTATTTTCGTCTATCCATACCTTATGAGGAGAAGATGAAAAATCAACTTTAGTGGCAATACCATAACGAATATCAGCTCCCACCCTTGCAGCCTGCTTTTCAAAATCCACCATCATTTCAGGCCCCATCACTCCTTCAGGATAACCGGGATAGTTTTCCACTTCTGTTGTGATGGTCAATTGCCCTCCGGGCTGAATGCCCTGGTATAAAACAGGTTTTAAATTTGCTCTTGCTGCATAAATAGCAGCAGTGTACCCTGCCGGTCCGGAACCGATTATAAGGCAACTTAATTTTTCGCTTGCGTTTGTCTCCATTCCTTAATTGATTAAAATTTTACAAAAATAAATTGAATCAGGCAATAAATTTTAAAAGTGATATTAGTATTGTCTCTACCTGGGAACAATGATCGTATGGTATTGAGCGGCATATCCGCCAAAATAACCTAAAGCATTCCCTCTGATATTGTTTACCACCTGGGTAGGCGATGAAAAAGGATTTCCGGCAGTAGCATAATTAAATTCCATTGTTCTCCAAAAATCAAAAGTGGCTTTGTCAATATTGCACAGTTTCAGCGTAATGGTGTCGCCTTTATCAAAATACATGTAATCATCGCTGCGGCTGGCATTACGATCCACACCACGATCAATACGAACAGTATAAGTGGTTCCGTCAACGATCTGATCATCGAAGACAGAGGTCAGTCCCGGATAAAAAGGCTCACTGTTCCTCTTTGTGAAATAACGTATATAATCCCCAAGACCCGGAGGGTCAGTTGCCCTGATCATCAGGGCCACTTTGCCAGGCTTGTTGTTACCGGGAGCCGGCTCCCAAAATAATGAATCAATTTTCTTTGTGATTTTCGGGATTGTAGTTGTGGCCGTATAGTCATTCCCTTTCCAATTGATGCGCAGTGAATATGCAGAATGTAACCGGCCGGTAAAAGCCGTAGCAAGGTTTGATGAATCTATTGAATAATAATAAACATTATAGCCGCTGCCCAAAGAAATTTTATATTCTTTCAGATGATGCGTCAATGATCCGTCAGAAACAAATACCGAAGCATCATGAATAAAACTGTTTTCCAAAATCGCAGGGGTGATCCTGGAAAAATAATTGATGCTTTGTGAAAGAATTACAACCGGCGGTTGCCCGTTTTCTATGGTAGCTTCAACCACTAATTCCGGTTCGGAAGCTTTCAGCCTGATATTTATATTTTTTTCACAACCGTACAGAACCATTAGTACTGTAAAACTGCTTATCCAATAGATTCCTTTCATAGCATATAAGGTCTTTACCCTATCCGGTTATCTGCAATTTCCTGGTCAATTTTGTTTTGCTTCTCTTGTTCTTCCCGCAACGTTTTCAATTTTTTGCCATAGGAAAACTTAGTGATCAGAACAAACAGTACCGGAACAACAAATATTGCAAGTGAAGTTGCCGCAAGCATACCTCCAAATACAGTCCATCCGATCGTTTTACGGCTTTCAGCCGCAGCGCCGGAAGCGAACGCTAATGGCAAAACGCCAAAAATAAACGCCAGCGATGTCATTACGATTGGCCTGAACCTCAATCGTACCGCCTGTAATGTAGCTGCAACCACTTCCACGCCCCTGTCCACTCTTTCTTTGGCATACTCCACGATAAGAATGGCATTCTTTGCGGCAAGGCCAATGAGTGTTATCAGGCCGATCTGTGCATAAACGTTATTAGATATACCCGGCAGCAAAGTGAGTGTAAGAATAGCTCCGAATACACCAATAGGCACTGCAAACAATACTGAAAAGGGTACCGACCAGCTTTCATACAATGCCGCAAGAAACAAGAAGACAAATATGACGGATATAAAAAATATTTTTGTTTGCTGATTGCCCGCATTAATTTCTTCCCGGCTCATTCCCGAAAACTCATAGCCATAACCTGCCGGTAATGTCTGCGCTACATCTTTCAGTGCATCAATTGCCTGCCCGCTGGAAAAACCGGGTTTTGACGTGCCCGTTATCTCAATGGATCTGAAAATATTATAGTGGGTAATTGTAGAAGGTGCTTCAATCACTTTGGCAGTTATCAAAGAACCAAGAGGAATCATGTTTCCCTGTGCATTACGAACATAAAATTTATCAATCCCAGCTAAAGAACTCCGGTAATTTGTATCCGCCTGTGACATCACGTGAAAATTTCGTCCATAAAGATTAAAATCGTTAACATAACTGCTGCCCAGGAATGTGGATAAAGTGTTAAACACATCTGACACTGACACACCTAACTTTTTTGCCTGTTCTTTATCCACATCAATATTATAGCTCGGTGTTCGTGCATTAAAGAAAGTATAAGCCGCCCCGATTTCCGGCCGCTGATTCAGCCTGTCAATAAAATTATTTGCCACTTTTTCAAATTGCTTGATATCATCGGTGCTGCTGGTCTGTTGCAATTCGAATGTAAAACCCGAAGTAGCGCCCAAACCGGGAATGGATGGCGGTAACAGTGCCAAAATTCTTGCTTCTTTTATACCGGATGTCAAAGCACGAATCTTATCAGCCACATCCTGGGCAGTTTGTCCTTTCCCTTTACGCTGATCCCATGGTTTCAGCATAATGAACACAGTACCCGTGTTTGCCTTGAAAGAGAAACTGGCAAAATTTATTCCGGCCAGTCCGCCGATGACATTGATCTCAGGGATCCGCCTTATCCTGGAAACAAGAGTATCCAGCAACTGAACGCTCCTTGTAGTGGAAGTGGCCTCGGGCATTTCATAAGTTACATACAAGCGGCCTTCATCTTCGTTAGGGAGAAAGGCTGTTGGTTTATTCTTAAAAAGAAATATCAGACCTGTAATGAGTACAGCAAGCATGATGAGCACATAAGGTGTTTTCCTGATCCATCCTTTCACTCCTTTGGCATACCGGTCTACTATCCGGGCAAAAGCATTATTGAATCCCTCAAAAAATTTATCTGAAAGACTCTTCCTCGCTGTTTCATCTTTTGCCGGCTTCAGCATCAAGGTGCACAATGCAGGTGTTAGAGACAATGCAACAAATGCGGATATAATAACGGAGACTGCTATAGTGATAGCAAACTGCTGATACAGCCGGCCAACAATTCCTGGTATAAACCCAACCGGTATAAACACTGCCGCCAATATTAATGCAATTGCAACTACCGGCCCGGAAATATCTTTCATTGCCTTTTGCGTAGCCTCTTTCGGGGACATTTTTTCAAAATCAATATTATGCTGGGCCGCTTCTATTACCACGATGGCATCATCCACAACAATTCCGATAGCCAGCACAAAGGCAAATAAGGTTAGCGTATTTATAGTAAAGCCCAATGCTTCAAACATAATAAACGTACCGATGATTGAAACAGGGATAGCAAGTACAGGGATCAGGGTAGCACGCCAACTCTGTAAAAAAAGAAAAACAACCAGTACGACAAGGGCCAGGGCGATCAATAAAGTTTTTACAACCTCTGCAATCGAAGCCTTTACTACGGATATTGTTTCCGAGGGAATCAGAAAGTCTATGTCTTTGGGGAAAGTTTTCCTGAGGTCATTCAGTGCTTTGATAACACCGTCATAGGTCTCCAGTGCATTAGCCCCGGGAGCCTGATAGATCAATAAATACGAAGCAGGTTTTCCATTCACAAATGAATTGACACTGTAATCAAACTGGCCTAATTCAACACGGGCAACATCTTTCAGATAAACCACACTGCCCGCTGATGGATTAGAACGCACAATGATATTTTCAAACTGTTCCTTTGTATTGATCCTGCTATTGGTGAGTACGCTGTATTCAAAAGCCTGCTGGCCCGGTTGGGGGTTACCGCCGATTGTTCCTGCTGCTACCTGTAAATTCTGTTCCTGCAATGCAGCGTTGACATCTGCCGGCGTCATTTTCATCGCAGCAAGTTTATCAGGCTTAAGCCAGATCCGCATTCCAAAATCGTATCCTCTTGTAAATACATCGCCGACACCTTTGACACGAAGCAGTGCATCTTTTACAAATAAGCTCACATAATTGCCGATGAATTTTGTATCGTGTGTGCCATTGGGCGAATAAAAAGCCATTACCAGCATAATGCTCGGATTACGCTTACGAACAGTAAGTCCCAATCTTTTCACGGCATCAGGCAAAGCAGGCTCTGCAACACTCACCCTGTTCTGAACATCCAATGCGGCGATATCTATATTTGTCCCGACATCAAAATTTACCGTTATGCTGCTCGACCCGTTACTGCTGCTGTTGCTGCTCATGTAGGTCATCCCTGGTGTGCCATTCACCTGCGTTTCGATTGCGGTTGTTGTGGTTTGTTCCACCGTCTGGGCATCTGCTCCCGTAAAATTTCCGCTTATGGAAACTGTAGGCGGTGAGATATCGGGGAACTGGGCAACAGGAAGATTCAGCATTGAAATAATACCAACCAGCACGATCACAATGGAAATGACCATCGCTGTTACCGGCCGCTTTATAAATGTATCTGCTATCATTATTTAGAAAGAGTCATTTTTTATATTCTCTATTCTTCTTTTTCAATTTACCCATCATTAAGATCATGGCTTTCCGGCCGCAGTTGTTACAGAATTTGAAACGGAAACCACGGAACCCTCATGAAGGTTTTGCACTCCCTGAACCACAATGATCTCACCGCCCTTTAAACCATCTTTTACAATCACAGATGCCCCAATAGTTCGTCCTAATGTAACTTTAGTCTGTGTTACCTTACTGCTGTCGCCCAGAATATAGACAAAGAATTCTCCTAGTTGCTCCGTTACTGCTTTGTAAGGAATTGTAATTACTTTTTTCGATGTATTATTTAAAACCTTTACAGTAGTGGTCATACCGGATTTTAATAAACTTTTATCGTTAGGGAAAATCAATCTTGTCCTTATAGTGCCCGTTTGCGGATCCACAGCCCGGTCAAGCAAACTGATTTTTCCGTAAGAAGGGTAAACATCATTACCGAATACAATAGAGAAAGTTGAATCATTCACACGCTGTCCCTGTTGCAGCAGTTGTGAGAACCGGTAAACTTCACTTTGATCCACTGCAAAATCCACAGCCACCGGATTATCCGTTGAGATCGTATTTAAGATGGTCTGCCCTGCAACAACCGAAGTCCCCAGGCGCACTTGTGAAATCCCTATTGTTCCGCTGAAAGGTGCAGGTATGATAGAAAAATTCAGGTTTGCTTTCACTGCCTCCACATTTGCCTGTGCTGCTGCCACCTGCTTTTTTGCTGCTTCCAGGGCAGCATCTGCATAATCAACCTGCTGTTTTGCGATAGCATCATGTTTGTCCAGCTCATGATAACGGTCGGCATCCTTTTGCGCCTTTACCAGGTTGGTTTGTTGTACCTGAAGGTTTGCTATTGCCTGCTGGTAATTGGCATTGTACAATTGCTGATCAATAGAATATAATTTTTGGCCTTTGATTACGTTTTGTCCGTCTTTGAAATAAATATTGGTAATATAACCGGTCACCTGCGGCCTGATATCTGTCTGGTTTAATGCTACAACGGTTCCCGGATATTCGTCATAATAAACTGCATTGACCGAGCTGACAGTATCCACCGTAACTGCTATTGCCGGAGGAAGCCCTTGCTGCTGTTGCTTTTGGCCGCAGGATACAAGGCTGATCACGGCAACCACCTGTAAAGAATTCCCAATAAGTTTTAGTACCATATCAAAAATGTTTTCTTTCAGTATTTTAATAACGGATCTCACCTTTACTTTTCTCTACGTCAATTTTGCTGCTGATCACCTGGAATAACGCATCAAAATAATTGATCTGTGCCGTACGCAGATCTGTTTCTGATACGATCAGGTCGAGGTAAGCTTTTACCCCAGAGCGATATTGCAGCCGGATCACATCAAACACTTCCTGTGCCAGGCTAACATTTTCTTTCATCGTTAAAAAAAACGAAAGGCTCGATTTATAATTTGCCATTGCAGCGCTGTATTCAGAATTCACCTGGTTTTTAAAGTTCACAATATCAAGATCTGTTCTTTTTAATTGCCACTCCGATTGCTGAATATTGTATTTCCTCTTTCCTCCTTCAAAAATCGGGAACGAAAGGGTAAGGCCTGCATAAGAATTAGGAAAAGACTGACTGTATAATTTTGAAAAATTATTGTTCAGGTAGTTCAGGTTATAAGCGCCGTTTGCCGTTAATGACGGGATGTAGCTCCATTTGTTATATTGCACGTTCGCCTCCTGCAGTTTTTTCTGCGTTTCCAGTATCTGGTATTCAATCCGCCTGGTGTAATCCACTCCCTGCAATGTATCCAGTGCAAATTCATTTTCCAGCCTGGAGCTGTCAAAAACAATGTTTAAATCCGCCCCCCGGGGATAATTGATCAGCGCTTTCAGGTTATCCGTTTTTGCAAGAAGGGCTTCTGAATTTACTTTTTTTGTTGCTATTGCATTATTCAAGGCTATAGTAGCTCTCTTGTAGTCTGTTTTATCCACAATACCTGCATGGTACTGGGCCACGGCATCTTTAAGGCTTTGTTGAAGAAGGTCAATATTCTGGTCCGCAACTTTTATCTGCTGAATAGTCGTCAGCAGATCATAAAACGTCTTAGAAACAGCAACCACCAGATCAATTTTGGTATTGTCAGATTGTTGTTGTGATTGTTTCAGTACAATATCTTTTGTCTGCCTTGCCAGCAACACATCCCTGTTAAAAACAGTTTGAGACAGCGAAAATTGTAATGCTGAAGTGTTATTAACTCCCAGCCTTACGGGGTTGCCCCCAATGATATTCGTCTGAACCTGGAAATTGTGCTGGTACAGGTAATTAAAATTAACCTGAGGATACCAATCGGCCAGTTTTGATTTTACCTGCAAAAGAGTTGTGGCTTCATCTATCAGCGACTGCTGTACTGCCGGTTGATTCTTCAATGCATATTGAATGACATTCGTAAGAGTTGGCTCCTTCAAGATGCTGTCTGTGTATTGCTGTGCCATCACCGGGAATGAGCAACACATCATAAGCAGCAGTGAAAGTGAAATTTTTTTTGAAAAATAAATGCTGAGAGTCTTTACAAAAAAATGATTCATAAATTTCGTTGAAATCCTTTTTCCCCAACCCTCTGATAGCACTTAAGTCATTTACCTCAACACCGATCCGCCAGCTTCGTTGAGAAAATAGAATAGCAAAATTAACGGAATGGGAAAACAATTTGCTTCCGTATATATAATAGAAAAAACCGGGCAACATATTAAAAATAAAACAGCCCTGATCACCTGATCAGAGCTGTTTTCCCAATTTGCTATTCTTATTGTTCCGGTAATTTATGCCGGAACTTTAAGTCATTGACCCAGGTAAGCTTTTAATGCATTACTGTAACGGGCTTTTTGTAAACGTTTTATCGCCCTTTCTTTAATCTGGCGGATACGTTCTTTGGTCAGATCATATTTTTGACCAATCTGTTCGATCGTAACTCCATTTTCACCATCAAGGCCAAAATAAGCGTTTACGATCTCTGCTTCTCTGGGGGAAAGAGACCTTAATACCCTCCTGATCTCATTCCGCAAAGAATCTTTCATCACATCATCGTCCGTATCATCGCCTCCTTCCAAAAGGTCACCCATTGCCACATCCTCTGCTTCGTGCACAGGTGCATCCAATGAAGTGTGACGTGTGTTGCTCTGGAAAATATTGTTGATTTCAGTTTCACTCATTTCCAGTAATTCAGCTAATTCTTCAGTAGAAGGCTCTCTTTCATGTTCCTGTTCGAAAGCCATATATGCTTTATTAGCCTTGTTGTAAGTGCCAATTTTGTTTTGAGGCAGGCGGACTAATCTGCCCTGCTCTGCCAACGCCTGAAGGATGGACTGGCGAATCCACCAGACAGCGTAAGAAATAAATTTGAACCCCTTGGTTTCATCGAAGCGCTGTGCCGCTTTTATCAATCCGAGGTTCCCCTCATTGATCAGGTCGCTAAGCGATAAACCCTGATGCTGATACTGCTTGGCAACAGATACCACGAACCGGAGATTGGCTTGCACTAGTTTGTCCAAAGCTCTCTGATCGCCCATTTTAATACGCTGGGCAAGCGTGGTCTCCTGCTCGGGAGTGATCATTGAAATCTTGGAGATTTCCTGCAAGTACTTCTCAACAGCTTGTGAATCTCTGTTCGTAATCTGGGTGGCAATTTTCAGCTGCCGCATAAGTACAAATTTTTATTAAAACGAATAAATGTCAGTCTTCGTTTGCAGAAAGTTGCAAATGGATAGTTAATTGCTAATGTTGTGAATTTACCGTCCTCGACCGTCTGCAAAAATACTACGTAAACTCGGAATATCATAGTGATTGGACGCAAAAATTACACACAGCTTTTACTCAATATGCCCGGCTGTAAAAAAAATGATAAAACCCTTTCCTGATATAGGTTTCGTCATGTGGCAATAATCGTCAATTTCATTCAGGTATTTCCGTTTGTTGAACTAACAACCGTTTTTTGCCTGGCAGCCCTGCGTTGCAACACAACCCAGAGCACCACACCGGAGATGAATAAAAGAGAAGAAATCAATTCTGCCTGAGTAGGATGAAGGCCGAAAAAATCCATTCTCACATTTACCCGAATAGTCTCAATCAGGAATCTTTCAATACCATTCAGTACCAGATAAAATGCAAATAGGGTTCCCGGTACCCTGAACTTTTTTCTTAGAGACCAAATAACTGCAAACAGGATCAGGCAGGCAACTGTCTCATAAAATGCAGTCGGAAAAACTCCATGTTCCAACTGAAAGCAATATTTGGGATCATTACACCCGGGGATTTTTATTCCCGCCTCATTGACATTGTGCGGAAATGTGTATGACCACATCCAATCCGGTAGCCAGCTAAAGGGCTTGGGTTTATTATTTACAATTCCCCAATCTCCATCTCCTGCTACCTGGCAGCCTATCCTGCCCACTGCATAAGCAAGCATCAGTGCGGGTGCCGCAGCATCGTTCAAATGCCAGAATCCGATCTTGTGCTTTTTTGCATACCACCAGATAGCCAGGGCAGCACAGATCAATCCTCCATAAAATGTGAGGCCTGCACGGGAGAAAATAAAGTCAGAAGGATGCTGAAGGAATGCCTCCCAGTTTTCAAAAATATCAAAGAGTTTAGCACCTAATAGCCCAAACACCAAGGCGATGATCACTATCTCTCCTACCCTGTCCTGTGGCCAAATCCTGATTTTTCTTTGCTCCGGTTTAGGCAACTTTTGTTTATGCTTATCCCACCATTTCAATCCTGCAAACAAAAGCCCCAGGCCAATGCCCGCAGGCCAACTGCCCATTGGTGAAAAAATAAAAGCCTGTGGATCTTCCGTAGCGGAGCTGTTCATGAGAAACAACGCCAGGATTTTATACCCGAATAAAAATCCGAATAAAAAATTCAGCAATAATTGGCTGATTGTTGCAGGCTGGCCCACCATCACCGTCATTTCAGTAGGTTGTAAAAGTCCCTGCTTGCTTTTTCGGCGCAATTCAACAGCCAGCACAATGGCTGCAAGAATGAATGCAATGGCAACAAAAAAACCAAAGGAGTTTACAAATCGAAGAAATTTCCACTCAACTCCAAACAGATCTTTGAAAGCATAATACAGATTTGGATACATACTGCCAGCCGGTTGCTTGTTTTAAGTTAAAGCGAATATACAACTGAATCAGATCTATTTTAAATTTGAGTTCCGCTTTGCCGTCAACGGGAATTGCTTATCAGAAAGATTAATTGCAATACTCCTCAAATACACTAACAAGATTACTTGCAATGGCCTGTGCAGGCATACCTACCATTTGATGACGCTCGATAAAGTGAATTAACTTTCCATCCTTAAACAATGCTATGGAAGGAGAAGATGGAGGATACGGCAACAGGTGTTGGCGCAATGCCTGCACGGCTTCAATATCAAAACCTGCAAAACTTGTGGCAAGATGATCCGGTTTTTTGGCTGTATTCGCCATTGCCATTATCAAACCTGGTCTTGCTGTGCCGGCAGCGCAGCCACAAACAGAATTGATCATAACCAGCGTGGTACCTTTTTTTGCCAACTGGGCCTCTACATCTTCGGGGGTCAGAAGTTCGGAGAAACCAATATCAGTCAGCTCTTCCTTCATGGGTATTACAAACTCTTCAGGATACATATTTGTATGATTTAAAATTGAAGTGCAAATTTAAAAGAAAAAATCTGTCCTTCTTTCAAAACTATACTTTAAGGCAAATCTGTCACAAAAAATTACCGTGTTCGGAAATAATGTCTCTTCAGAAAGGAATTATTGCAGGAATTGTCATGAAAATTTTAATAAAAATCATGCGGTATATCATTTGATTCCTGCTTATATCAAATTAATTTTTAAACCAGAAAACAAAATTTTATGACACTAGTAAAATTCAACAGAAAACCATTTGACAAGAGTTTTAACAGCTTGTTTGAAGACTTTTTTTCCGAAATACCCGTCTTATATAAGAATGACTTCAATGATTCTGCATGGAAAGGGTTAGCACCGGTGAATATCAGGGAAACTGAAAAAAGTTATATTCTTGACGTGGTAGCCCCCGGATTTGAAAAGAATGATTTTAAAGTAAACATTGACCAGAACATTCTGACCATTTTGGCTGAAAAGAGAACCGAAACAAAAAAAGAAGATGAAAAACAGGTGAGGAAAGAATATGATTACCGTTCAGTAAAAAGATCCTTTACATTGGATGAGAACATTGACAGTGATCATATAGAAGCAAATTACATTAATGGGATATTAACATTAAA
>WBZR01004104.1_pt1 | contig 12267 bp, 12 predicted proteins | sample 5204231 | NCBI WGS metagenome assembly WBZR01 (sample SAMN12412403, study PRJNA552823) | activated sludge metagenome | isolation source: activated sludge from anammox sidestream of wastewater treatment plant... | place: USA: Virginia | collected 2017-08
CCGTCGCCCTCGACGACGACGACGCGACGCCCCGGTTGCGCGAGGGCGAGGCCGACCGCGAGCGGCAGCGCGAGCCCCATCGCGTCCTCGACGTAGAAGTTCTCCGGGCGGTGGTGCAGCGTCGCCCACAGGTACGACGCGTTGCCGAGCGCGGTGACGACGAGAGCGTCTTGCGGGAGCTCGCTCGCGAGGGCACGGTAGTAGTCTTCCCGGGACGGACGCCCGCCTTTCACCATTGGATGTCCCCGCGCGACAGGAGTAAGGCGAAGGGGCTCGACGATTCCTCGGCATAGGTCGCCGCCGCCTCGACCTGCGGCCCAATGGGTCGAGCGGGGTCGACGCAGGTGTGGGCGAGCCCGAGACCGCGCAGCACCGGCTCGGTCACGCGCCCCTTGGGGATGTGGTAGTAGATGGGATCCTCCACGGTCCCGCGGTAGGACACCAGGAGCAACAGCGGAAACTGGTAGCGCTGCGCGAGGCACACCATCCCTGCGCCCATGCTGAGCAGACCGACGTTCTGCACCAGCATCGCGGTGCGCATGCCGCCGAGCCGTCCCCCGCAGGCGATTGCGAGCGCCTCCTCCTCGTGCGTTGCGCGCACGAGCTTGATGGCGGACTCCCGCTCGATCTGCACGAGCACCTCGCCGAGCCAACCGTCCGGCACTGCGACCGCGAGCCCGAAGCCGAGGCGCTTGAGCGCGTCGAGCACCGCCGCGGGCCGGTGCTCGCCCACGCGCGCGTCCGGCATCATCTTGCGCCGCTCCCACGCGACCGATGCCTTCCGACGACCGCTAACGAGGTCACGTTCTCGCTCGCATCTGGTTTCAGCGCGCGGCGTCGAACCGCACCGCAACATCGCATCTGACTATTGTCGAACCCCATGATACACGTTATGTTACGCGCGCAGTGCATATCGATCCGCGCGTGGTTTTCACCGACTGGGGGCTGGCATGAAAACGCTGTCGTACGCACTCATGGTAGGGATGATGGTGGGGAGCATCGCGATCGCCGGGGATGCCCGCGCGCAGTCCGCGTCAACGATCCGGCTCTCGATGGTCGGCGCGTGGAAGCCGAGCGTCTCTCCAGCCGCCGACATAGGCATCAAGTACAAGGACATGGTGAACCAACTATCGGCCGGCAAGATCGTGATCGATTTCCGCGGCGCTGCCGATGTGGTACCGGTATTTGACCAGCCCGAGGCGCTGGTGCGCGGCGTGTTCGACGTGTGGTTCGGCGCGCCCAACTACTGGGCCGGAATCGTGCCCGGCGGCTACGTCACCGAGATGTCGTCGTTCGATATCCCAGACAACGGACCGGGCAGCGAGCTGTTCCAGTTCATGAACAAACTCTTCGAGGCGCACGGCGTCCACTACCTCGGCCACATGACCGGCACGCCCGGTGTGGGGAACCATTTCATGTACACGCAAAAGCGGGTCGCGCGCATCGAGGACCTGAAGGGCATGAAGATTCGTGTAGCACCCCTTACCCGCTTCTTCGTCGCGAGCCTCGGGGCGGAGCCGGTGACGCTTCCGCCCGGCGACATCTACCTCGCGCTCGAGCGCGGCACGGTGGAAGGTATAACGTGGCCGGTGTTTGACGGGTTCAGCGATTACGGCTGGCAGCGCGTCACGAAATTCATGATTGCGCATCCTCTTTACCGCGACGGCGACGCGATCGTGATGAACCTCCAGAAGTGGAATGCACTACCCGAGGACGCGAAGCAGCTCATGTATCGCGCTGCCGCCGACACGCAGAAGTGGTCGCAAGGCTTCGTGGCGGAGAAGCAATCCGAGCAGATCGAGCGGATCAAGGCGGCAGGCATGGCCCTCGTCGAGTTCACCCCGCAGGAGGCCAAGCGCTGGGAGGACACGGCCCGGGAGGCGCTGTGGGCCCACTTCAAGACCGTCATGCGTCCCGAGGAATACGCGACCGCACGGCGTCTTCTGGGGTCGAAGTGACTGAGGTCGTGCGCCGCAGGCCGGCGTTTGCGGCCTGAAGGGGCCCGCGCGATGGCCGCGGGCGCCGATGGACCGGCGCGGCGGGCGTCTGGTGCGCTCGCCGCGCGCGTGTTCGACCGCGTCATCGACGCCGGGGCGGCGCTCGCCGCGCTGCTGCTCGTCGTCATCATGCTCGCGACGACGGTTAAGGTCGTCTTCCGCTACGGATTGCATCAGAGCCTGATCGGGGTGGACCAGATCAGCGGCACGCTGCTTCTCTACGTCGCGTTCCTCGGCGCGGCCTGGGTTCTGCGGCGCGACGAACACGTCATCATCGATCTGCTGCTCGGGCAAGTCGGGTCGCGCACGAGGAGGTACCTGCTGCTGGCAAGCGCGCTGATCGGCGCGGCAGTCTGCTTGGTGCTCGCGGCATTCGGCACATGGGAGGTGATCACCTCGCTGCAGCGGGGCATCCGCATCCCGGCCGAGATCGAGATGCCGCGCGCGGTCAACCTGGTGGTAATCCCGCTCGGTTTTCTGCTGCTCGGTCTCCAGTTCCTGCGCCGCGCGGTCCGTCTCCGGCGCAACGACGCACCGCCGTCCCCGTTGATCTCGGTCTGAGGCGATGGACTGGGTCATCTATCTCGTACTGTTCTTCGGCGGCCTCATGCTGTTGCTGCTGATCGGCCTGCCCGTTGCGATCGCCTTCCTGCTGGTCAATATCGTCGGCGCCTATGCGTTCTGGGGCGGCGCGAGCGGACTCGGCCAGCTCATCCTCAGTCTCGACAGCTCGGTGTCGTCCTTCATCCTCGTGCCGGTGCCGATGTTCATTCTCATGGGTACGGTGATGTTCCACTCGGGCGTCGCCGCCCGCATGATCGACGTGCTCGATCAATGGCTCGGGCATATCGCCGGGCGCCTTGCGGTGCTCGCGGTCGCCGCCGGCGCCGTCTTCGCCACACTGACCGGCGTCGCGATGGGCAGCGTGGCGATGCTGGGCTCGACGCTCGTGCCAGACATGGAGCGACGCGGCTACGCACGTACGCTCGCACTCGGTTCGGTGCTCGCGAGCGGTAGCCTGGCCATTATGATCCCACCGAGCGCGCTCGCGGTAATCCTGGCGAGCCTCGGCAAGTTCTCCGTTGGTAAGCTGCTGGTCGGTATCGTCGTCCCTGGTCTGCTGCTCGCGGTCGTCTACGCCGGTTACATCGTGATCCGTTGCACGCTGCAACCCGCACTCGCTCCGCCCTACGTGGTCGAGCGTAAACCGATGGGTTCACGGCTGCGGGACACGCTCGTCTACGTCGTTCCGGGCCTGTCGATGATCATCTTCATCATCGCCACCATCTTCGCCGGCATCGCAACCCCGACCGAGGCGGCCGCGATCGGTGCGCTCATGAGTCTCGCCATCGCCGCGGCCTACGGTAAGCTCACTTGGTCGGTGGTCAAGAAGTCGATCGGCTCCGCGACGTCACTGTCGGTGATGGTGCTGCTCATCCTGACCGGCTCGGCCGCATTCAGCCAGCTCCTGAGCTTCTCGGGAGTGACGCCCGCCCTCACTGCGCTCGCCACCGGACTCGACATCCGCCCCATCTTCATCCTCGTGTTCATGCAGCTCATCGTGATGGTGCTGGGGTGCTTCATCGAACAGACGGCGATCGTGCTGGTCACGATCCCGATCTTCATGCCGATCGTCACGGCGATGGGCTGGGATCCAGTCTGGGTCGGCGCGATCCTGATGCTCAACCTCGAGATGGCCACCATCACGCCGCCATTCGGCCTGGCTCTGTTCGTGATGAAGGGTCTCGCGCCTGCCGGAACGACGATGGGCGAGATCTACCGGGCAGCGCTTCCGTTCATCTGCCTCAACATCGTCGTCATGGCTTTGATGATCCTGTTCCCAGATATCGTGACTTGGTTGCCGGCGCGGATGGAGTGAGGCCCCGCGACCATCTTGCCGCGGCGTATTGGGCGGCAACGTTTCGCGCTCTAGGGCGCGGCCAGCAGTGCGGGCTGCCGGCTGCAGACCTCGCCGGCGCCTTTGCGGCCAGGTTGCGAAATGGGGTAGTTGTGCTATGTGTACGGTTTGCGCTCAAGCGCGGAAGTCGCTGCTTCACGGTCAGTGATTGGATCCCCAAGCGCGGTAATCCTCCGCAGTATCCAGGTCGAGTGCAAGGGTCGGCTCGGCATGTACGTGCACTGCGAGCCCGGCCTCCGCTGCGGCCTTGCGGTGCGCTTCGAGACTCCGCTCCCCGAAGCGAAAGAGATCGGTGCGGGCCGGTCGCAGCCCGAGCAGGTTGGTGCCGGCGTATTGCCGGTCGGGCACCAGTACGCAACCTGGCGTCTCGAGGGCGCTCGCAGCGGCGCGCAGAGCCTCCGCGGTCAGCAGCACGAGATCCACAGGAACGACGAGCAGTGCCTGCGCACCCCGATCGATCGCGCGCCGCGCGGCGAGAGCGAGTGCTGCGTTAAGGTCGCCGGGCGCGGGCTCGCCAATCACGGCGATTCCGCGCGCCCTCGCCTCCGCCGCAACCGACGCGCTCGCAGTGACGACGACCGTCCGCTCGCGACCGAACGCTGTCGCGCAATGGTCGAACGTCTGTCGTGCGAGCTGCAGGTTGAGTTCGATGCGTGCCTCCGCGCCGAGCACCGCGGCGAGCCGCGACTTACCGAGCGCCGGGTCCTTCACTGGCACGAGCGCGAACACGCCCTCGCTCACGTCCGCTCGAGCGTAGCCACACATGCGCGCGCGAGCCGCTCGCGCGCCGCGTCGTCGGTCATCAGTGTGTCCTCCACTACCGCGCGTATCCCGAACGCCTCGATCGCAGGTGCGAGCGTCGCGTCGGCCCGGTCGATCACCAGTGCGCGGACGACGCCGCGGTAGTGCCGCGCCACCGCGAGCGCCGAGGGTTCGACTCCGAGCTCACGCATAATCTTCGCGGCCGGCCCCTTCACCGCACGCCCGGCGATGATCGGCGAGACCGCGAGCGCGCGCGCGTCGATCGCATCGCGAACGCCCGGCACGGCCAGGATCGGCGCGATGCTGAGGTACGGATTCGACGGGCAGAACACCACCCCGCTGCAACGATCGAGCGCCGCGCGTAACGCCGGGCTCGGCCGCGCCGATTCGGCGCCGCGATACTCGAGCCGCTGCACGCGCGGCACACAGCGGTCGCGCACGAAGTAGTGCTGAAACTCTATCGCGCCGTGATCCGAGTGCACCACTGTGCGCACCGGATCGTCCGACATCGGCACCACCGCGTGACGCACGCGGAGTCGTGCGCAGAGGTCGCGCGTGACGTCGGACAGGGTGTCGCCCGCGCGCAGCCGCCGGGTCCGCTCGACGTTGGTCGCCAGATCGCGGTCGCCGAGCCGGAACCACGTCGGCCCGCCGAACTCCTCGAGCGCCTCCATGAACGACCAGGTCTCGTTTGCCCGCCCCCAGCCGGTCTCCGTGTTTGCGATCCCGGCGAGGGTGTACATCACGGTATCGAGGTCGGGCGCAACGTGGAGCCCGAGATGCTCGAAGTCGTCGCCGGTATTGACCGCGATCACGAGGTCCTCGGGCGGCAGCACGCGCGCTAGCCCGGCCGCGAGCTTCGCGCCGCCCACGCCGCCGGCGAGCGCGACGATCACCGGAAGAGGTCCCGCTCACGCGACCGCTGCAGCTCGCGCGCGCTGCCGTCGCGCCGCGGAAGCCGCGCACCGCGGATGAGCACGACCGGCCGGCCTTCGCCCGCCTGCCCCATGACTGCAGACGCCGCGGCCGCGAGCTCGTCGGCAAGGCCGACCTCGGTGGTCTGCAGCGCTCGCCCGTGCAGGTCCGGCGCACCGCGCAGGTCGAGCAGGCCCGGCAGGCCGCTCACGCCGATCGCCGTGCCGATCGTCCCCAGCCGCCAAGCGCGACCGATGCTGTCGTTTATCAGCACGCCGACGTCGGCTCCGGAGAGCTCGAAGATGCGTGCGCGTAGGCGCGCAGCACTCGCGTCGGGGTCGAGCGGCAGCAGGAGCGCGCGCTCGCGTCCGCGCGCATCGGGTTCGACGTTGGAGCGGTCGACTCCGGCGTTGGCGAGCACCAGTCCCCGCCGGTCCTCGACGACGAGCACTTCGGGGACCGCGCGGAGCACCGTGCGCGACTCGGCGAGCACCAGCTCGACGACGCGTGCATCCTGGCGGCAGGTGCGCGCCAGCTCGAGCGCGCGCGGCGAGGGCATGACCTCGTCGAGCACCGCGTAGCGGTTCTCGCTCTTCGAGACGATCTTCTGCGTGACCGCCAGGACGTCACCGTCGGCGAGCGCCAGCCCGGCACCTTCGGCAGCGACGAGGATACGGGCGGCGAGATCATCACCCGGCGCGACCGGGCCGATGCCCTCCAGGGCGATGAGCGTGAGGCTTGCGGCACCAGGCATCCGGGCCGTTCATGCCGTGGCCGGGTCCGCGCGCCGCGGCACCGGCGTGAGCACGATGGGTACGAGCGGCGGCGCGTCGAAGCTCGCCTGGTGCCGCGCCGCGTCGACCCGCTGGTAGAGCGTCGTGCGCTGCTCTGGCCGGCGGCCCGCTCCGCGGATGAGCGCTTCCATCGCTGCCGGAGGCAGCTCCTCGCCGTGCTCGTTCCCGGCCGCGCGCGAGATGCTCTCGTTCATCAGCGTGCCGCCGAGATCGTTCGCGCCGGCGGTGAGGCACGCCGCGGCGCCCTCGAGGCCAAGTTTCACCCACGAGACCTGGATGTTGGGGACGAGCGAATGCAGAACGAGCCGCGCCACCGCGTGCATGGCGAGCGTCTCACGCCACGTCGGCCCGCGCCGCGCACCCTCCTTCAGGTACATCGGCGCTTCCATGTGCACGAACGGCAGCGGCACGAACTCGGTGAATCCGCCGGTCCGCGCCTGCAGATCGCGGATCGCGAGCAGGTGGCGCGCCCAGGCCCGCGGCGCCTCGACGTGGCCGAACAGGATCGTCGCGGTCGTGCGCAGGCCCGTGCGGTGCGCGGCCTCCACGACATCGAGCCATTGTCTTGCGGATAGCTTGTCGGGGCAGATACGCGCACGCACGGCGTCGTCGAGGATCTCGGCGGCGGTACCGGGGAGCGAGCCGAGCCCAGTGTCGCGCAAGCGCGCGAGAAATGCCGGAACGCTCACGCCGAGCGTGCGCGCGCCGTGCGTCACTTCGAGGGGCGAGAACGCGTGCACGTGCATCCGTGGCTCCGCGTCCTTCACTGCGCGAAGCAGCGCGAGATAGGTGTCGCCTGTGTAGGCGGGATGGATGCCGCCCTGCATGCACACCTCGGTCGCGCCTCGCGCCCACGCCTCTCGCACGCGGCGGGCGACCTCCTCGAGCGCGAGGTCGTAGGGCTGGCCGCGCAGCCTCACTGCCGTCTTGCCCTTCGAGTACGCGCAGAAGCGGCAGTGGAAGGCGCAGACGTTGGTGTAGTTGATATTGCGGTTGACGACGTAGCGTACGGTCTCGCCAACCCTCGCCGCTCTCAGGTCGTCCGCCGCCGCGGCGAGCGCTTCGAGCGCGCCCTCGCGCGCCCCGAAGATCTCGACGATGTCGCCCTCGTCCGGTCGCCCGCCGCGCAGCGCGCGCGCGAGCGCCGAATCGAACGCGCGATACCGGCCCGCGCCGCCCGACACGGGCGCCGGGAGCGCCGTGCCAGCCACGCCCGGGCTCCACACCTCCGTCCGCGCGTAGCCTTCACCGTCGCTCGCCGCGAGCACGCGCGGCACGAGTGCCGCGCCGAGCCAGCTGGTGCCCTCGCGCGCGTAAGCGGGATAGATCGCGAGCCGTTCAATCGGCACGAGCCCTGCCCGGCGCGTGGCCACCCCGAGCGTCTCGATCGAAGGCCACGCGTGCTCGGGGTTGACGTAATCGTCGGTGACGGGCGAGATGCCACCCCAATCGTTGATGCCGGCGTCGAGCAGCTCGGGAAAACGCGCGTCGCTCAGGTTCGGCGGCACTTGGATGTTCGCCTCCGCGCCGAGGATCAGCCGCGCCGCCGCGGCGGTCCAGACGAGATCGTCGAACGCCGCATCGTCGCGCTCGCGCATGCGCGTGCCTGGCTTGGCGCGGAAGCTCTGCACGATCACTTCCTGTAGGTGACCGTGACGGGCGTGTGCTGCCTTCAACGCGAGCAGCGCAGCGACGCGCTCGAGGCGCGTCTCGCCGATACCGATCAGGATCCCGGAGGTGAACGGTACGCCGGCGCGCCCCGCCGCCTCGATCGCCTCGAGCCGCACCGCGGGCCGCTTGTCCGGGCACCCGTGATGCGGGCCGCCAGGGTCGCACAGCCGGTCGGCCACCGATTCGAGCATCAGTCCCTGCGAGACGCTTACCTCCCGCAGCCGGCGAGTCTCGTCCTCGGACAGCACACCGGCGTTGACGTGCGGAAGCAGGCCCGTCTCGGCGAGCACGAGCGCACACGCCGCGGCGAGGTACTCGACGGTCGAGGCGTAGCCGAGCTCCTCGAGCGCGCCGCGCGCAGCGGCATGCACGGCCTCCGGCCGGTCGCCGAGCGCGAAGAGCGCCTCCTTGCAGCCGGCCGCAGCGCCGAGCCGCGCGATCTCCAGTACCTCGTGCGGCCGCAGGTACGGGTACGCGACCGCCTTCGGGCCGCGGACGAACGTGCAGTAGCCGCAGGTGTTCCGGCAAAGACGCGTTAGCGGGATGAAGACCTTACGCGAGTAGCTCACACGCACGCCGTGGCCTGCCTCGCGCAGCGCCCGCGCTCGAACACAGAGTTCAGGCAGGGTAGAGTGGTCGAGCGTGGCGAGCACGTCACCCGCGCGCGCCGCGAGATCGGGATTGAGCGCCGAGGTGAGCTCGCGCAGCATGCGGAAGGCGTGTCAGGTCACCGGGATTCCGCTGATGCGGATACCCGCGCCGTCCACCTTGTAGCGGCTGTTGATGCCGATCAGCACCGAGGTGAGCGCTTCGGCGGCGGTGGAGTTTGCGAGCGGTCCAGCGTGCAGCGCGCGCAGACCGGCCGCCTCAGCGAGCCGGATCGCCACCTCCCGGTCCTCGGGCTTGTCGCCGAAGACGAGCACATCGCAGTCGATCGGCCCGTCCTTCTGCAGCTTGAGCGCGCCGACGTTGTGGAACGCCGATACGACGCGCGCGCCCGGGCCGAGTATCTTCTGCGCGGCGACGGCCGCCGAATCGTCCGGCGGCAGCTGCACGCGCGCGACCTTGGGCGGAACGAGCGGAACGGTCGCGTCGATCACGATCTTGCCGGCCACCGCGTCGCGAATCTCAGCAAGGACTGCTTCGTGCGAGGCGAACGGCACGGTAAGCACGACGATTTCGGCGGCGGCGGCAGCAGCGGCGTTGTCAAGCCCGCGCGGCGCCGGCGCGCCGACGGACGGGTCGAGCCGGGCAGCCGCCTGCTCGGCCCGCCTCGCGTCGCGCGAGCCTACGATCACCGGATACCCGGCGGCGACCCAGCGCATCGCGAGCCCGGTGCCGAGATCGCCGGTGCCGCCGATCAGTGCGATCTTCGGCTTGACCGCATCCATCGCAGAGGTCAGCCCGGCAGCTTCATCTGATCGAGCGATACGACCTGGATGCCCGCGCCCTCGAGGCCCTTGCGTACCGCCGTTGCCACCTCGACCGCGGTTGGCTCGTCGCCGTGCACGCAGATCGTCTCGACCTGAACCTTGAGCACTTTCCCGCTGCGCGCGACGATCTCGCCCCCGCGCACCATGCGCAGCACCTGCTCCGCCGCCTTCGCTGCGTCCTTCAGGACGGTGCCGGGGATGGAGCGCGAGGCGAGGTTGCCGTTGTCGTCGTACTGGCGGTCGGCGAAGCCCTCGCGCGCCAGCGGAAGCTCGAGCTTGCGCGCCGCGGTCTCCATCTCGGTCCCGGGCAGCGCGACGTAGATGATGTTCCTGTCGACTGTCTTGATCGCGCGACCGATCGCGAGCGCGTAGTCCGCGTCCTCGGCCGCCATGTTGTTGAGCGCACCGTGCGGCTTGAGGTGCGTCACTTTCAAACCGGCGTAGGCGCACATCGCCTGCAGGGCGCCGATCTGGTAGGCCATCATGTACTCGAGGTCGGAGGGGCGCATCGTGATCCGGCGCCTGCCGAACCCCCACAAATCGTTGAACGCGGGATGGGCGCCGACGCTGCAGCCCGCTTCCTTGGCGGCGGTGACAAAGCGGTGCATCACGGTCGGGTCGCCGGCGTGGAAGCCGCACGCGACGTTCGCCGAGCGGACGATCTTCACCAGCGCGGCGTCGTTGCCCATCGAGTAGGCGCCCCAGCTCTCTGCAATATCGGCATTGAGGTTGATCTGCAGGGCCATAGTCGGGTCTCCGCTCGATGGGGCATCGCCCGCGCCGCGGCGGACGAGTTGTTGCGTATGGTACTATATTTAGAACCATTCACACCAGTGCAGCGAGTGTCCGGTCCCCAGGTGAGATTGCTACCGAACGGCGACACCGCGCTTGCAGTGGAATTCGGCGAGCGCATCGACCGCGCAACCAGCGAGCGGGTGCTCGCACTCCATGATCGCGTCGCGCGCGAGCGCCTTCCCGGCGTCGTCGAGCTGCTTCCCACCTTCCGCTCGCTGATGGTGCACTACGATCCGGTGCGGACCACGCATGCGGCACTCGCGGACGCGATTGTCCCGCTCGCCGCCGGGCTGGAAGGCGTGAAGCCCGTGGCACGGCGCTGGACCATCCCCGTCTGCTACGACCCGCGGTTCGCCCTCGACTTGGAGGAGGTGGCGACCCGCACCGGTCTCGCGCCGGCAGAGGTGATCGAACATCACAGTGCCACGACCTACCATGTCTACATGATCGGGTTCCTGCCCGGTTACCCTTACATGGGCGACTTGCCCGCACGGCTCGCGCTGCCGCGGCGCGAGAGCCCGCGTACGCAGGTGCCGGCCGGGTCGGTGGCGATCGCGACCGCGATGACCGCAGTCTACACGCTCGCGAGTCCGGGCGGCTGGCACATCCTCGGCCGTACGCCGGCAGCGTTATGGAACCGCACGAGTCGGCCGCCGGCTGTGCTCGCGCCCGGCGACAAGGTGCGCTTCGCGCCCATCGGCATGGCAGAGTTCGATCGCCTCGCCGCACAGGCCGCAACCGGCAGGCTCGAGCTCGAATCCGAGGGCGCGTGACCGACACGCTTCACGTGGTCGCCCTGGCCGCCATCGCGATGCTCCAGGACCTCGGTCGGACGGGGCAGCAGCGCTACGGCGTCCCGGTGTCCGGCGCGCTCGACTGGGTGAGCCTCCGCATCGCCAATGCGCTGGTCGGCAACGCAGACGGCACCGCCGCGCTGGAGACGTTCTACCGCGGGCCGACGCTCGAGGTCGCGGCCGAGAGCGTGCGGGTCGCGGCGATCGGCGCCTCCCTCGAGATCGCCACAGGCGGCAACAAGCATGTGGTAGCTGCCGGCCGCAGCGTGCGCCTTGCACGCGGGGATCGGGTGACGATCGGTCCATGCGAGACGTCGCTCGTCGCGTATCTCGCGGTCGAAGGCGGTTTCGCACTGCCGGGCGATCTCGGCAGCCTCGCGACTTTCCCGCGCGCCGGGCTCGGCGGGCTCGAGGGCCGGCCGCTCAGGAAGGGCGATGCACTGCCGCTCGCGCTTCCCACCGCGCCCGTGCGCGCGGAGCGCAGCGCCCCGACATGGGACCTTGCGCCGCCGACGCGCGTGCGCGTCATCCTCGGGCCGCAGGCCGATCACTTCACCGAGCGCGGGCTGCAGACGTTCCTCGAATCGACTTACACCGTGTCGCGCCAGTCGGATCGAATGGGGATGCGCCTGGAGGGTCCGGCGCTGGAGCACTCGAAGGGATTCAACATCGTCTCCGACGGCACGGCGCCCGGCTCGATCCAGGTGCCGGGGAACGGACTGCCGATCGTGCTGCTCGCCGACCGCCCCACGACCGGCGGCTACCCGAAGATCGCCACCGTCGCCTCCGCCGATGTGCCTGCGCTCGGGCGGTTACGCCCCGGGACGACTATCGCGTTCGATGCGGTCGGCGTGGAGGAAGCGGAGGCCGCGCGGCGCGAGCTCGAAGCGCGCCTTGCAGCACTGCGGAAGAAGCTGGCCAGCCGATCGCGCTAGGCCTGCTGCAACTTCGGGATGATCTCCTTCGCGATGATCTCGAGCTGCTCGTTCTGATAGCGGTACGGCACGAAGATGAGCCGGTCGACCCCGGTCTTCACGTGTTTGAGAAGCTGCTCCACGCACTCGTCCGCCGTACCCATGATCGCGCTCTCGGCGGTGGACTCGGACCACGCCGCGTAATCCCACTCAGTCTGCAGCCATTCGCGCATCGGACCCTCCACCTTCGCGCGCGGACCGACGACGATCGGCA
>WBZR01004105.1_pt1 | contig 12265 bp, 11 predicted proteins | sample 5204231 | NCBI WGS metagenome assembly WBZR01 (sample SAMN12412403, study PRJNA552823) | activated sludge metagenome | isolation source: activated sludge from anammox sidestream of wastewater treatment plant... | place: USA: Virginia | collected 2017-08
CTCGGCTGCCCGAGCGCGCCCGGCATCGCCGACCGCATCAACGAGCAGATCAAGTTCCGCGAGCGCTGGCGGCCGTTCTGCCCGTCGATGCTCGACACGGTCGGCCCGCAGATGCTCGGCTCGGCGCATCCGGCGCCGTTCATGACCTTCACCTTTCCGGTGACGGAAGAATGGAAGACCCGCGTGCCGGAAGTCGTACACCAGGACGGCACGGCGCGCGCCCAGGTGCTGCGCCGCGAGTTCAACCCGCGCTACTACGACCTGATGGTTGAGATGGAAAAGCTCACCGGCAACGGCGTCGTGCTCAACACCTCGCTCAACCGGCGCGGCGAGCCGATGATCTGCTCGCCGACCGACGCCCTCGACATGTTCTTCGGCTCCGACCTGCGTTATCTGGTCATGGAGGACGTGCTGGTCAGCAAGGAGGATTCCCGGTGAGCGACGCGGAGATCGAAGCGTATTACGCCACCGAGCGACCCGAGCTTTTGAGATTTCTTGGACCGCACGGCAGCTTCGGCAGGGTGCTGGACATCGGCTGTGCCTCCGGCGTGCTGGGCATGCAGTTGCTGCGCGCGGGCCTTGCCGGCACCTGCGACGGCATCGAGCTGCATGAGGCGGCGGCGCGCCTCGCCGGGACCCGCTTGCGGCGGGTCTGGCAGGGCTCGCTCGAATCGGTCGCCGGAAAAGTCTCTTGGCAGGACTATGACCTGATCGTGATGGCCGATGTGCTGGAGCATCTGGTCGATCCATGGGCGGCGCTGCGCCGGCTGCGGAACGAGGCCGCTGCCGGCGTCCGTCTGCTTGTCTCCGTTCCCAACGTGCGCCATTACCGGGTGTCTTTGCCCCTGCTGTTGCGCGGCGAGTTCCGCTACGAGGATGCCGGCATCATGGATCGCACCCATCTGCATTTCTTCACGCGCGGCAGCCTCGAGGAAACCTTGAAGGAGTGCGGCTGGGCGGTGCGCGCCCGGGGCAGCAACATGCGCAAGCGTTACCGGCGCCGCTTCATGCCGACGCGCCTGCTCGAGCCATTCGTCGCCGTGCAGCATTTCGTGCTGGCTGTGCCATCGTGAGCGCGCCGATCGTCAGCGTCGCCATTCCGGCCTACAACCATGCCGCCTACATCGAGGCTTGCCTGGAATCGGTGTGCGCGCAGACCTACCCGGAACTGGAACTGGTGCTGATCGACGACGGCTCGCAAGACGGCACCTACGAAGTGGCGCGTCGCTTTATCGAGCCGCGCCGCGAGCGCTTTCGCCGCATCGTCCTCGAGCGCCAGGAGAACCGCGGCGTCAGCGCGACCTCCAACGCCTGCATCGCGGCCTGCCGCGGCGAATGGGTGCATCTGCTCGGATCGGACGACGTGCTCTATCCGAACAAGGTCGAGCGTATCCAGCAGGCCATTGTGCAATGGAACTGCCCGGATCTGGCGCTGGTGCACGCCGATGCCGAGATCATCGACAGCGAGGGGCGGTTGCATGCGCGCCAATCCAGGAAGCCGCGCCCCGCCGCCGGCGTCGAACGCGAGTCCTGGCGCTGGCTGTTCATGGGCGAGCATTACATTTTCAACCCCACCCTAGCCATTCGCCGCGACGCTTTCCTCGCAATCGGCGGCTTCGATTCCGGCCTGGCGCTGGAGGACATGGATTTCTGGCTGCGACTGTCGGTTCGCCACGCCTTCGGCCGCGTGCCCGAGGTGCTGGCCGGCTACCGCAAGCATCCCGGCAATGCCACGCGCCGCCGCGTGAAGATGCTCGGCGCGCATTTTCTCACCTACGCCAAATTTCTCGACGAGCACGGGGACTTGCCGGCCGGGGACGACGTCCGGCGCCATTTCCGGAAATATCTCAAGCGCTTCTGGCGCCGGACGCGAAGACGCCGGCCCTGGCTTCTCGCACCCCTCGCCGCCGCCTACCTGAAGAGCGCCTTCGTGACGCCCGGCGCGGAGGATTACCGGCGTTTCGGCCTCATCCTCGAGCGCCTGGCGGCCTGAGGGTCTTCCTGTATCATTCGCACTTTTACGCGGCAGCCCATGCAGACACCCCCGTTTTTTTCCATCGTCATCCCCGTCTATAACGAGGCGGAGAACATCGAGCCGATGGTGCGCGAGATCCGGGCCGCCTTCGAGGGCCGGACGGAGCCCTACGAGGTGATTTTCGTCGACGACGCCAGCAGCGACGACACGCCCGCCGTGCTGCGGCGACTGACTTTGGAGACCGGTGCCGTCGTGCGCAGCCTGCGCCACCGCCGCAATTTCGGCCAGAGCGCCGCCGTGGCGACCGGTTTCCGCGCCGCCCGCGGCGAATGGATCGGCACGCTGGACGGCGATGGCCAGAACGATCCGGCCGACCTGCCGCGCATGCTGGAGGAGGCGCGCCGGCTCGGCGTCGATTGCGTCACCGGTGTGCGCGCCAAGCGCCGGGACAACTTCCTGCGCAAGCTCTCTTCCCGCGTCGGCAACGGCTTCCGCAACTGGGCCACCGGCGATCGCGTCTCGGACAGCGGCTGTGGCGTGCGCGTGGTGCGCGCGGGCTGCGTGCGCGAGTTGCCGGTGTTCAACGGCCTGCACCGTTTCATGCCGACGCTGCTGCGCAGCAAGGGCTTCAGCGTCGCCGAAACCCCGGTGAACCACCGGCCGCGCCTGCGCGGCGTGTCCAAGTACGGCGTGCACAACCGGCTCTGGCGCGGTATCCGCGACTGCTTCGGCGTGCGCTGGTTCGCCGCCCGGGCGGTGCCGGCCGAGCGGGTCGATGGCGTCGAGACAGTGGCGGAGCAAGGGCGGGAAAAATGAGCGGGCCCGGGGAAGATCTCCCGGAAGGCGCCGAGGACGACATCGAACTCGCCGCGGTGGCGCCCGGCTTCTCGAAGGAGCTGCGCCGGCTGCTGGTCCTGCTCGCCGCCGCGGTGGTGGCCTTCGCGCTGCTCTACTTCACGCCGGTCGGCGCCGTCGTGCGCGACATCCAGCATCTGCGCGCCTACCTGGCGGGCGACGATCTGTGGGCCGAGGCGAGCTATGCCGCGCTCGTCACGGTGCTGGTGGCGCTGGGCCTGCCGCGGCTGATGTTCTACGTCCTCGGCGGCCTCGCCTTCGGCTTCTGGCAGGGGCTGGTCCTGGCGCAACTCGGCGCGCTGGCCGGTTCCTACATCACCTTCTGCGCCGTGCGCAGCGGCGGCCGCGGCTGGCTGAAGGAGCGCTTCGGCAACCATCGCCTCGTCGGCAAGGCCTTCCGCGTGCGTTCCTCGGTGAAGGCGGTGGTGCTGATCCGCCAGCTGCCGCTCTCCAGCGTCATGATCAACAGCGGCCTGGCCCTCTCCCAGGTCAGCGCGCGGGTGTTCCTGATCGGGTCCTTCATCGGCTACCTGCCGCAGGGCGTCATCGCCGTGCTGATCGGCAGCGGCGTGGTCGACGAAAAAGCGATGGACGGCGTCGGCAAGCTGGTCGCCGCCGGCGCCGCGCTGCTGCTCGGCGCCTTCCTGCTCTGGCGCTGGCGCAACCGCGGCGCGGGGCCGAAGGAGTCTTGATGCGCGACGCCTGGAACAAGCCGCTCTGCTGGCGGGTTCTGCTGGCGGCGCTGGTGCTGGCGCTGCTGGCACTGCGCCTGAGCGGCCCCTCCAATCTCGAGGCCGATGCGCAGGACCGCAACGTCGGCTACGTCATGGACGTCGTCTGGCAAGGCCATTGGCTGGTGCAGCAGGACATCCGCGGCCGCATCATGTCGAAACCGCCCTTGCACACCTGGATCGCCGCCGCCTTCGCCGAAATCGGCGGCATCGACCGGTTCACCCTTGCGCTGCCTTCCGCGCTCGCGGTGCTGGCGATGGCGCTGCTGGTCTTCGAGATCGGGCGGCGGCGCCATAGCCTGCTGGCGGGCGGGCTGGCGGGGCTGGCCGTGGTGCTGGCGCCGATGATGTCAAAGCACGTCGCCCTGGTGCGCACCGATGCGCTGTTCGCGCTGGCCGTCGCCGCGGGCGCCTTCGCCGCCCACCGCGCCTGGGCGCGCGGCGGCGGCTGGACGCCGTTCTGGTTCTGGGCCGCCATGGCCACCCTAATCAAGGGACCGCTCGGTCTGGTGCTCGTCGCCATGGGCCTCGCGGCCTGGTTCTGGGAGCGGCGCAGCGATCCTGCCACGCCCCCGCTCGCCGGGGCGCAGTGGACCGGCATTCTGCTGTTCCTGCTGCTGACCCTGGGCTGGCTGCTGCCGGCCATCCTGTCGGCCGGCCAGCCCCTGATCGACAAGATGTTCTTCGAGGAACTGATCGGCCAGGCCACGGGCGTGGGCAAGGGCGGCTTTCCGGGGCGCAACCTGCCCAAGCCGAGCCTCTACTTCATCCTGCGTTTCCTGCCCTTCAGCCTGTTCGCCGCGTACGGACTCTGGCGCGTCGTGCGCCAACCCGCCGTCGATGCTGCCGAGCGGCGCTTCGAGCGCTTCCTGTTCTGCTGGATCGCCGGCGGCATCGCCGTTTTCTCCCTCGGTTCGCACTATCGCGGCGACCTGCTGCTGCCGCTGTGGCCGGCGGCGGCGTTGCTCGCCGGCCGCGAGATGGCGCGGCTGGCCGAACGCATGGGCCGCCCCCTCACCGGCGCCGTGCTGGCGGGACTGACTTTGATCGTCCTTGCCGGGAACGGGTGGATTTATCACGGCGCGGCGATGCGCGAAAGCGAGGAAGTGCGCTACACCGTCGCGGCGGAGGGCGCCGCGCGGGCGCTGGCGGCAAGCGGACTCGACGTCCGGCGCCTTCATCACCTGGACACGCCGGTGACCCTGCAACTGGGCCTGGGCACCTTCCGCCCCTGGATCGGCGAGGATGAGGCATTGCGGCTGGCGGCCGGATCCGAGCCGGCGCTGCTGGCGGTGGAAGCGCCGGAGGATTTTCCGCGCCTGTTCGGACCGGCTGGCCCGGCGCTGAACGAGAAGTTCCGCTGGCAGCCGGACGCCACGGGCAAGGCGGCGGTCATCGTCTACGCCAACGCTGCCGCCGAGGCACAAGCAGCCCGGAGTCCGATCCGATGATGGCGCGGCTGGCAGCATGGGGGCAGCGATCCGGTCCGGTCGTGGCCACCTACGTCGGCAGCCTGCTGCTGTCGCTGGCGGCGCACGCGCGCGGCGATCTCATCGGACGCGATGGCATCCTTTACGTCGAGACGGCGCGGGCATTCCTCGATTTGGGTCTGTGGGCGCCGCATCCGGGCATCGACTGGCAGTTCTTCTCCCTCCTGATGGCGGGCCTGTCAGCCCTGACCGGGCTGGATCTGGCAACGGCCGGCAATCTGCTCAACGCCTTCCTGCTGGCGGGCGCCTGCGCCCTGGCGGTGGCCATGGTTCGGCAGCGCATGCCCGAGGCCGCCTGGGTCGCCGCGCTGGTGGCGCTGGCGATGCCGGGCTACAACGGCTACCGCGACGACCTGATTCGCGAACACGGTTTCTGGTGCTTCAGCATGCTCGCTTTCTGGCTGGCGATGAAATGGCAGGCGCACGGCCGCTGGCGCGAGGCCATCGCCTGCCAGCTGGCGCTCGGCGTCGCCGCCCTGTTTCGCCTGGAAGCGGTGGCCTTCTATCCGGCGCTGATGCTTTGGGCGGGGCTGGCGGCGCCGGCCGGACAGCGGCTGCGGCGCGTGCTCGTGATCGGCGGCCTGCCGCTGGCGGGCGGCCTCCTGGCGGGGATGCTGCTCGGCAGCGGCGCGGTGCCCATGCCCTCCCGGGTGTCCTATTACCTGGATGCCGCCAATCCCCTGCACAAGCTGCACGTCCTCAAGGAAGCGGCCGGCAGGATGTCGGATACGGTTTTCCCGTTCAAGTATTCGCGCGAGGAGGCAGGCTACATCCTGTTCTTCGGCCTGCTGTCGATCATTCCGGTGAAATTCCTCAAGATGACGGGCGTTTTCCTCGTTCCCCTGGCCTACCTGTTCGCCGTCCAGCCGCTGCGCGCCGTGCTGGCGCGCTGGCAGCCGCTGGCCTGGGCCTTCCTCGCCTACCTGCTGGTGCTGGCGGCCTTCGTCACGCACCAGTTCTTCCTCAGCGCCCGCTACGTCAGCCTGCTCAGTCTCCTCGCGATGCCGCTGGCGGCGGCCGGCCTGTTTCTGTTGATGCGGCGTCATCCGCGCTGGAAAGGGCCGATGCTGGCGCTGGCCGTGCTGACCCTGGCAGCCAACGTGATTTCCTTCTCTCCGCGCAAGACGCACATCGTCGAGGCCGGCCGCTGGCTCGGCGCGAATGTTGCGGAGGGCCAGGCTTGCCTGACCAATTCCCGTCTTGCCTACTATGCGGGCTGGCGTGTCGGCGGCATCGTGTTCGAAGGCTCCGATCTTGACAGAATGATTGGCGAGGGCCGGTGCGCTTGGGTGGCCATGGAAGCCGGAAGGAAGGAGAACCCCGACGCCTGGCTGAAGCAGAACCGGCTGCAGGAGGTGCGCCGGTTCGAGAATGCGGCAGGCGACGCGGTCATCATCGCCCGGCGCATGGACTTGCCGCCAGCCCCATCGGCAAGATGAACAGCATGGCTGCCGACGCCGGCGAATCCGTGCGGCTCAGCGTCGTCATTCCCGCGTACAACTACGCACATCTATTGCGCAGGGCGGTCGACTCGGTGATGGCGCAACTGCGGCCGGATTGCGAACTGTTGGTGGTCGATGACGGCTCCACCGATGCCACCCCGCAGTTGCTGGCGGAAGCGGAGGCGCTGCATCGGCCTGGATTTCGCCATCTGCGCCAGGACAATGCCGGCGCTGCGGCGGCGCGCAATGCCGGGCTGCGCCTGAGCCGCGGCGACTATCTGCTGTTCCTGGACGCCGACGACGAACTGCTGCCGGGCGCCCTCGATGCGGTTTGCGCGGCGGTGCAAGCGCAACCCCGCGCCAGCGTGTTCCTGGGCGGCCGTGTCACGCGACGCGCGGACGGTCGCGAGAAATACCATCCGCCGCCCGCTGCACTGGCGCCCGACCTCTGCGAGCGGCTTGCCGACTATCTGCTGCGCAAGAAAATCGGCATGGGCCATGGTTCCACGATAGTCCGGCGCGAGCTGATCGCCCGGCGCCCTTATCCGGAATCGCTTCGCGGCGGCGAGGATATCCCGGTCTTCGCGCACCTCTTCGCTCAGGGCGAGTTCGGAACGATAGCGCAGCCGCTGGTGCGCATTCACAAGCATGCCGACAGCCTGCGCCATCTCGCGAGGGATTCCGATGGACGCATGGCACTGCTGATTGACGAAATCTTTCGCGGCCTGCCGGCTTCCTGCGAGAGGATTCGCGGCGCCTATGCGGCGCGTCGCTACCTGTCCCTCTTCAGGATTGCCCTGCGGCAAGGCGCGTATCGCCGCGCCGGCCGCCATTGGCGCGAGGCGGTCCGGCAGGATGCCCGGCAGGCATTCGCCCTCAGGCAGTTCAGAAAAAACCTGAAAGCCGTTCTGGCTGGGCTGCTGCGGCGCAAGGCGGCCTGAGCGCTACTCCCTGCGCAGCCACAGGCTGCCGCCAGGATTCCGGAGGCATAGCGGCATCTTCTCCCGGAAAAAATCCGCATGAAAGCGCTGCATGAAGGTGTTCATGAGGACAATCCGGAAGGCGGCGTTGTACTGCAGGAAGGCCCTCGTCATATAGGCCTCGTTCCATGCCCTTCCCTTGTAGACCCACTCCTTCGGGTACTCGAAGGGATAGAAGATGTCGTGCACGTGGACATGGACCCCGGAGGCGAGCCGCGGCAGGATTTCGAAGAAAAGATGATTCACGTCGCTGCCGGTTTTGCCGACATGGGTGGAATCGATGAAGAGGATGTCGTTGCTCTCGAGTGCCTCGAATGTCGCAAGAGGAACGTCCTGCAGCCGGGAGGGGACGATCCTGATCCTGGCGCGATCGCCCTCCTTGAGCAGCGACTCGAGCAGCGCGGGGTAGGGCTCGATGAAGGTGGTCTCGATCTCCGCGCCGAAGAACAGCTCGCTGGTATCGAGCGTGACGCAGGACGAATAGCCCGAGCCCACCTCGATGAAGCGCCTTGGCCTGACATGACGGATCATGCAATGGAGCAGGATCGCGTCCGAATAGGAGTAGGCGGGGTTATCGAAATGATAGCGCAGCCCTGCTGTCTTTTCCGCCCGGAAGGGCATGCTTTCGTAGTAGCCCGCGAAACTCTCCAGCAACTGCATCTGCTCGGCTTCGAGCATATCGATGCCGGGCAGTTGCCGGGGCGGCGCGCCGAATATCCTGGCCTCGTCGCGGCGAATCTCCTCCGGATCCGGAATCGGGGAATAGAAATGCCCCGGATCGCTTGAGCGCCGCTTTCGTCGCGCACCAGTCAGCAGTTTTCGTAGCAGGGGGTGGGGCATCTTGCGCATTTTCCCGTGAAAGGAGCCTCTTGCCTAGTTCGAGTGCGTTGTGATGCGCTGTTGGCCGCGAATCGTCCGCACCAGATCGTGTGCGATGAGCATGGAGCCCTCCTCGGTGAGATGGCCGTAATCGTAGGCGGACGGAACGATCGCGCTGCCGCTGCCGAAATAGCGCAGGCAGCCCTGCTCGTCGCAGAAAACCGCCAAGGGCGACAAAAAGACGGACTGCCCGCCCGCCAGTTCGCCGATCAACCGGTCCTTGCGCCATGCCGCCTGATCGAGGCCATTGCGTGAGCGCGCCCGCCCGTCGCCGCCCAGGAGGTCGCTCGCCAAGAGGCGGGGCAGGGTCTTGTGCCAGATCGGCACGCTGCCGACGACGATGACGAGCGGATTCCAGCCGGGATCGGCATGCAATGCGGAGAGTGTCGCTTCCAGGCCCCGGCGTATCTGGGCATCCTCAATCCTGAACCAGGCTGCGGCGAGGATGACCGTGTCGGGGCGTTGCGCCCGCAGCGTGGCCAGCGTCCAGTCATTGATCGCCCGGCAATGCGGGGTTATGCGGGACGCCACGCCGAGCAGCGGCGCACAACCGGAAGCCGTCCATTGCGCGACGCTGCCGGCGGCATTGATCCGGTCCAGGCCCGGCCACAGATGCGCGGCATGAGAGTCGCCCCACAGCGCGATGCGCGGCCGGTCGCCGCCGCATGCTTGCGCGAAGCTTTCCGGACCCATGGTGATTTCCAGCAGGCAATGCCTGTCCACCCGGTACAGCGTCACATAATAGTGCTCCTTCGAATAGCGGGCTTCGACCGCGGCGACCGCGTTCGCCTCGGCCAGGCGCGGATGATTCTGGAAGCGCAGCGCCGTCACGCGCTCGCTCTGATAGTGGAAGATGGCGGCCACGGCAAAGGGGGCCAGCACCATGGTCGCGCCGAGCGCCAGCGCCGGGGCCAGTCGATAACGGTTGAGGAAGCGGCGCGCCGGGTTTTCGACCAGGCGAAAGGACAGCCAGCCGAGCAGGACCGAGGCCGCCATGCCGGCGGCGATCCAGGCGCCGTGCTGGCGCGACTGACTTTGGTGCAGCCAGACGACGATGGGCCAGTGCCACAGGTAGATCGAGTAGGACCAGCGGCCGACGGCCTGCACGCGGGCGCCGCCGAGCAGGCGTGTCCTGCCGCCGCTGTCGAGGAGGAGCAGCGCCGCGCCGACGACCGGCAGCAGCGCGGCGAGACCCGGCCAGGGCGTGTCCGGCGTCAGCCACAGGCTGGCCGCAAGGATGGCGGCGAGTCCGGCCGGTTCCCGCCAGCGCAGCTTGCGCGCCAGGCCGTTGCAGGCGTCCTGGTGCACGTAGATCAGCCCGCCGGCGAGCATCTCCCAGGCGCGCGTCGGCAGCAGGAAGAAGGCCTTCGACGGATTGGCGAAGGCCAGCCAGGCCGACCAGGCGAGCGAGGCGAGGAAGACCGCCCACAGCGCGCCGGTCACGCCCGACGGCCGCCGAAGGAGGCGGTGAACGGCGACGACGAGCAGGGGATAGAGGAGATAGAACTGCCACTCGACGGAAAGCGACCAGGTGTGCAGCAGCCACTTCTCGTGCGCATCGGCATCGAAGTAGCCGGACTCTTTCCAGTAAGTGTGGTTCGAGATGAACAACAGGCTGGCACCGGCATGCTTGGCCAGCTGCTGGTAATCCATCGGGGAGAGGCTGAACCAGCCGTAGGCGAGCAGCAGCGAACACAAGGCGGCCAGGGCCGGGAAAATGCGACGGGCCCGTGCCAGATAGAAATCGAGCACCGAGAAGCGGCCCAGGGAGAGCGGGCCGAGGATGAGGCGCGTCATCAGATAGCCGGAGATGACGAAAAAGACATCGACGCCGACGAAGCCGCCACTAAAGCCGGTGACGCGAAAATGGAACAGCATCACGGCCATCACCGCGATGGCCCGCAGGCCGTTGATGTCTTTCCGGAAATCCGGACTGCTGGGCCTCATCCGGATGAGTTTTCCAGGGCGCGCTGATAGGCACTGTCGAAACTCGCGCCATCGCTTTGCAGCCAGCGCCGGTCCAGCTCGTCTCGCACGAGATGCTGCAGATTGCGCCTGCGTCGATGTGCAGTGAGGGAACGCTTGCCGATTCGCAAATCCGCAATATCGATCAAGCCGAGCATCCCCTGCGGTGTCAGGACGATATTGCCCAGATGGAGCGAGCGGAAGTAGATGCCGGAAAGATGCAGGCCAGCGACGAAGGTGCCGAGCCGTTCATGCAAGCCGGATGGGGCCTTGCCGGCATCAAGGAGCTGGCGCAGGGTCTGGCCTTGCAGGGGATGGTACCAGACCGCATCCCGCGCGACGCTCGGAATGCGATACACTTCGCGAACTTCGGGACATGGAATTCCCCGCTGCGCCAAGGCAATCGCATTGTCGGCGAAGCGCAGTGCGTAAGGGTACCAGGCGGCGGTGGAGAGCAGGCGCTTGCGACGAAACAGCTTGAGGTAGCTGCCATCGGCCAGCAGCAATACCTTTTCGCCGAAACGGTCCTGCTCCACGACGGTGGCATCGGCGCGCAGCAAGAGATATTCGTTATGGGTCAGGTTCCGTAAAGTGGCTGGCATGGCGCGGGCGATGACGGCAGTCGATGACGACAGCGACGCCCATTGTAGCGTGTCCGCGAAGCACTTATTGTCGACGAGAGCGGAAAATGCACGAGTCATCGCACAGGAAAATGCAGGAGTTTGTCCGTACCTATCTCACCGAGGCAGGCAATGCCGCGCTGGAAATCATCGATCTGGGAGCGCATTCGGTGGACGGTTCGGATACCTATCGGCCGTTGTTCGAGAATCCGGCATGGCGCTATCGTGGCCTCGACCTCGTTGAGGGCATCAATGTCGATCTGGTTGCCGAGGATCCCTATCACTGGAAGGAGCTTGCCGACGCGTCGGTCGACGTGCTTGTCTCTGGTCAGACGCTCGAGCACATCGAGTTTCCCTGGCTTACGCTGTCTGAAATTGCCCGAATTCTGCGCCCAGGCGGGCTGGCCTGCCTGATCGCCCCGGCGAGCGGCCCAGAACATCGCTATCCCGTCGATTGCTGGCGCATCTATCCTGATGGAATGAGGGCGCTGGCGCGTCATGCCGGGCTGCGGGAAGTGGAAATATTCACCGACTGGAACCAGGGGCGCTGGAAAGACACCTTCGCGGTGCTTCAGAAGGCACATGCCGGCGCAGGGGCTGGCCATAGTCCGATTCCGGTTCTTCGCGACCGTGGAGTGGCTCAACGCGCAGGCACACCGCCTTCTCGCAAGCGCCGCGGTTTCTTCTCAATTTTCAGGAAGTAGTCCCTGAGATGGTGTTGCCCATATCGAGCGCACGGGCAGGCATCTCATCCAGCCTGAGCCTCTACCTTCGCCTGCTCGCCTACGTCCGGCCCTACGTCGGCTGGTTCGCCGTGAGCATTCTCGGCTACGTCATCTTCGCCTCCTCGCAGCCGATGCTCGCTTCGGTGCTGAAGTATTTCGTCGACGGCCTCGCCGATCCGACGGCGGCGACGCTGGCGGGCGTGCCGCTGCTCGGCCGCCTGCAGATGATGCACGCCGTGCCGCTCCTGATCGTGCTCATCGCCGCCTGGCAGGGGCTCGGCTCGTTTCTCGGCAACTATTTCCTGGCCCGGGTGGCGACCGGGGTGGTGCACGACCTGCGCGTGGCGCTCTTCGACAGCCTGCTGACGCTGCCCGACCGCTACTTCGACATGCACAACTCGGGGCACCTGATCTCGCGCATCACCTTCAACGTCACGATGGTGACGGGCGCCGCCACCGACGCCATCAAGGTGGTGATCCGCGAGGGGCTGACGGTGATCTTCCTCTTCGCCTACCTGCTGTGGATGAACTGGAAGCTGACGCTGGTGATGGCGGCGTTGCTGCCGGTGATTGCCGTGCTGGTGACGCGCGCCAGCCGCAAGT
>WBZR01004106.1_pt1 | contig 12265 bp, 9 predicted proteins | sample 5204231 | NCBI WGS metagenome assembly WBZR01 (sample SAMN12412403, study PRJNA552823) | activated sludge metagenome | isolation source: activated sludge from anammox sidestream of wastewater treatment plant... | place: USA: Virginia | collected 2017-08
CGGCCCCCCGGATCCAGCCCGCCGCCCGCCCAGCCCACGCCGACCACCGCCTCCGGCGCCGCCGGGTCCACCGCCACCGCCACCCGCCGCGGCCACCCCGACGGCCATGCCACCGGCCGCCCCGTGTCCGTCACCACCAGCGTGTGCACCAACACATACTCCCCGGACGCCGCGCGCGCCGCCGGCGCGCTCTCGATCCGCCACAGCCCCGGCTCCGCCGGCGGTCCCTCCTGCCCCGCCGCGCCGGCCGCCCGGTTGGCCCCGTCCACCCAGTAGCGGTGGTCCCGCCCGCCGATGGCCGTCATCGCCGCGTCCGCCGGCGCCAGCGCCTGCACCAGCATCCGCCCGCCCGTCCCGTTGTCGACCTCGAAGCGCGCCACGCCGCTCGCCACGATCCCGTTGTCCGCCTGCCCCCGCACCACCCGCGGGTCCACCAGCGCCGGCCGGGCCGGCAGGTGCAGCACGAAGCGCGGGGGGTCGGTGTCGCCCACCGTCCGCACCCGGTCGACGACGACGACGAGCGACGGCCGGACGAACGCCACGTCGCGCTGCGCCACCGCCAGCTTCGGCGTGTTGCCGGGCGTCACGTACCCCGTCGCGTTGTACGCCGCCGTGATGTCGCTCGCGATCGCCGCCCCGCTCGGCCCATCCTCGAACGCGTCGATCCGCCCCGCCTCGAAGCGCAGCCCGGCGCCGACGTTCGCGCGCCATTCCGCCACGCTCTGCATGCACTGCGCGCAGCCGCGCCGGTTGTAGGTGTGCACCCGCTGCCCGCCGTCGCCGATCGCCCCGCCGCCGCCCGGATGCGTCTCGAAGACCTCGCCTGCACGGGGCAGCAAGAGCGTGTTGTGCGCCACCGTGCGCATGTAGTAGGCCTCGCGGTGCTCCGTGCCCCAGCCCGCGTACACGCCCGCGTCCAGCGCCAGCGGGCCGCGGCGCCAGATGTCGAGGTGCCCCTGGTCCATGTGCTGGTGCCCCGTGAACCACTTGCCCGCCCGGTAACCGACGATCGTGTCGCCCGGGCCCCAACCCGAGCGCAGGATCGCGTACCCCAGGTCTGCCCGCCCCCAGATGCGGCCCAGCGGCAGGCCGCTCGGTGGCGCGTCGTCCGGCAGCACCGGCGGCACGCCCAGCGGCAGGTTGTACGGCAGGCTGTAGCGGTGGATCGGGTGGTACGTCCCGTCGCCCCCGACCAGCGGCCAGCTCGCTTCCAGCCCCCGGCCCCACTCCGCCAGCACCCCGTCGCCGTAGACGCGGGCGATGGCGTCGACGAACGGCCGGTACTGCCGGTTCGGCACCGCCTGGCCCGTCGGCAGGTCGCCGCCGCGCAAGAGCGTCGGCTTGCCGCCGGCGCCGAACGCGGGCAGGGTGCCGTAGTAGACGTGGTGGCCCAGCCCGCGCAACCAGTCGCCCTCCTCGGCGGCGATGGTCTCGAACAGGCTCGCGTGCGCCGGGTGGTCGCGCGTCACCGCCGAGTCCCACGCCCGCAGCGCGTCCATCACGTACTGGCCCGGCGGGTCCGACGAGAAGAAGTGGCTGCGCAGGTAGCCGTAGCCCTCCGGCCACGCCCCGCCGACGACGGCGTAGGCTTCGAGCGCGTTCCGGCGGAAGTGGCGCACCATCGACGCGCGGACGCTCGCCAGACCGGGCCGGTCGTCGGCGGCCAGGCCCATGAGGGCCACTGACGCCGCCAGCGACGTGTAGCCGTGCCACAGGTGCGGCCCGTTGCCGTCGAGCACCGCGGTCAGCGCCGCGCCACACGCCACGAGCTTGTCGGAGATCGCCGCCCGCTCGCCGGCGCTCAGGGCATCCCACACCCAGTCGAACGCCAGCGCCATGCCGCCCCCGTCGGCGTGCTCCGCGTCGCTGTCGGCCGTGGTGCAGCCGCCCCACGCCCCCAACACGCCCGCCACGCGCCCGGCCGCGGCGCGGTCGCCCGCCAGCAGGTAGCGCATGGCGTCGTCCAACACGTGCCGGCCGCCGATCTGGTCGCACTGCGCCCGCAGCTCGGGGCGCTGGCACGCGGCGCGCAGCGCGGCGACGGAGGTGCCGCGATGGCCGCCCACGATGAGCCGGGGATGGCCGGGGAAGACGTCGACGGTGTCGTTGCGAGCGTCCATGTCGTGCAGGGCGGTCGCGACGCCCGACCGGACCGGCCCATCGCCGGGGTGCCGCCGACCCGCCGCCGCGGCGGGGATCACGGCCAGCGCAGAGAGCCCTGCCACGGCGCCCAGGGTTCGGAGACGATGCCGCCGCTTCATCCGCATTGTCGACCCCCGCAAGCCACGCGCCCGATACGGCGCGGCGAGTACAGTGATGGTCGAGTACACTGATAGCACAATCGGCGTGGATGGCCAGGATCGCCGACACCCGGACGCCGGCGCCATCCTCTCCGCCGCCCGCTGGCCCGAGCCGCCAAGCCGCGTCGCCGCGAGTCTGGAGAGACCCAGTCGCCGGAACGTGATACCATCGCTCCATCGAGGGATGTCGATCTCAACCGCTCCTCTCCTCGCAACCCCGGCCGGTCGCCCCGACGCCGGCGAACGACCGGCGCCCTGGTCCACTCGGCCGGACGGGGTGCTCTTCGTCGCGGCCCTGTTCGTCTTCGCCGTCACGCGCCTGGTCGGCCTCGACCGCTTCCCGATCTACTTCTTCAGCGACGAGGCCATCCACGCCAACCTGGCGCAGCACCTGCTCGCGCACGGTGGCCGCGAGCCGCATGGCACGCTGCTTCCCACGTTCTTCCGGAACGACGACCGCTGGAACCTGGCGCTCAGCGTCTACCTACACGTGCCGACGGTGGCCTTGTTCGGCAAGTCCGTCGTGGCCTTGCGCGCGACGTCGGCGCTGATCACGGTGCTCGGGGCGGTGTTCGCCGCGCTGACCATGAAGCAGGCCTTCGGCGGCCGCGCCTGGTGGATGGCCGTCGTGGTGATGGCGGCCCTGCCCACGTGGTTCCTGCACGGTCGCACCGGGTTCGAGGTGGCCATGATGGTGTCGTTCTACGCCGGGTTCGTCTGGGCGTACGTCCGTTACCGGCTCGGCTCGACGCGCCACCTGCCGCTGGCGCTCGTTCTCGGCGCGGCGACGTTCTACGGGTACACCAACGGCCAAGGCGTGATGCTCGCCACGGGCGCGATCCTCGTCTTGACCGACGTCCGTCATCACTTGCGACAACCGCGGCGGGTCCTCGCCGGGGCGGCCATGCTCGCCGCGCTCCTGGCGGCGCCGTATCTGCGGTTTCGCGTCGAGCAGCCGAACGCCATCACCTACCAGCTTCACGTCGTCTCGTCCTACTGGGTGCAGGACGATCCGCTGCCGGCCAAGCTGGCCACGTTCGCCAGGACCTACGCCGGCGCGTTCGACCCCCGCTACTGGTTCCTGCCCAACGACGTCGACTTGGCCCGCCACCGGGTCAAGGACGTGGGGCACTTCCCGCTCTTCCTCTTCCCGTTCGTCGTCGTCGGCCTGGCCGTCTGCCTGGCGCGTCTCCGATCGCCGGCGCACCGCGTCGTCGTCGTGGCGCTCGTGGCGGCCCCGATCTCGGCCGCCATCGCGACGGTGTACGTCACCCGCGCCATGGCGATGGTCGTCCCGGTCACGCTGCTGGCATGCATCGGGTTCGACTGGCTGGCGGATCGCCTGGAAGCATGGCGCGTCCCACGCGCTCCGGTCACCCTGGCATCCGGCGCCGCCCTGGCCGTGTGGAGCCTGTGGCTCCTGGGCGCCGCGCTGACCAGCGGGCCGACCTGGTTCACCGACTACGGGCTGTACGGCATGCAGTGGGGAGCGGCGCAGGTCTTCGACGCGACGCAGGAGATCCTGGAGGCATCGCCCCAGGCCATCGTCCATGTCTCGCCCGACTGGACCAACCACGCCAACGCGCTGGCCGAGTTCTTCGTGCCGCCAGACCTCGTCCGCCGGGTTCAGTTCGGCAACATCGCCCCGCTCCTGCGCGAGAAGGTGGACATCCCGGACGGGAAGGTCTTCGTGCTATCCCCCCAGGAGGTGGAGGAGCTGGCGAAGAGCGGCAAGCTGGAGGTCGCGTCGACCGAACGCGTGATCCCCTACCCCGACGGCCGCCCCGGGTTCCACTTCGTCCGGCTCCGCTACGTGCCGGGCGTCGAGGCCGTGTTCGCCCGCGAGGAGATCGCGCGCCGGCGCCCGGTCGAGGAGGTCGTTGACCTGGTCGGCCAGCGGGTGCGCGTGCGCCACTCGCGCCTGGACAGTGGCCGCATCGTCGACCTCTTCGACGGCAACCCCGAGCACCTGGTCCGTGGCGAGTCGGCCAACCCGCTTGTCCTGGAACTCCTGTTCCAGTCGCCGCACGAGATCGCGGGCATCGCCGCCCACACGGCGCAGATGGACCTCGAGCTGAAGATCGTCGTGACGCCGGCCGCGGGCGGGGATGCCCGGACGTACACCACGACGTACGAGGGCCAGGCCGACGAGCCGCGGGTCGACTTCACCTTGCCGGACGGTCCCGTCACCGCATCCGCGCTGCGGCTGGAGTTCCGCGACTTGCGCGCAACAGGCGGGGACGTCCACGTGCACATCCGGGACCTGGAGCTCCGCTGAACCGGCCGCGCGGTTGGCCGGGAGGCCGAGCCGGAAGACCGCACCGCTCTGCGAGGGCCGAGGTCTGTCCGGGTCGATCCATCCTGATGGCGCTCGACTCCGGCGTGGCCGACCTGAGCGTCGTCGACATCGAGGTGCTACGGGTGGGCGACGACGACAACTTCGTCTCCGTCGAGTGGGATACGGTCAGCACGACGGCCTCGGATCAAGCCAGCCGCCACTTCAGCGACGAGCACGCCCACCAACACGCCCACCGGCACACAACCACCCACCGGCGTGAACCTGTCCGCGCTGGCGCAAGGCTGGCTTTCGCGCGCGGCGGGCCGGGCGGCGCGCTCCTCTTCGCGTCGGCACGCCGGCCCGGCGCCGAAGCGCCATGACGGAACCGAGCCCGCCGACGCCTGCCGCAGTGCGCTGCTGTGCTCCCCATCCGGCTGATGTGATGCCCGAGCGTCATCCTGCGCCCGCAGCCGAAGGTGATTGCCGTCCCGATCCGCCCGCAGCCACCGCCGGCGCCCGTGGCGGCGAGGCTGTCGCGGCTCGGGCTGTGCTTGTCGCTGGAACGGGTCGCATGGCAACGCGCAGGATCTCTCCCCCGCCTGCTGCGGATAGGCCCGGTGCGGCATGCGGAGTACACTGATGACACTGATGCCACCACCATCGGCATGAGCGACCACATGCCCCGACCGGAGCAGCCGACGGGCGGTCGCCGGTCACGATCGTATTGGGTCAACGCGGTCACTGCGGAAAGCGAGGGCGGTCACGATGGTTGGACAACGCCGATACGAGAAGGCGTGCCGGGCGACGCAGCACGCGGCCCTCGCCATGGCGGCGGCGCTGGTCGCCACCGCCTGCCGCGCCGCGCCCACCAACGGCCCGCTGCCGGCGCCGGTCCCGGACACGCAGCCGGCCGGCACCCGCGGCGCCGGCCCGGCCGCGGGATCCGGGACCCCGGCCGCCGACGGCAGCGCCCTCGCGCCCGACGCCGCCGCCACCATCGCCGCCGCCCAATGGCCCGGCCGGTGGATCGCCGTGTCCGTCGTGCCGGGCGTCACCCACAACGACGTCGCGGCGCTCGACCTCGGCGCCGGGGTGCTCGCGCCGCTGTGGTCGACCCGCGAGGGCGGCAACATCAGCGACTGGACCCCGTCGCCGGCCGGCGACCGCATCGCGTTTCGCACCATCCTGCGCCTCGGCAGCACTGTCGAGGCCCTCGAGTCCATCACCGTCCAGACCCTCGCGCCCGGCACCGTGCCGGTCGACGTCACCGCCACCGACACCCGGCAGGCGCGCCTGGCCGGCTTCGTGTGGGCGCCCGACGGCGGCGCCATCGCCTACGGGCTCACCGTCGGGCGCGGCATCGATCCCGCGGTCGCCCGCCCCGAGCGCTGGGAGCTGCGCGTGGTGGAGGTCCCGCCCCCCGATGCACGGCCTCCCGCGCCCGCCGCCCCCACGCCCGGCGCACCCGTCGGCGACGTGCGCTTCGCGATCCCCGTCGACCCCACCGAGCGCATCGACCTGTCCCTGCTCGCCTACGACCCCGCCAGCGGTCGGGCCGCCGTGGCCGAGACCGCGCGCGACAGCGGCCTCACCGGCGCCGTGCGCCTTGTCGACACCACCGCCGGCACCGTGGAGCGCCTGCCCACCGGAGCCGGGCGCGATCTTGCGGCGCCGTCGCCCGACGGCCGGCGGCTGGCGCTGGCGATCGCGGGCGAGGACGGCTGGCGCGTCGAGCGGCTCGACCTTGCCACCGGCGCGGTCGCCACGCTCGCGACGCTGCCGCCGGATGCGAGCGCCGCGCCGCCCGTGTGGTCGCCCGACGGCCGGTGGCTGGCGTGGCCCGAGGTCCGAGGCGTCGCCGGCGACCCCACGGCGCGGACGACGCTGCGCGTGGCATCCGCCGATCCCGCGGCGACCGGCGGCGGCGCGGATCTCCCGATCACCATCGAGGCCGAAGGTGCGGTACGCCCGATCGCGTTCGCGCCCGACGGCGGCGCGCTGCTGGCCGGCCCCATCGATCCGGCGGTCCCCGATGCCGGCGACACGGCGGCCGCGGGCGCATCGCCGGGCTTGTTCGTGGTTGCGCTCCCGGCCGGCACCCGCCGACCCGTCGCGTGGCGCCCGTCGATCGACACGTGGTGGCTGGGCTGGGTGCCGTGATCGACGCCCAGCCCCGGCCGCGCGTGCCCCGGGCCGGTCGCCCGGCCCGGGGGGCCTTACGGCCGGATCACGGCATGATGTACCGCCGGTAGATCGCCGGCGCGTAGATCGTGCCGCCGGGCGCCTCGGTCGGCACCGCGGTCGGCGGCACCGGCGTCGCGGTCGGCTCTTCCGGCGGGGTGGTGGGCGGCACCGGCGTGTCGGTCGGCGCCACCGTCGGCACCGGCGTCGCGGTCGGCGGGTCGGGCGTGGCCGTCGGCGGCACGCCCTCCACCGCCATCGCGCCCTGCATCGCCTCGTAGCCCGCCCCGCCGTCCGGCTTGCGGCGGTCGACGACCACCACGACGTGGGCCCGGCTCCACGTGACGTCGTTGGGCGGCGTGAGCTGCAGCTGGTACGTCCCCGTGGCCCCGTAGCCGAGGTTGTCGCCGATGGCCGCGGCCACCGATGCCCGCCCGCTGTGGTTGGTGTGGAGGATCTTCTTGTCCTCGTAGAGGATCGCCGCCAGCGACGCGCCGGCCAGCGACGTCTCGCTCCAGTTGGTGACGATGGCCGTGATATCGACCGCCGAGCCGTTGCGGCGGTAGTAGGCGCTCAGCGCCACGTCCGGGGGGTGCGCCAGCGCGTCGTCGACCAGGCCGGAGTACACCTTGTCGAACTGGTTGCCGACCGCGCCCTCGGCCCACTTCCAGCCGCTGTCCACCATGACGAGCGGCGTCTGGGCCGAGTTGCCGCCTGCGCGCGCCTGGAACCACATGGTCTGCCGGCGCCGCAGGCCCTGGTCGAGCTTGTCGAGGTCGTGCTCGATGAACACGACCGGCCGGTTGGCGCGCGCATAGCGATCGGAGAGGGTGTCGACCACCGGACCGGCGGCCGCGCAGATCCCTCAGGTCTTGCGGCTGAACTTCTCGAAGACCACGAAACGGTCCTGCTGCGGCTGTGCCAGGGCTCCGGGCGTCGTGGCCGGCAGGCCGAGCGCCGCGCCCAGTGCCGCGAGCAAGCCGCCCATGGCCACAGGGGCCATCCATCGGCGCATGTCGTCCTCCTCGAACTCGGGTTGTCGTCGGATCCCCGCCGGCCTGCCCGCCCCGCACGGACTGCGGTGCCGGCCCGGCAGACGGCCAGTGTACTCCTCGGTGCCGATCGCTGTCAACACCGGTTCTGGCGCAAGCCGCCGGATCGTGCACCCCGCGGGGTTGCCCCTGGCCGCCGTGGCGTGCTATCAATATCTCTTCGTTCGTTCAACCCATCCCCTTTCTGCTCCAGACCCGTTCTGGGGCGACTCCGTGGAAAGGATTGCCACATGCGTCCCTACGAAGCGACCCTGGTGCTCCAGCCCCTGCTGGACAACGACGGGGTCAACGGCGTGGTCGAGCGGGTCACGCAGCTCTTGACCGGCAAGGGCGGGTCGATCGACCTCGCCGGCCAGCTCGCCGACCGGCGCGGCAACGTCGCCGAGGCCACCGACGGCTGGCGCAAGCGCCGGTTGGCGTACGCCATCCAGAACCACCGCGAAGGCTACTACGTCGTGCTGCGGTTCCATGCCCCGACCGATGCCCTGGCGGACCTCGACCGCGCGCTCAAGCTCAACGACGACGTGCTCCGCTTCCTGGTGCTGCGCACCGACGCCTAGGCGGCCGGCGCCCGGTTGCCCGGACGAGCTCCGAGAGAGTGTGCGGTGCCCAGATCGCTCAACAAGGTCATGCTGATCGGCTTCGTCGGCCGTGAGCCCGAGCTGCGCCACACGCCGGCCGGCGTGCCGGTGACCACGTTCAGCCTGGCCGTGCCGCGCGCGTGGGAGTCGCCCGACGGACAGCCGCACACCACCACCGAATGGTTCACCGTGGTCGCCTGGCGCGAGCTCGCCGAGCAGACCCACGCCGCCCTGCGCAAGGGCGTCCACGCCTACGTCGAAGGGAGCCTGCAGACCCGCGCCTGGACCGACCCCGACGGCCGCCGCCAGCAGCTCGTCGAGATCCTCGCCGGCGAGGTCGTGGTCCTCGACGCGCCGCCAACGGCGCCCGCCGCCGAACCATCCGCCCAACCATCCGCCTGGCCCGGCCCAGACGAGAGCCTGTGAGGGAGAACGAGAACATGAACGCCAGACGACCCCGCGGCCGCTTCCAAGAAGGCCCCGCGATCAGCGACGAAAACCCGATCGACTACAAGAACATCGACCTGTTGCTGCGCTTCACCGACACCGGCGGGCGCATCCGCTCGCGCCGGCGCACCCGGACCAACGCGCGCAACCAGCGGGCGATCACCGTCGCCATCAAGCGGGCGCGCCACCTGGCGCTGCTGCCGTTCACCGGCGACCACGTGCGCCTCTACGGCGCCGACGACTGACGCGGGACAGATCCACATGGCCCGAAGCCGGCGCGACGAACAGCGCCTGACCCCCGCCGAATCCCGCAAGTCCATCCTGCGCCACCAGCGCGACCAGCGCGAGCGGCAGAAGCTCCTGTCGGTGCTCGTGCCGGTCTCGGTGGTGTGCGCGTTGTTCCTCGCGTACGGCGCGTACAGCGAGCTATGGCGCAAGCCGCGCCAGCCCGTGGCGCGCGTCGAGGGCGAGGCCATCACGGCCGCGCAGTTCACCGGCCGCGTGCAGTACGAGCGGATGCAGCTGCTCAACACGCTGCAGAGCTTCCAGCAGTTCGCGTCGGCCAGCGACCCGAGCTTCCTGACCAACCTGGCCTCGGGCCAGCGCGCCAACATCGCCCAAACCACCGTCGACCGCATGATCGACGAGGCGCTGATCCGCAAGGAAGCCGAGCGGCGCGGCATCACCGTCGACGACGCGGCCGTGACCGAGTACCTGGCCAAGAACGACCTCGTGTCCGTGCTGCGCCCGACGGCGACGCCGACCGAGACCGCCGAGCCGACCGAGGCGGGCGCGCCGAGCCCGACGCCGACGCCGACGGCCACGTCGCTCCCGGCCGACGCGACGCCCCCGACGCCGACGCCGACCGCCGACTTCACGTTCACCACCACCGCCTTCGACGACGCCTTCGAGCGCTACATCAAGCCCGGCGTGCTCGACACGCTCAAGATTTCGCGGGCCGAGTTCTACGACATCGTGCGGCAGCGGGTCTACCGCGACAAGCTGAACGAGGCGCTCGGCGCCACCCTGGCCGTGACCGACCGGCAGGTGCAGATCGAGTACCTGCTCTTCAACGACAAGCTCACCGCCGACGAGGCCGTCAAGGCCCTCGCCGACGGCGCCACGTGGGCCGCCGTGGTCGAGCGCTTCGGCCCGACGCCGACGCCGACGGTTGCCGTGCCCGACGCGGCCGAAGGCGAGGCGCCCGACACCGGGGCGGTCGAGGGCGAGGCCGCACCGCCGGCGGCCGACGGTGCCGCGACCGACGACGCCGCCGCGGCCACGGATGCCGGCGCCGGCGACACCGCGGCGGCCACCGCGACGACCGAAGAGGACGGCGGCGACGCCCCGCCCGCCGAGAGCGACCCGGCCGGCCTGGCACAGGGCGACCAGGCCGCGACGGCGGCGCCGACGGCGCGGGCGGCCGGTGCGACGGCGGCCGTCTCGCCAGCCACCGCGACGGTCGGTGCGGCCGACGACGACGCGGCCACGCCTGCGTCAGATACCGGCGACGACGCCGCATCGACCGGCGGCACGGCCACCGAGGATGCCGTCGACGACGCCGCGATCGCGCCCGCCGAGGCCGTCACGCCGACCCTGGGCATCACGCCCACCGTCGCGGCACCCGCCGACGCGCCGCCGACCGCGGTGCCCGAGCCGTTCGCCTTCGAGAAGGGCGAGCCCGAGTGGCTCACGGTCGACGGCCTCAAGAACCGCCTGGGGCTCAACGACACCAACGCCGACAAGGTCATCGCGCTCGAGAAGGGCAAGACGACCGAGGCGCTGCAGAGCAACCGCGGCTACCTGGTCGCGCACGTGGTCGACGCCGACGCCGCACGCGATCTGCCCGCCGACGAGCTCGAGAGCCGTCGCGCCGGTGCCGTCGACAAGTGGCTCGAGGAGGCCCGCCTGGCCAAGGACGCCGTCCAGCGCTACCCGTTCACCGAGCTGGTGCCGCCGGAGCCCGACTGGTTCGTCCAGCGCTACGAGCAGTTCGTGCCGTCGGTCCAGGCGCAGCCCACGCTTGACCTGAGCTCGATCCAGGTCTCGACCTCGGCGCCGCCCGCCGCCCCGCCCGCGGAGGACGGCGCCGCGCCCGATGCGCCCGGCGACACGGGCGGCGGCGAGGCCGGAGCCGGAGCCGAGGCCGGTGGCACCGGAGACGGTTCGACCGGCGATGCCGGTGCGCCGGGCAGTCCCTAGCGGCGTGCCTGCCGCCCGGCTTACGGGCAGCCTCGTGAGGCACACGGCCTTCCGATCGCCCGGCGCGGCGCTGCCCGCCCGGGCGATCGGCCTTGGCGGCCACGGGCATGCCGGCCGCCGCGCGGCGGCCGGCCTTGGCCTTGCGGCCCCGGCCGGATATCCTTGTAATAGGTGAGGTGAACGGATGTCCAAGCTGTTCAAGAACACGGCGGTCTACCTCGTGATCGTGCTGTTCCTGTTTCTGGTGCTGATGCAGCTCGCCGGTCCCGGCGCGGCACCCGAGCCGGTGTCGCTCTACCCCGGCGTCGTCGAGGCCGTGAACCAGGGCGAGGTGGCGTCCATCGCCGTGGACCAGGACCGTCAAACGCTCCGCATTCGGCTCGTCGACGACGGTGGCGACGACGGCGGCAAGTGGCTCGTCGCGCGCAAGGAGGTCAGCCGGGCGATCCGGCCGACGCTCATCGGGCTCGGCGCCGATCCGGCCAAGGTCGACGCGATCTCGATCACGCAGGCCGACTCGCGGCTGTGGGACAAGTTCCTCAGCCTGCTCATCCCGCTGGCGCCGCTCCTCCTCTTCGGTGTGCTGATCTTCTTCATGTTCCGCCAGGCCCAGGGCGGCACCAACCAGGCGCTCGCCTTCGGGCGCAGCCGGGCGCGGCTGATGACGGGCGACACCCCCACCGTCACCTTCGACGACGTGGCGGGCGTCGACGAGGCCAAGCACGAGCTGGCGGAGGTCGTCGAGTTCCTGCGCGAGCCCGAGAAGTTCATCGCGCTCGGGGCGCGCATCCCCAAGGGCGTGCTGATGGTCGGCCCGCCGGGCTGCGGCAAGACGCTGATGGCGCGCGCCGTGGCGGGCGAGGCCGGCGTGCCGTTCTTCAGCATCTCGGGCTCGGAGTTCGTCGAGATGTTCGTCGGGGTCGGGGCCAGCCGGGTGCGCGACCTGTTCGACCAGGCCAAGAAGCACAGCCCGTGCATCGTGTTCGTCGACGAGATCGACGCGGTGGGGCGGCAGCGCGGGGCGGGGCTGGGGGGCAGCCACGACGAGCGCGAGCAGACGCTGAACCAGATCCTCGTGGAGATGGACGGGTTCGACACCGACACGAACGTGATCGTGATCGCGGCGACGAACCGCCCCGACATCCTCGACCCGGCGCTGCTCAGGCCGGGGCGGTTCGACCGGCAGGTCGTCATCGATCGGCCGGACATGCGCGGCCGTCGCAT
>WBZR01003714.1_pt1 | contig 12263 bp, 7 predicted proteins | sample 5204231 | NCBI WGS metagenome assembly WBZR01 (sample SAMN12412403, study PRJNA552823) | activated sludge metagenome | isolation source: activated sludge from anammox sidestream of wastewater treatment plant... | place: USA: Virginia | collected 2017-08
GGCCATTCCCGAGGAGCTGATCGAGAGCGAGTTGTTCGGGCACAGCAAGGGCAGCTTCACGTCGGCGCACGAGAACAAGGTGGGGAAGTTCCAGAAGGCCGACGGCGGCACCCTCTTCCTCGACGAGGTCGGGGAGCTCACGGACCCGCTGCAAGCCAAGCTCCTCCGGTTCCTCCAGGAGCGCGAGGTCCTCCCCCTCGGCGCCCCGTCGCCGAGGAAGGTCGTCCTGCGCGTGGTCGCCGCGTCGAACCGAGACCTGCCGGCCCTCGTTCGCGAGGGCCGCTTCCGCGCCGACCTCTTCTTCCGCCTGGCCGGGCTCCAGTTCCACCTCCCCCCGCTCCGGGACCGCCGCGCGGACCTCCCGCACCTCGTCTCCGCCTTCGTCCGCAACGCGGCCAGAGAGGAGCGGAAGCCAATCCGCGGCGTCTCCCGCAAGGCCCTCGACCTCCTCCTCCGCCACGACTGGCCCGGCAACGTCCGCGAGCTCGCCAACGACGTCCGCCGCGCCGTCCTCCTCTGCCCCCCCGGAGGCCTCCTCCAGTCCCACCACTTCGGGCGCGTGCGGTGGGAGGTGGAGCGGGGCGAGCAGGGGAAGACGGTGCCATTGGGGCCGTCGGCCCCAGCCGTCGTGTCGGGCGCTTCCTCCGGGGAATCAACACCCGACTCCACACCCGGCACGGCCGAGAAGAGCCTCGACCTCCGCACCCGTGTCGAGTCAACCGAGAGGGACGCGATCCGCCGGGCGATGACCGCCTCGCGCTGGAACCTCACGCACGCCGCCAGGGCTCTAGGCCTGAGCCGCCCGGGGCTGAGGGAGAAGCTGAAGAGGCTGGGGATCCGAAGAGCGGAGTAGCCGGCCGGAAGCTGTCTTTCCCTCAAGCCGGCAGGCCTTCTTCCGCCGCTCGCCATCCCTCGCGATCGAATGAGCTGACTCGCCGTTCGAATCAGGTGCAGCCTGAAACAAAAGGCTCATGGAGAACCGTCGCCGCGCGATGGTACGGTTCTTGATCGGCGTAGGACGTTGCGCACCGACCAGACAAGAAGCAGGGCACGCGTGAACTCCGGCGGCAACTGCCCCGCATGCCGCGCCGGGACGGCCGCTCGCGACATTGGGGTCGCTTCACCGAGATCCCTCGGTCAGGCGGAGGAGATCGAATGTTCAGAGTCGTTCCGGCCTTGAGCGACGAGCCGCATACGGCCACCAGGAAGCTGACGCCCCTCGGGCCCCTCCTGTGCTTACTGATGGCTGCGTCGTCGGTCCCGTTCGCGACGATGGCTCCAGCCGAGACGCTCCAGTGGAGTGGCCGATCCTGGACGCTAGGGGAGCTCCCCCCGGGGGGCTACGTGGAGATCCCGGCATCCAACGCCGTCGTCTCCGGCGACGAGATCTCCTTCCAGACGCCTACGGACATGTTCCGGGGCGTGAAGTCCGTCGCCTCGTTCCCGGCCGGCGACCTCACCGTCGAGTTCGAGATGTGGTTCACGGGGTCCTTCGGCTGGCAGAGCTACCCGTTCAGCGTCGGCACGCCCTTCGGGATGCTGGCGTACTACAACGTCTATCAGCAGTGGCAGGTGAACTCGTTCCCACCGCCGCAGGCGGACGTTCTCGCCACCTACGTGACCTACCCGAAACCGGTGATCGGCACCCGATACGGGGCGAAGCTCTCCTACTCCATGGCCTCTGGGACGATGACCGTGTGGCTTCGCACGGGGACAGAGCCATACCAACAGGTCTTCAGCGGGCCCTCGACGTACGGCATCCCCCTGTCGTTCTTCCAGCGAGGCGAGACCACTAGCACGGTCAGCAAGGTCTTCCTCGAGACGTCCGACCCCCACGGCGCCGTCCACTACAGGCTGCTGTCCGGCTCGGCGTCCGTCAGCTGGGACCAAGTTGTCTGGGGTGCGGCGGGAACGATCAGAACGGCCTCGACCACGGGGCAGAACGCACGCGCCTGTCTCGAGATCCCAGGGACCTATCTGCACAAGCCGAGGATCTCGCCGGACAACTCGAGGCTCGCGGTGGCGCAAGGCGATGTGGCCTCGTCTGTGCAGGTCTGCTCCTACGGGCGGGGCGGCACGAAGTGCGCAGCCACGCCGAACTTGACCTACGACCTCGCGTGGGACGCCGCGTCCCGGTACGTCTACTACACGAAGAACGAGGGCGACTCGCAGATCTGGAGGATCGACTTCGATCAGGCCTCCCCGGTCGCCTCTCTCTTCTTCGATCCACCGGGATACCGGACCTTCGGGGTCTCCATATCGGGCGACGGCAACAAGGCCGTCTTCGTGCACGATCCCTCTAACAACACCTACAACAACTACCTATCGGTCTACTCGTTCGGCTCCGGAGCCTCCACGACGATCGTCCCGTCCAACGGCCTGCGGGATTTCTTCGCGCGGTACTCGCCCACGCGGCCCGAGATCGCATGGCTCCAGGGATCCGGGAACCTGGATCTTTGGCTCGTGAAGGATGACGGCACCGGAGCGACGAATCTGACGAACGACACCTCGGTGGACCGAGGACAGCCTGCGTTCTCCCGGGACGGGAACTGGATCTTCTACTCCGCCGGGACCGACCTCTGGGTGATCGGTCGAGATGGCACGGGGAACCGGCGTCTCTTCGACCTCGGAACTGCCTGGGCCGAGATGGACGTCCACGCGACGAGCGCACCGTCGGAGGGTCCCGTTGTGGCCTTCACCAGCCCGAGCGCCGGGGACGTCGCCGGTCGGGTAGCGCTCAACGCCGCCGCCACGTCAGGCGGTGGAGCGACGATAACGAGCATTCGGGTCAAGGTCGACGGATCGACGGTCAAGACCTGTGGTGCCTCCCCGTGCACCGCGACATGGGATGCATTCCGAGCCACGCTGGGGACGCACACGCTCACGGCCGAAGCGATTGACTCGCTGGGGAGAACGGCGAGCAGCCAGGTCTCGGTCAACCTCAAGCCGGTGCTGAGCGGACAGATCTTCCTCGCTGACCCGACCGACGCAGGCCGAAAATGGCCGCTTGGCCCGCCGCCTGGCACGATCTGGCCGTTCACTCTCGAAGTGAAGTTCGGCGACGAACCGAACGCGTTGCGGGTATGGGCAGACGTCAACGGTAGGTTTTCCTCTCGTTCACTCGTCGACGGCGAGCAAGCCCTCCTTCAACTCGGCACGACCGTATCTCTATCCGTCAAGGCAACCTACCGCGATCACATTCACGGCAACGACGAGCAGGACGCACCTGAGGGGGGAATCGAGACCCGCAGCGCCCTTCTCCCACCCACGTCCACGACTCTGCTCGCCGGCCAGCCCGCGAGCGCGGACCGGTCATTCAAGGGCCCAATCGTGCTGGTTCACGGCATCCGCAGCGGGTGGAGGAAGTGGGACGACTGGTCGAGCTATCTGTTGAATAACGGCTTCATAGTCTTCACACCGGGCTACGACTACAAGACCTCAGATCACGGTGCAACCGGCAGGGAAGTCCTTTCTCAGCTCGACCAGGATCTAAGCGGCTGGATACCGGCAGAGGCGCCGCTCGTGATCATCGGCCATAGCCGAGGCGGAGTCGTCGCCCGAGCGATGGTATGGAACCGGGACACTCCGCCCCACGAGGCTCTGTCTCGGCGGGTCAAGCGAGTATTCACGATGGGGACACCGCACAGCGGCACGGATTTCCTCACCAGCGGTCTCGTGAACAACTACGGCCTGACGGTCGATCAAATGGTGGTGTTCAATCGCGACTTCGGGACGTTTGGCTCGGCTCTCTGGAATCGAGTCTACGCGATCGCCGGCCGCGGCGACTATCGAGGCTCGTCTGGCGGCTGCAACGGCACAGACGACGGTGTCGTCTTCTGGAGTAACCCCGCCGGATTCAGGAACGTATCGCCGTTCCGTATCTGCGTAAGGCGCGATGTCGGAAGGACCCCGGTCTTCTCCTTGGCTTTCCCCGGGGAGACTTCTGCGACGGACGTCTGTGAAGCTCCCGATCATCACAACTTCGGTTTTGGGCATTCGCAGCTCGGCAGCGAGGATAGTAGAGAAGCCATACTGGAAGACACGATCCTGCCACATCTCGAGGGTCGTCCCTTCCCCAGGGTCTCGACCGAAGGCCGTCCCGCGATCCGGCTCGATGGGAGTTCTCCTCTCGCGGCGCTTCACGCGATTGACGTGCGGGAGCACGCGGTCGCGGCAGCTGCCCTCGTCACACAGCCTGTCATCGTCTCGTCCACCAGCAGCCTCTTCGTGGTCGTCACGTCCGATGCTTGTGAAATCCAGGTCCGGCTCCTCGGTCCGGGCGGGGAGGTCGTCAGCGAGGCCAGCGCGCTCTCGGCATCCGGCGTGACCTTCCACCGCGACGGCCTCAGCCAGCACTTCGAGATCGCGGGCCCCGCTGCCGGCACGTGGACCGTCGAGCTGAGCGGGAGCACGTGCAGCCAGACGGTCTCCGTCGTCGCCTCGGAGAGCAGCACCCGTTGGCTCTCCGCCGGGACGAGCTCTCTCGAGTACGGCCCCGGCCTCCTCGCCCACCTTGCCGCCCGCCTCGAGGGCGACACCGCCGGCGCGTCGCTCTCTTCGGTCACCGCCGAGGTGCGCGATTCGGCCGGCGCCCTGACCGCGACCGTCACCCTCCACGACGACGGCGCTCACGGCGACGGCACCGCCGGCGACGGGGAGTGGGGGACCGACTTCTCCGCCCCCGCGACCCCCGGCTGGTACAACGTCCTGGCCCGGGCTTCCGGCACGGCCTCGGGTGTCGCCTTCCAGCGCGTCGCCAGCGCCGGATTCGCCGTCCTCGGCGGCACCAGCCCCTTCACAGGCAGCTTCACCGACCAGGGCGCCGACACCGACGCCGACACGTTCTTCGACCGCGTCAACGTCACCGTCGCCGTGAACTTCCCCTCCGCCGGCACCTTCGTCCTCTCCGGCGACCTCGAGGATCCCGCCGGCTACCCGATCTCCCACGCCGTCGGCTCGACGACGGTAGCTGCCGCCGGCTCCGGGACCATCGTCCTCTCCTTCGAGGCCAGGGACCTCGTCTGCAGCCGCTTCACCGGCCCCTTCGTCGTCAAGAACCTCAGGATGACGGCCGGCGACTCGGGCACGCCCTACGCCCTCTGGACCAGCCCCGTCGCCACCCAGGCCTACACCGGATCGACCTTCGGCTGCACCGGCGGAAACCTCGCCGCCCCCACCATCGTCGCCGTCAGCCCCCAGGGCGCCTTCCCGGGCGAGGCACGCGGCGTCACCATCAGCGGCACCGGGTTCCAGGACGGCGCCACCGTCAGCTTCGGCGCCGGCATCACCCCCTCCGGCGTCACCGTCACCGGCGGCAATGCCCTCAGCTGCGCCGTCGCCCTCGACGCCGGGGCCACCCCTGGCGTCCGGGACGTCACCGTCATCAACCCCGACTCCCGGTCCGTCACCCTCACCGACGGCTTCACCGTGGGCTCCAACCAGCCCCCGCAGGTCTCCATCTCCTTCCCGAGGTCCGGCGACCCGCTCTCGGGGACCGTGGCCTTCTCGGCGCAGGCCTCAGACGACGTCGGCCTGCAGTCCGTCCAGCTCCTCGTCGACGGCACGCCCGTGGGGACCGACACCAGCTTCCCCTACCAGTGGACCGTGGACACCACGGCGCTCGCTCCGGGCCTGCACCAGGCCACGGCCGTGGCCATTGACACTCCCGGCCTGCAGACCACCTCCGGGGCGGTGAGCTTCTACACCTGCGGCACCTACCCGACGGCCGTCGTCTCGGGCGGGGGCACCGTCTGCCCGGCGCCCGGCACCCCGATCCAGGCCGTCCTGACGGGGACCGGGCCCTGGAACCTGACCTGGTCCGACGGCGTCGTCCAGACCGCCACGACGAGCCCGGCGACGAGGACCGTCGCCCCCGCGTCGGACACGACGTACACGCTCACGGCCCTCTCGGACGCCATCTGCGCGGCGGGGCGCTTCACGGGGACGGCGCCGGTGGCGGTGGCGAAGCTGCCGGCGCCCGTGGTCACGGCGCCCTCCGTGGCCGGAGCCGGGTCGCCGAACCACGTCGCCAGCGTCGCGGGCGACCCTGGCGAGACCTTCTCCTGGACGGTCACCAACGGCGTCCTGACCTCGGGCCAGGGCACGAACGCCATCACCTTCCGCGCGGGCGCAGAAGGGACGATGACCGTGTCGGTGGTGAAGGCCAGTGCCTCCGGGTGCCGGACCGAGCACGGGAGCGCGGCCGTCACGGTCCTCGACGCCCGGTCGGCTCTGCGCTTCTTCACGGTCACACCGTGCCGGGTGGTGGACACGCGGTACCCCGGAGAGGAGCTGGGCGGGCCGGCGCTCGCGGCGGCGCAGACACGGGCCTTCTCGCTGGCGCTGGCCTCCTGCGGGGTGCCGGCCGGGGCACGCGCGATCTCGGCGAACGTCACGGTGACGGGGTCCACGGCGGACGGGTTCCTGACGCTGCACGCCGCGGACGACTCGACCCCGCTGACCTCGACCATCAACTTCAGGACGGGGCAGACGCGGGCGAACAACGCCGTGCTGCCGGTGTCGCTCGACGGAACGGGCGGGCTGAAGATGCTGAACGGCTCCCCCGGCTCGGTCGACGTCATCCTCGACGTCAACGGGTACTTCGAGTAGCCCACCAACGAGCGGTTCCCTTCCCCCGGGGCCGGCCGGAGTCGCGACGACACCCCGCCACAGCCGGCCGGCCCCGGGGGGGCGCCCACAGCCCGGGGGCGGGACCTGTCACGGTCAGCCGGAGCGCCGGGAGGAGCCGATGACGTCTCACACCTTCCCCTGCGCCTCCTGCGGCTCTCCGGCCGCCACGCTCCGGCTCGTCGAGGAGGCGGGCGCTCCCGTCGTCGAGATCTCGGGGTTCGTCGGCCTCCGGCGGATGGCGATCCCGGCGGAGGTCGTCGAGCCTCTCCAAGCGGCTCTCGCCGCGGGCGACGCCTCGGGGGTGGCGCGGTCGTACGCGCGGGCCGCCGGGTTCTTCTGCCGCGGCTGCTCGGCCTGCTACTGCGCGGAGCACTGGGAGACGCGCGGCGTCTTCCACGACTACGGCTGGGAGCACGAGGAGCGGGGGACGTGCCCGCGGGGGCACGAGCAGCGGCTGGATCCCTGACCGGGCTCGGGCGCCGTCGGCAGCGTAGGCCCTGATCTCCCGACGCCCGCGGCTCGGCGAAGACTACGCGGTCGCGCGTCCGCCGCCCGGCCCGCTCGCCCCCGCCCCGGCGACGGCCCCCTCCCCCGCCTCGCGGAAGGCACGGGAGAGGCCGCCGACACCCAGCTTGACGCCGCCGAGGACACGGGTGACGAGGAGGGTGCCTTCGAGGTCGGCCTCGTCGCGACGGCCGACTGCCGGTCCGTCCTCTTCCGATGGAAGGTCCGCTTCCAGCGGGCCGGCAATTCGCTTCTCGGGCCCAGTCCGCCGAGCTGCGGACGACCGATTCCGGATCGCTCGAGACCTCCGCTCCGCGCTCTGTTCGTCCGTTGGGTCGCGGGATTCGGTCCACGAGCCGACTGGCACGCCAGTTGAAGAGGGACGAGAGTCCTCGCGGCAGGCCAAGCCTGGCGGAGGAGAGGAGGAGATCGATGAAGCAATCGTCACGAAGGGCCCTTCGGATTCTGGCGTTCGCCGTGAGTGCCGCGTTCAGCGCCACCGCGTCGGCGCAGGGGTCGTTTCGCCGCATCGACGTGACGCCCTACTACACCTACACCGTGTCGGTCTCGGGCTCGGTGACGATGCCCGACAACCCGGCTGGCGACGCTGCGGAGGGCGTGGTGATCTTCTACGACGACGGCTACAACACCAGGTGGTCCGTCGTGAGAGCCGGGGAGAGCATCTCGTTTCGCCAGTCGAACTGGGGGTACTTCTACGCCGGCCTCGTGTACCACGAGGCGGCGAGCGTGGCCGCGTTCACGGGACAATTCACCCTGTCACTGACGTCTTCGGGCGGCACGACGGGCACGTACAAGATCGACAAGACGCACGTCGCGATCATCAAAGGCGCGTCGACGAGCTGCACGGTCGATGCGTATACTCTCTGCCTCGCCGACGGACGCTTCCAGGTCCAGGCCGACTACCGCGACTACAGCGGCAACGGGGCCGCTGCCCGGGCAGTCGCGCTGACGAACGACTCCGGCTACTTCTGGTTCTTCGACAGCGCCAACGTCGAGCTCGTGACGAAGGTCGTCTCCTTCTGCAGCGGCAGCTCCGGGAACTGGGGCCTCTACGCGAGCGGTCTGACCGACGTCCAGGTGACGTTCAAAGTACTCGACACGAAGTACGGGACGTACAGGACCTACACCAATCCGCTCGGGTCGCGGTTCTGCACGATCGCCGACGGCCCCTTCTCCTGTCCGTAGGTCGAGGAGCCCGGACTGGGCGGTTCGGGTGGGGCGAACCGGCTGTCAGCAGCCGGTCCGCCCCACCCCCCCTGCCGCGACGGCGCCCTCGCCGGCCTCGCGGAAGGCGCGGGAGACGCCGCCGACGCCCAGCTTGACGCCCCCGAAGACTCGGGAGACCAGGAGGGCGCCCTCGAGGTCGGACTTCCGGAGGAGCTCGAGGAGGACCTTGCCGGGGTGGCCCACCTCGCCGTCGTCCTTCGACTTCTCGACGAGCTGTCCGTCCGCGGCACGGACGCGGAGCGCCCAGCAGTGGTGGTTGGCCTTCCGGTGCTCGCCCTTCTTCGCCCTCACCATCAGGAGGACGTCCTCCTCGGACGCCGCCGGGAAGAGGACGGCGAAGAAGCGCGAGCGCTCGGCGACGTGCTTGAACTCGGCGGTCGCCTGGACCTTCATCCGGGCCCGAGGATAGGGACGGCGGGACGCCGTGAGAAGCCCTGCCGAGGGCCCCGGGGACGAACCCCGGGCTCCGTTCCGGGCGTATCATGTGCGTCCCCCGGGCGGCAGCCGCCGCGAATCCCTTCGACAGAGGTGAACATGACCCCGACGCTCGACGCCCTGGAGCCCTCGCTCCTCTGGAAGCACTTCCTCGCCCTGTCGGCGATCCCGCGCCCCTCCAAGAGCGAGGCGGCCGTGGCCGCCCACGTCGAGGAGACGGCCCGCCGCCTCGGCCTCCCCTGCCGGCGCGACGCCGCCGGGAACCTCGTCGTGACGAAGCCCGGGACGCCCGGGCGCGAGGCCGAGCCCGCGACGATCCTGCAGGGGCACCTCGACATGGTCTGCGAGAAGAACTCGGCGACCGCGCACGACTTCACGAAGGACCCGATCCGCCTCGTGCCGGACGGGGAGTGGGTGAAGGCCGACGGGACGACGCTGGGCGCCGACAACGGGATCGGCGTGGCGGCGGCGCTGGCGGTCCTGGAGTCGAAGGACGTCTCCCACGGGCCGCTGGAGTGCCTCTTCACGATCGACGAGGAGACCGGGATGACCGGCGCCTACGGCCTGGAGCCCGGGTTCCTCGCGGGCGACCGGATGCTGAACCTGGACACCGAGGAGGAAGGGGCCGTCTACGTGGGCTGCGCGGGCGGGATGGACACCGTGGCGCGGACGAAGGTCTCGCTCGTACCCCCCTCGCCGGGGACGCGGGCCTACCGGGTCTCCTTCACGGGCTTCCGCGGCGGGCACTCGGGCGTCGACATCCACGAGGGGCGCGCCAACGCGATCAAGCTCCTCGCCCGGTTCCTCTTCGCCGGGATCGAGCGGCTGGGGCTCGAGGTGGCCGCGCTCGAGGGGGGCTCCAAGCGCAACGCGATCCCGCGCGAGGCGTTCGCCGTCGTCTACGCCGACCCGGGCCGCGAGGACGAGCTGAAGGCCGCCGTCGCGAAGCTCCAGGCCGACCTGAAGGCGGAGTTCGGCCCGATCGAGCCGAACCTGGCGCTGGCCCTCGAGGCCGCCTCCGGCGCCCCGGGGAAGGTCTTCTCCGCCCCCGACGCCGCGCGCGTCGTCGGGTACCTCCACGCCTCTCCCCACGGGCGGCTGGCGATGTCGCCGGACATCCCGGACCTCGTCCAGACCTCCACGAACCTGGCGATCGTGGCGACGGCGGGGGACGAGGTGACGGTCTCGATGAGCCACCGCAGCTCGGTCGAGTCGGCCAAGCTGGACGTCGGCGCGCAGGTGCGTGCCCTCTCGGCGCTCGCGGGCTTCGCCGCCGAGCAGGGCGAGGGCTACCCGGGCTGGAAGCCGGACGTCACCTCGCCGCTCCTGTCCCAGGCCAAGCAGGTCCACGCGCGGCTCTTCGGCGCGGAGCCGGCCGTCAAGGCGATCCACGCCGGGCTCGAGTGCGGGATCATCGGCGAGAAGTACCCCGGGCTGATGACGATCTCGTTCGGGCCGACGATCCAGAACGCCCACTCGCCCGACGAGAAGGTCCACGTCCCGTCGGTCGGGCGCTTCTGGACGTACCTCGTGGCGATGCTCGCCGAGCCCCCGGCCCGGGTCACCGCGAAGGCGGCGTGAGGCGCCAGACCGAGCTCTCGGCGTCGATCGTGTTGTAGGCCAGGTACCTCCCGTCGGCCGAGAGGTCGGCCTGGAGGTAGTTCCGGTAGGCGGGGATCCGCAGCACCTCGCGCGGCTCCCCGCCCTCCACCCCGACGGCGCGGACGACGCAGGCCCCGGGCTCGCTCGTCAGGTAGAGGACCGACCGCCCGTCGGGCGTGAAGAGGGGGCGGTAGCCCGTCTCGACGACGCGGCGCGGCGGGGCGCTGCCGTCCGCGGGGACGACCCAGACGCCGTGGTTCGGCCCCCCCTCCCGGTCCCCCGCGCAGACGACCCAGCGCCCGTCGGGGCTGGGCCGCGGCTCGCGGAAGCCCGCGGGGGTGATCGTCCGGCTCTTCTTCGTCGCCAGGTCGAGGACGGCCACGAACGCCTCGTCCCCCTTCTTGACGAGGTTGTAGGCGATCCGCTTCCCGTCCGCGAAGAAGTACGGCCTCAGCTCGGCGTCGGGGCTGTCGGTCAGGCGCTCGGCGGCTCCCCCGTCGGCCGGCGCGCTCCAGAGGTCGTACGTCCCCGCGGCGTCGCCGAACCAGACGAGGCGCTTCCCGTCGGGGCTGAAGGAGGGGTTGGCGTTGCGCTTCCCGGCCCCCGAGACGCGGATGCGCGTCCGCGTGGCCAGGTCGAGCACCCAGACGTGGCGGACGTCGTCGTGCGGGTAGGTGCAGTAGGCCAGGCGCTTGCCGTCCGGCGAGAGGGCCGCGGCCCAGGCGCTTCCGTCGAGCGTCAGGAGGCGCGGCGGCTCGGACGGGAGGAGGTCGGGCCCGACCCGCACGCCCCAGATCGACCACCGCTCGCGGTGCACCTCGAAGACGACGGAGCCGTCCGAGGCCGCCCGCGGGTAGACGTCCGGCCCGATGCCGGTCGTCAGCCGGCGCGGGGGCCTCCCGCCGAGGGGGAACTCCCAGAGGTTGAAGGTGCCGGCCCGGCGCGATGCGTAGAGGACGCTCTTCCCGTCGAGGCTCCAGTCGAAGCCGTTCGTCCCGAGGCCGTGGGCGAACGGGTTCTTCTCGTCGACGAGGAGGCGGGGCTGCCCTCCCTCGATCGGGACCGAGAAGACGTTCACCTCGGACTGGATGAGCGGGATGTTGACGAAGCCCACCTGCCCCCCGTCGGGCGAGACGCGCGGAGAGGAGATCCGCGCGCCGGGCGACTCCCAGAGGACGCGGACCGCGGAGCCGTCGGCCCCGGCCACGGCCACCGCGTCGCTCCGCCCGCCGCGCGAGCGGACGAAGACGATCCGCTTGCCGTCGGGGGTGAAGGACGCCGACGAGGCCTCGGTCAGGACGCGGCGCGGCCCGCCCCCGACGGCCGGGATCGACCAGACCTCGGGACCCGCGGCGGTCTCGCGCGTGTAGAGGATCGAGGCGCCGTCGGGAGACCAGGAGGGCTCGATCTCGTCGTCGGGCGAGTCGGTCCGCTGGACCGGGTCGGCGCCCGGGTCGACGAGGTAGACGTCGTAGCTGCCGTGCAGGTTGCTCGTCAGGGCCACGGTCCGGCTGACCGGCGAGGGCGCCCCCTCGGCCCAGTCGGCGCCGGCGTAGGCGGCCACGGCCTCGACGCGCGTCGCCGAGAGGTCCTTCGGCGAGGGGCTGAGGAAGGCCCCGAGGAGGACGCCCGCCCCGAGGGCCCCGGCGGCGATCGCCGCCGCCTTCCAGGTCAGCACCCGGCGCGGCAGCGCCGGACGCGAGACCTCGGTCGCCGGGGCGGAGAAGCCGCGGGTCAGCTCGTCGAGGTCGCGCTTGAGGTCGAGGACGAGGTCGTGCGTCGACTGGTACCGCTCGGCGGGGTCCTTCCTCAGGCACTTCTCCAGGATCCAGGCCAGGCCCTCC
>WBZR01004108.1_pt1 | contig 12259 bp, 11 predicted proteins | sample 5204231 | NCBI WGS metagenome assembly WBZR01 (sample SAMN12412403, study PRJNA552823) | activated sludge metagenome | isolation source: activated sludge from anammox sidestream of wastewater treatment plant... | place: USA: Virginia | collected 2017-08
CGAGCTCTTCCCGCAAATGAGCGTGCTCGAGAACCTGGAGCTCGGGGCGTACGTGAGCTACAAGTCGCGCGCCGAGCGCCTGAGCTTCGTCCTCGGCCTCTTCCCGAGGCTGCGGGAGCGGAGAAAGCAGATGGCGGGCACCCTGAGCGGCGGCGAGCAGCAGATGCTCGCCATCAGCCGTGGGTTGATGGCGCGGCCCCGGATCCTGCTGCTGGACGAGCCATCCACCGGGCTCGCACCCTTCTTCGTGAGCGAGATGTACCGGCAGCTCGCCCGCCTCAAGCAAGAGGGGCTCACCATCCTGCTCGCCGAGCAGCAGGTGCCGCACGCGCTGTCGTTCACCGAACGCGCCTACGTTCTGGAGAACGGGCGGATCCGCCTGTCCGGCCAATCACGGGATCTGCTCGGGGATCCCGAGATCCAGAAGTCCTACCTGGGAGTGGCCTGAGCCGTGATCGCCATCCTGGTGGACGGGATCGTTCAAGGGCTGCAGCTCTCGCTGATGGCGGTGGGCATCACCCTCATCTTCGGTCTCGGCGGCGTGCTCAATCTCGCCCACGGGCAGATCGCCGTCGTGGGCGGCATCGCCGCCGCGCTCTTCATCGGCGAGGGCCTGAACCCCTGGGCGGCGTGCGCGCTCGGGGTCCTGACCGCGGGAGTCGTCGGCCTCATCGTCGACCGCACGTTGCTCATCCCCGCCTACCGCTCCACCGGTGAGGAGCGGCTGCTCCTCGGATTGCTGATCACGCTCGGACTGTCCTTCGTCGTCAACGGATACCTCGACTTCAAGTACCCGGATGTCGCACTCACGCTCAGCCTGCCGACGCCGTCGTTCAGCGTCGGCGGCGTCGTCATCCGGACGGCGAGCGCCGCCGCCGCCCTGGTCGCGATCGTCGCGTTCGCGCTTCTCTTCGCCTTCCTGAAGGGAACGCTGCTCGGCAAGGTGATCCGGTCCATCATCCAGAACGAGGTCGGGGCCGGGCTGTGCGGAATCAACTCGGGGAAGATCCGCACCCTGATCGTCGTCCTGAGCGCCATGATGGCCGGTCTGGGCGCAATCGCGCAGGGCCTGTTCTCGTCGGTCGGGACCGAGATGGGGAACGAGCTCACGAGCTTCGCGCTCATCGTCGCCGTGGTCGGCGGCGTACGAAGCATCAACGGGACGCTGGTGGCGGGCGTATTGCTGGGGATCGTAAACGCTTTCGCGAGCTACCACGTCGGCGCCTACCTCACGCTGCTCATCCTGCTCGCCACCGCGGCGTTCACCATTCTGCTCCGCCCTCACGGGCTGTTCGCGCACCGCACATGAAACGCGGCCGCCATCGCGCCGACTGGGTCGCGCTCGTCGTCGTGGCCGCAGCCCTCGGGCTCGTGCCCCTCGCCGTGGGCGACAGCGCCTACTTCATGCGAATCGCCACGCTGATGCTGATCTACATGGCGTACGCCGTGGCGTTCAACGTCATCTTCGGCCATACGCGGCAGCTCTTCCTGTGCCTGGGTGCGCTCGCCGGCGCCTCGGGCTACGTCTCGGTCGTGCTGACGGTCAAGTTCGGGTTGACTGCGTGGCTGTCGATGCCGCTCGGCATCGCCTGCGCGGCGCTGCTCGGCGGAGTCTTCAGCTACGTCTCGGTGCGCAGGGGGCTCGGCGTGATCTTCGTCGGGATCGTGACGCTCGTCTTCTCCATGATCTTTCACAACCTCGTCCTCGGAATGCGCGGGCTCACCAACGGCGAGACGGGCATCGAGACGAAAGGGGCGGGCCCCGGAATCCTCGCAAGCTCGCCGGCGAGCTATTACGTGGTGCTCGCCGTCCTGGTGCTCGCGCTGCTCGTGTACCACCTGTTGCTGCGGTCGCGCGCGGGAAAGGCCTTCCAGGCGATTGCCGACGACGAGCTCGCCGCCGAGCTCGCCGGCATCGACGTCACGTTCTACAAGGTGCTCGCGGCAACCGCGGGCTCGGCGCTCCTCGGCGTGGTGGGCACGATCTACGCCTATTACAGCGGATTCATCAGCCCCACCGTGTACTCGCTCGTCAGCGTGGACATCGCGGTGCTGGTCACCCTGCTCCTCGGCGGCATGGGCTCATTGCTCGGACCGGTCCTTGGAGGCGTCGTGTTCACCGTCCTCGACGAGATCGTGCGGCCGCTCGGACGCTTGAACGTCATGGTCTACGGCGTGCTCATGATCCTCCTGGTCGTGACGTTCCGGCACGGCCTGGTCGCGATGCTGCGCAAGCTCCTCGGGGTGCGCATCCCCTAGCGCTTGCCGATCCAACGCTCCTGGGCCGTACGTCCGCCGGTCTCGCCGCCGGCTTCCCGCGCGACCATCCCGGAAAGGCGCTCGGCCTTCGCCGGCGTATCTTCGGGAATCGCGTCGAGCGCATCCGCGAGCATCGCCTCGTAGTCGGCACCGACCGGACAGACGTCGGCGCAGCGCCGGCAACCGGTGATTGCGCCGGCGCCGCGCAGGATGCTCTGCCACAGGTAGAAGCTCGCCTCGGATCGAATCAGCGTCTTTTTCTGCTCGGCGCCCTCGGCCGCGATGATGCGCTCGACGTGATCGGTGAGCTTGGCGAAGCCGTGGGGCGAGCGGTACTCGTCGCATGCCGGCCAGTCGCGTTCCCAGTGCCGGACCGCATCGGCCGGGCACGCCTTCAGGCAGCGGCCGCATTTCGGCCCGCGGCACAGCGCCTGCTCCATGCGCCGATCGCATTCGACCGGAATCGACGCGAGCACGGCGGCGAGCATCACGCGCGGCCCGTATTCGGGCGTGATGAGCTGCAGGTTCAGACCGAGCGTCCCGAGCCCCGCCTCGACGGCGGCGTGCGGCAGCGAGAGCAGCGGGGTCATGTGCTGGCGCGGATCGCCCTGGTAGCGCCACGGGTCGACGTGCGTCGGCGGCACCGCGATCGCCGGATAGCCCTGGTCTTCGAGCCAGTACACGAGCTCGAGCGAAGTCTCCTCGAGCAGCGTCAGGGTGAGCTCGTCGTTGTAGTACTTGTGCCGATCGCTCCACGACACGATACGCGAGACGCCCGCGCTCAGCCGCTTCGACATCACGATGACGCGCCCGCTGTCGACCTCCGTGATGTCCTTCGGGCCGCGCGGGTCGGCAGGATCCCACGGGTGGGCGTCGAGTGTCGCGCCGTCGGCGATCCCGACGAGGTCCGCACCAAGCGCGCGCGCCTTCTCCTTTACCGCCTCCGCCGTGATCGGCGCCGTGAACATCCCCACCATTCGCTACTCCCCGTCCGATACGTCCGTCGTTGCCGCTGGCGCCGCGCGCTCGCGTTGCGCCGCCTTGAAGGCCTGCAGCTGCCGCGCGACGATGCCCTGGTAGCCGAGCGGTCCGACCCAGCGGCGATTCCACTCGCTCAGTCCCGGCGCCTCGAGCGCACCGCCATCGTGCTGGGCGCGCAGGTCCTTGTACTTCTTGCCGAGTGCGACCTTCTCCGGCGTCTTTTCCGGGATCGCCTTCTGAACGTCGGCGAGGTGCGCGTGATAATCGTTCCCCACCGGGCAGACCGCCAGGCAGCGCGGGCAGTCGCCGAACGAGCCGACCACGCGCAGGAGCCCCTGCCAGAAACCGAAGAAGTCGCGCGAGCGGAACGCGGCAGCGAGATCCGGGTGCGCGCCGTCCACGAGGCCGTCCAGGAACCGTAGGATCTGCGCGAAGCCGAACTCTTGCGCTTCCGTCGCGCAGGCGCGCTTGTCGATGCCGAAGTGCAGCACGGCGTCCGCCGGGCACGCGTGCAGGCAGCGGCTGCAGGACTCGCCGATACACACCTGCTCGGCCATCGGTACATCCGGCTCGAGCTCGAGCTCGGTGAGGATTCCGGTGAGATAGAGGCGCGGACCGTACTCGGGCGTGAGGAGGTTCACCTCGAGCCCCAGCGTGCCGAGCCCCGCTTCGACCCCGAGGTGACGCGTCGACAGCCGCCCGTAGCTCGCGCGCTTGTAGCTCCAGTCGGTCTCCTGCGCCGCCGTCACGAAGCTCGGATGCCCGGCCGCCTCGAGCTCCTGGGCGAGCACATAGGAGATCTTGTCCATGCGCCGCATGACCAGCATGTCGAGATACTGCACCGGCACGTTGCTCTTGCAGCGGAACGCGCCCGCCGGGATACGGCTCACGATCACGATCACCGACTTGCAGTACGGCGAGATCCGCTCAGGCGTCTGCGGCCAGCGCGGATCGGGCGGAAAGGCGTTGAGCTTTGCCGCACTCGCGACGCCCACCAGGTGTGCGCCGAGCGCGAGCGCGCGCTCCTTCACGTAGGCGCTGGTGATGGTGCTCGGCGGGCGCACGCCCGTGCGGCCGTGGGGACGCGGCTGCGTGGCGCGGTGCAGGGATTCACTCATTTCGCATTCTCGAGTCCTTGGTTGCGAGCCTCGTCGCGGCGGAGCGCGACCGAATCTTAACCGGCCGAGGGCGGGTCACGCGAGCAGGCCGACGACGCATACGCTCGAGATGTTCTGGTAGGGAAAGCCGCCCAGATTGTGCGTGAGCCCGAGCCGCGGGGACGCGAGCTGGCGCTTTCCCGCCCTGCCGAGGAGCTGGCTGTACATCTCGTAGAGCATGCGCAGGCCCGAGGCGCCGATCGGATGCCCGAAGCACTTGAGGCCGCCGTCGATCTGGCACGGCAGTGCGCCGTCCGCGTTGTAGCGCCCCTCGAGCGCATCATGCCAGGCCCTTCCGCCCGGCGACAGGCCGAGATCCTCGAGGGTGACGAGCTCGGTGATCGAAAAGCAGTCGTGGCACTCGAGCATCGAGAGCTCCGCAGCCGGGTCGCGGAGACCCGCCTCGGCGTAGGCACGCGCCGCGGCGCGCCGCGTCGTGAGGATGTAGCTGCCGTCCCAGGAATTGTGACCCGCTTCCTGTCCGTTCGACACCGCGATCTGCAGGGCCTTCACCGAGACCAGGTCGGTCCTGCCCAGGCTGCGGGCGAGCTCCGGCGTCGTCACGATCGCCGCAGCCGCACCATCGCTCACCCCGCAGCAGTCGTAGAGCCCGAGCGGCTCCGCGACGATCGGCGCGCGCAGCACCGCCTCGATGTCGATCTTGCGGCGCAGATGCGCGCGCGGGTTCTCGAGCGCGTTGTCGTGGCTCTTCACTGAGATCTGCGCCATCGCGCGCTTGAGGTCGGCCGGCGCCACCCGGTGGCGCGCGGCATAGGCGGTCGCGAGCTGCGCGAAACAGCCGGGGGCGGAGAGGTTCGGAATGAACAGCGAATTGGTCACGCCGCGGGCGCGCTGTGGCAGCCCGCCGTAACCGGTGTCCTTCAGCTTCTCCACGCCGAGCGCGAGCGCGATATCGGCTGCGCCCGAAGCCACCGCGTAGACCGCGCCGCGAAACGCCTCGGTGCCGCTCGCGCACAGGTTCTCGACGCGCGTCACCGGAATGAGCGGTAGCCGCAACGCCATCGCGAGCGGCATCGCCGACTTGCCGACGTTCACCTCGTCCATGGCCGTGGCGAACCAGGCGGCGTCGATGCGTGCGGTCTCGATCCCGGCGTCGGCGAGACACTCGTCGAATGCCTCGAGCATCAGATCCTCGGCGTCCTGGTCCCAGCGTTCGCCGAAGCGGCTGCATCCCATGCCGAGCACCACCACCTTGTCCCTAATGCCCGTCGCCACGGTCCTCCTCCGCCCGGGCGCGCCCCGGGACCGCCTTCCAGAAATACTTCACGAAGCCGCGCCGCGAGTCGCGCTCCTTCACGCGAAACACCATTCGCACCGGGGCGCCGGTAGCGATGGTCTCGCGATCGACGTCGGTGAAGTCCACCATCATGCGCCCGCCGCCCTCGAACACGATCATGCCGAAGTACTGCGGGGGATCGGGGCAGTAGGTCAGGTTGTCCGCGGTCCAGCTCTGCACGTGTGCGGGGGCATCGGCGAACCGGAACGGCTCCTGCTCGCCGCGCGCCTGGCACTCTGGATTGACGCACACGCTGCTCGGCGGAAACTGCGGCGTCCCGCAGCGCACGCAGCGCCCGCCGACGAGCGCCGTGACCATGTCGCGGTGGCGGTAGAAGGCGCTGAGCGCGGTCTGACGGTCCGCCTCGGCGCGCATGCCCTGCTCCTGCTCGACCAGGCGGTTGAAGGCAAGGTAGCGCATGTAGTTCGCGTCCGCCACGCCGCGCGCGATGCTCTGCCCGATGCCGCCGCCCACGCGCCGATGCGCCGCCGCGCCGGTGGCGCGGAACGCGATCGCGTCGCAGCCCTGGCCCCAGCCGACCGCAACGATGATCTCGCCCGCTACTGCGTGCTCGAGCGCGTGCGCGAGCATGACGAGCGGATGCGCCGCACCGCTATCCCCGACGCCCTGCGACAGATCGTCGCACACGCTTTGCGGCGGCGCGCCGATCGCCTTGGCGATGGCCTGCGCTGCGCTGCGTCCGACCGGGATCACCAGGCGGCCGATCTGCGCCGCGGCGAGCCCGGTGGCCGCGGCGAGCCCGCGCAGCGTCCTCGGCACGATCTTCAGGTAGCCCTCGTCGCGGATCCAGCGCTCCTCCCACTGGTAGTCGAAGGGCGCGTGCTGCCCGCGGTAATGGTCGACGAAATCGACCGCCACCTGGTGCGCGCCGATGAACTCGGCGATCGGCGTGGTCGTTTCCGCGATGACCAAGGCCGCCGCCGCGTCGCCGTAGCTCAACTCCTGCGCGCTCGCGGTCCTGGCGCGCCGCTGTTCCGCGGCGACCACCAGGGCGCCGCCGGGGCGTCCGCGTCGCGCCTGCAGCGCGGTGATCAGCGCAGAGGTAACGGCGCGCTGCGACGCGGTGACGTCGAGCGTCATCATGTGCTCCGGGAGCGCCAGCGCGGCGCGCACGACGCCGGCGTTGTGCCGCTCCAGAAAGGGCAGCGTCGTCGACGCGAGTAGCAGGGTGTCGATCTCGGGCACGCCGTCGCTCGCCAGGCAGTCACGCGCTGCCTCGACCGCCATCGTCATGGCGTCCTCGTCCCAGTTGCAGATCGCGCGAGCGCCGGCAGCATGCGATTTCAGGCCGGGATTGAACCAGGCGTTGGCCTCGACGATCGCGCGCCGCGCGAGCCGCAGCCGCGGGACATACCCGCCGCAGGCCGCGATTCCGAGCGCCGTTCCTCCGCTCATCGCGGCTCACCGCGCGGCGCCAGCCGTCGTAGCGACTGCTCGTGCGCGTCGGTGTGGTGGGCGATCGCCTGGAATGCAGCCGAGAGCTCGAGCACGCCCGCGAGCCCGGCATGCCGCGCCTCGCGCATCAGGCGCTTCGCCATGCGGACCGCCCCGGTCGGGTTCGCCGCGATCCGACCGGCGAGCGCGCGCGCCTCGTCGAGCAGCTTTTCCGGGGCGACCACTCTCGACACCAGGCCGCAGGCGAGCGCCTCGCCGGCGTCGATCGGCTCGCCGCAAAAAGTCATCTCGGCCGCCTTGGCGAAGCCGACGGCCCGCTGCAGGAACCACGCCCCGCCGTCGCCCGGGATCAGCCCGAGCTTCACGAACACCTCGCCGAACGTCGCGCGAGTGGACGCGATGCGGATGTCGCACATGCACGCGAGATCGCAGCCAGCGCCGATCGCCGGCCCGTTCACCGCGGCGATGATCGGCACCTCGAGTGAGTCCATGGCGAGCGGGATGCGCTGGATCCCGGAGCGGTAGCTGGCGCGCACCTGCTCCGGGCCGCCGCCGAACATCCCGGCCCGCTCCGCCATGTCCTTGACGTTGCCACCGGCGCAGAACGCCGGGCCGGTGCCGGTCAGGATCACCACGCGCGTGGACGCATCGGCGTTCGCCTCGCGGCAGGCGGCGACGAATTCGTCGAACTGATCTTCGCCGCCGAGCGCGTTGCGCTCGTCCGGACGGTTCATCGTCCAGGTAGCCACCCCGTCTCGCAGTTCCCGCAGGAGAAAGCCGCTCATGTCTTCACCTCTTCGCCTCGCGCACCCGACAGCTCGCCGGTGATCCATGGCCACAGTCCGTCCGCGCCGCGCGCGACGGCGTCGCGGCCGAGCCGATCGGCCCAGACGGTTTCGGCGCCGAACTCCGCCCGCCACGACCACAGCCGGCGCGTGAGAAGGTTCAGCCGATGCTCGCGGGCGAAGCCGATCGCCCCGTGCACCTGGTGCCCGATGGCGGCCGCGCGCCCGGCGGCCTCGCCGGCGCGGATCTTCGCGATTGCTGCGGCGTCCTCCATGCGGCCGCCGGAGCCGGCCAGGAAGAACGCATGCTCGGCAGCCATGCGCGCCGCCACCGCCTCGGCGGCGAGCACGGCGAGACTCTGCTGCACGGCCTGAAAGCGGCCGATCGGGCGGTCGAATTGCCGGCGCGTGTTCGCGTAGCTCAACGAGAGATCGAGCACGGCCTGCGCTGCGCCGGCGATCTGGGCCGAGCGCAACAGCGCGCCGAGCGCGCCGGCGTCGACGCGACCGTGCGGGGCCGGCACCGGCGCCGCGATCACGCCTTCGCCGGAGAACTCGAGCGTGTCGCGCGGCTCGCCCGCAAGATTCTCGCCCGGGGTGATGCGGCAGCCGGAGGTCGGCGCGCAAGCCACGTGCGGCTCGGCGCCGACGTCAGCCGTGAGCACGACGTGCGTCGCCCGTCCGCCCCACGGCACCCGCGCGGCCGTGCCGGCAAGTCGCCAGCCGTGACCCTGTCGCGCGAGGCGCAAGTCCTCGTCGCCTCCGGCCGCTGCCAGCGTGATCGGGCCGACAGGGGATTCAATGCCCGCGAGAGAGAGCAGCCAGACGGCACCGATCGCCTCGGGGAGCGGCAGCGGCGCGCAGTGACGCCCCGCCGCCGCCACGATGTCGAACGCCTCGGGCCAGCCCGCTCCGAGCGATGCGCTCTCCGCCGACAGCACGCCGGCGAGGCCGCTCGCGACGACGGTGCGCCACAGCGCCTCCGGCCATTCGCCCCGCTCTGCGTCGGCGAGCAGCCGCTCGTCCACCGCGTCGCGCAGAATGCGCTCGACGGTTTCGCCGACGAACGCCCGCATCTCGCTCATCTCAGTCCTTCGCGGCGTGACGCGGCAGCGCCGCCTCCCGCCGCGCCCTCGTGCACGCGGAAGCCGGAGAGCGCCGCACCTGCCGCATCGGATTCATCTCAGCCCGAGGCCGCGCGCCACGATGCCGCGCAGCACCTCGCGGGTGCCGCCCCTCAGCGAAAAGCACGGCGCGAGCTCGAGAAGCAGCGCATGGACGCGGCCGAGGTCGGCAACGGCGGCGCGGTCCGGCTCCGTGCCGAGCAGATCGTGCACGATCTCGGGCAGGCTCTGCTCGAACGCGGTGCCGAGATCCTTGACGATCGCCGCCTCCAGCGCCGGATTGGCGCCCGAGTCGAGCATGCCCGCAATGGCCAGCGACATCTGCCGCAGCGTCGCCATGCTCGCCACCGCCTTCCCCACTGCGACGCGGACGCGCTCGCCGGGAGCCGCGCCCACGGCGCGCACCAGCTCGAGCAGGAGTTGCACGCTGCTCAGGTAGCGCTCCGGCCCACTGCGCTCGTACGCGAGCTCGGCCATCGCTTGCGTCCAGCCGTCGCCTTCCTTGCCGACCAGCGCCGATTCCGGCACCAACGCCTGGTCGAACCGCACCTCGTTGAAATGCTCGCGTGCGGCGATGTCGGGAATCGGTCGAACGCTGATCCCCGGCGAGCGCATGTCCACCAGGAACTGGGACAACCCCGCGTGCCGCTCCGACGGCTCCGGCACCGTGCGAAACAGGCCGAGCATGTAATGCGCGCGATGCGCGTTGGTGGTCCAGACCTTCGCGCCGGTGATCTCCCAGCCGCCGGGTACCTTGCGTGCGCGCGAGCGGATCGCAGCGACGTCCGAGCCGGCATCCGGCTCGCTCATGCCGATGCACACGCATAGCTCGCCGCGCGCGATCGACGGCAGGATGCTTCTGCGCTGCGCCTCGGTGCCATAGCGCAGAAGGAGCGGGCCGGTCTGCCGGTCGCCGAACCAGTGCGCCGAGACCGGCGCGCCGGCAGCGAGCATCTCCTCGATCACCACATAGCGCTCGAGCGCGCTGCGCTCCGCGCCGCCGTACTGTTTGGGCCAAGTCATGCCGATCCATCCGCGCGCGCCGATGCTGCGGCTGAACTCGGGATCGAACCCGTCCCACGACTGCGCGCGACTGGCGGCGCTCCGCCCGGCAAGCGCCTCGCTCAGGAACTCGCGCACTTCGCGCCGCAGCCCCTCGGTCTGCGGCGGCAGGGTGCGGTGCGCGAGGCCGAGGAAGCTCACGCCACCCGCGCCCGCGTGCGCCGCGCGCGACTGGCAAACGCGTGCGCCGGTTGCCCGGAGACGCCCGTCAGCAGCACGCCGCGCAACGCGCGCACCACTTCCGGCCCGCGCAGCGTCGGCGAGCGCCGGTACCATTCGAGGAACGTGCCGTCGTGGATCGCCATGACGATCGCCGAGAGCTCGCGGGCTCTGACGTCGGTCCTGATCTCGCCCGTGCGCTGGCCGTCCCGGATCAGCCGTTCGACCGCATCGTACAGCTCTCGATAGACCCGGCGCAGCATGTTGCGCACCGGACCTTTGCGCTCGCTAAACTCGAGCGACATCAGGATGAGGAGCAGCACCGCGTCGCGATGCGTGACGCCGAGCTTGCTCTGATGATGCAGGAATGCAACCAGACGGTCGATTGCGCGGGGACCGGCGCTCGCCGTGGCCTTGAGCGCACGCTCGACGACGATCGCCTGGACCTGCTTGAGCAGCTCGAGGAGCACGGTCTCCTTGCTGCGGAAGTAGAAGTACACCGCGCCCTTGGTGAGGCCCGCCGCGCTCGCGATCTGATCGAGATTGGTCTGCCGGTAGCCCTGCGAGACGAACAGGCCCTGGGCGGCCTCGAGCAGTCGCTCGGTGCTCGCCTGGCGCTGTGCGCGCTTCGTGGTCGCGCTCTGCGACCGCACGCTCTTGCGGGTCTCCTTCACGTGCCGGGCTCGGTGATCGCAGCGCTCGCGCTACTCCCCGGGAAAACGCGGCGATCGCTTCTCGCGAAAAGCCGCGAGGCCCTCCCGGAAGTCGGCGCTGCGCACCGCTTCCAGCATATCGGCGGCGGCGAGATTGACTGCCTCGGCAAGGGTCTGGAACGGCGCCTCCCACACCTGGTGCTTGATCGCTCGTGCCGAGCGCGGAGAGACGCGCTCGGCGATCTCGCGTGCGTAGGCGTATGTCGCCTCGGCGAGCCTGTCGGCGGGATGCACCTGATTGACGAGTCCCATGCGCAGCGCCTCGCGCGCATCCACGCGGCGGCCGGAGAGGAGCATGTCGAGCGCGTTCGCGTGCCCGACGATGCGCGGCAGGATCCACGCGGCGCCGTACTCGGCGCCGAGCCCGATCCTGGCGAAAGCAGTGGTGAAAAAAGCGTCCTCGGCAGCGAAGCGCACGTCGCAGAAGAGCGCGTGCATGAGCGCGATCCCGGCGGTCACCCCCTGGTGCATGGCCACGATCGGCTTGGGCACCGCCGCCGGAAACGCGCAGCGGGTCTGATAGTCGGCCCGGATCCGCATGTCGAGCGGTCGCGGCAGCTTGGTGAGGAGCGCGTCGGGATCGAGGCTCGCGAGCGCATCCACGTCGGCGCCCACACTGAACGCCTTGCCGGCCGCCGCGAGCACGATCACGCGCACCGCGCGATCGGCCGCCGCGGCGCGCACCGCGTCGTACAACTCGCCCGCCATGACGTCGGTCCACGCGTTGTGGCGCTCCGGCCGATTCAGCGTGACCGTCGCGATCGCATCCCGTACGTCGTAGAGCACCTGCTGGTACGGCACCTATTCCTCCTCGCCCGCTCGGGCGATCGTGCGCCGGGCCGGACGCGCCGAGACTCAGCGGCCCTGGAAGCGCGGCTTGCGCTTCTCGACGAAAGCCCGTGCGCCCTCGAGATGATCCTCGGTCTTCTTCAGGATGCTCTGTCCAAGGCGCTCGAGGTCGCGGCCAGTCTCCGGGTCCACATTCACGCAGGCGTTCAGGATCACCTTCGCGAGCCCGAGGGCGAGCGGCGCCTTGCCGGCGAGCTGTCCGGCGAGCTCCCGGGCGCGATCCATCAGGCGCTCGGGCGCAAGCACCTCCTCGACCAGGCCGAGTTCGAGCGCGCGCTCGGCGGTGATCATGTCGCCGGTCATCACCAGGCGCTTCGCCTGGGCCAGTCCGACCAGCTTCACCAGCCGCGAGCATCCGCCCGAGCCGGGAATCAGCCCGACGTTGTTCTCCGGGAAGCCGAGCTTGGCGCCGCTCGCGGCCAATCGGAAATCGCACGACAGGGCGAGCTCCAAGCCG
>WBZR01004111.1_pt1 | contig 12256 bp, 17 predicted proteins | sample 5204231 | NCBI WGS metagenome assembly WBZR01 (sample SAMN12412403, study PRJNA552823) | activated sludge metagenome | isolation source: activated sludge from anammox sidestream of wastewater treatment plant... | place: USA: Virginia | collected 2017-08
CGAGGAGGAGCGCGATGCGGCGCGGTTGGCGCTTCAGAAGATGCCGCGTGATTCCAGCCCGACGCGGGTGCGCAACCGCTGCCGTATCACCGGCCGCAGCCGCGGTTATTACCGCAAGTTCGGACTGTCACGCAGCAAGTTGCGCAAGGCCGCGATGCGCGGAGATGTCCCCGGTCTTGTGAAGGCCAGTTGGTAAAACGAGTACAGGCGCAACGGAAGATACAGAAAATGAGCTTGCAAGACCCGATCAGCGACATGCTCACGCGCATACGCAACGCCCAGGCCGCCACCAAGCAGACGGTCGCCATGCCCTCGTCCACTCGCAAGGTGGCGATCGCGAAGGTCCTGAAGGATGAAGGCTACATAGCCGATTACAGCGTCGCACCGGTGGATGGCAAGCTGACGCTCACCGTCACGCTCAAGTACTTTCAGGGCAAGCCGGTGATCGAGTCGCTTCAGCGCGTGAGTAGGCCGGGGCTGCGCACTTACCGCGGCAAGGGCGGACTGCCCAGGGTGATTGGTGGACTGGGGGTGGCCATAGTTTCGACCTCTCGGGGGCTGATGACCGATCGCGCCGCGCGCGCACAGGGCATTGGCGGCGAGATCATTTGCTACGTTTCCTAACTGAACAGAGCGCGGCGACATGTCACGGGTAGCCAAGAGACCAATCAAGATTCCCAAGGGCGTTGAGGTGAAGATCAGCGGCCAGGACGTCGCCGTGAAGGGCGCCAAGGGCACCATGACGCACCGGGTGCCGGCCGCCGTGAGCGTGGCGCTAGACGGCGACAGCCTGCAGGTGAAGATGGCGGAGTCGGGCAGGCGCGCGAGCATGTTCGCCGGCACGACGCGCGCCCTGCTCAGCAATCTGGTGACCGGCGTATCTTCCGGATTCGAGCGCAAGCTCGAGATCAATGGCGTGGGTTATCGCGCCGCGGTGCAGGGCAAGAGCCTCAACCTGACGCTGGGTTTCTCGCACGCGATCATCTTCGCAATCCCCGAAGGGATATCCATCGAGACGCCCAGCCAGACGGAGATCATCGTCAAGGGCATGAACAAGCAACGCGTCGGCGAGGTAGCGGCGAAGATCCGCGCGTACCGCTCGCCGGAGCCCTACAAGGGCAAGGGCGTGAAGTACGCGAACGAAACCATCCTGCGCAAGGAGGCCAAGAAGACCTGACCGGTCTCAAGGTAGACAGCAGCCATGGCAATCAGCAAGAAGGAAGGTCGCATTCGCCGCGCAACGCGCGGGCGGGCGAAGATCAAGTCTCTCGGCATACACAGGCTGTCGGTGCACCGCACTCCGCGCCACATTTACGCGCAGGTTTTCGCCCCCGGCAGTTTCGATGTCGTGGTAAGCGCCTCGACGGTCGACAAGGCCATGCGCGAGCAGATCAAGGCCGGCGGAAACGTCGCGGCCGCGGCCGCAGTGGGCAAGCTCATCGCGGAGCGTGCCAGGTCGGCCGGCATTTCGCGGGTCGCGTTCGACCGTTCCGGTTTCAAGTATCACGGCCGCATCAAGGCACTCGCTGACGCCGCGCGCGAGTCCGGGCTGGAGTTATAGGCAAAGCGGGCAGGATCCGATTGGGAGTCGATGAATGAGCGCCACAGGTACCGCAGATAACACCGATGGTTTGCGCGAGAAGCTCGTCGCGGTGAACCGCGTCGCCAAGGTGGTCAAGGGCGGCCGCATTTTCAGCTTTGCAGCACTGACGGTGGTCGGTGACGGTGAGGGCCGCATCGGCATGGGGCGCGGCAAGGCGCGCGAAGTGCCGGCGGCGATATCCAAGGCCATGGAGGCGGCGCGTCGCGACATGCGCGCGGTTGCATTGAGCGGCCGGACCATCCCCTACGCGGTGGTGGGGCAGCACGGATCGGCCAAGGTCTTCATGCAGCCGGCTTCCGAAGGCACCGGCGTGATCGCCGGCGGCGCCATGCGCGCCGTGTTCGAGGTGCTCGGCGTGCAGGACGTCCTGGCCAAGTGCATCGGGAATTCCAATCCCATCAACGTCGTCCGTGCGACCATCGAGGGTTTGCGCTCCATGCACGATGCGGAGCACTACGCGACGAAGCGCGGTCTGGCGGTAGACGAGATTTCGGGCTGATACACATGGCGACGAAAACAGCGAAGAAGGCGGGCACCATCAAGGTGACCCAGACGAAGAGCAGCAACGGGCGCCTGGAAGGCCACAAGGCATGCGTGCGGGGCCTGGGGCTGCGCCGCATCGGCCATAGCGTCGACGTGCAGGACACCCCGGCCAACCGCGGCATGATCGGCAAGGTCTCCTACATGCTCAAGGTCGAGGACTAATCATGCGATTGAATACAGTCAAGCCCGCCGCGGGCGCCAGGACCAAGCGGACCCGTCTCGGGCGCGGTACCGGTTCCGGCCTGGGCAAGACCGCGGGGCGCGGCCACAAGGGCCAGCACGCCCGTGCCGGCGGCTATCACAATGTCGGCTTCGAGGGCGGGCAGATGCCGATTCAGCGTCGGCTGCCGAAGTTCGGATTCAAATCGATGACGGCCGCGGAGACCGCGGAGGTGCGCCTCGGAGACCTCGGCAAGGTGAAGGAGCCGGTCGTTGACATCAAGGCCCTGCAGGCCGCCGGGCTGGTGCACGCCCGCGCCAAGCGCGTCCGGGTATTTCTGCGCGGCGAGCTTACGAACGCGGTCTCCGTGAAAGGCCTGATCCTGACCAAGGGCGCCCGCGCGGCCATCGAGAAGGCCGGCGGGAAGATCGAGGCCTGATTTGTCCGCCACGACCGCCAACACCGGACTAACGCTCGGCAGCGTCGGCAAGCTGACGGAACTGCGTGAGCGGCTGCTGTTCCTGTTGGGGGCACTGGTCGTCTATCGAATCTGCACGCACGTCCCGGTGCCCGGCATCAATCCGGTCGCCCTGGCCGAGCTGTTCGAGTCCCAGCGCGGCGGCATCCTGGACATGTTCAACATGTTCTCCGGCGGCGCGCTGCAGCGTTTCTCCGTATGCGCGCTGGGGATCATGCCGTACATCTCGGCCTCCATCATCGTCCAGCTCATGGGCTACATCTACCCTCCGTGGGAACAGTTGAAGAAGGAGGGCGAGCAGGGCCGCCGCAAGCTGACGCAGTATGCTCGCGTGGGCACGGTCATACTCGCCGCGTTTCAGGCTTTCGGCGTGGCGGTGATGCTCGAGGCGCAGCACGCGGGCAATCTGAACCTCGTGGTCAACCCGGGCATCGCCTTCAAGATCACCGCGGTGACGAGTCTGGTGACCGGTACCATGTTCCTGATGTGGCTGGGCGAGCAGATCACCGAGCGGGGCGTAGGCAATGGCATCTCGATACTCATATTCGCCGGCATCGTCGCCGGACTGCCGCGGGCCGTCGGGAGCACACTGGAGTTGGCGCGGACCGGGCAGCTGAACTTCCTGCTGGTGGTAATGATCCTCGCGGTCGTCCTCGTCGTCACCGGCTTGGTGATCTTCATCGAGCGCGGGCAACGCCGCATCACCGTGAATTACGCCAAGCGTCAGGTGGGCAATCGGGTTTATGCCGGCCAGGCCAGCCACCTGCCGCTCAAGCTCAACATGTCCGGCGTGATCCCGCCGATCTTCGCCTCCAGCCTGATCCTGTTCCCGTCGACCCTGGGCAGCTGGTTCGGCTCTACGGAGGGAATGGGGTGGCTCGCCACGCTGTCGAACTCGCTGTCGCCGGGCCAGCCGCTGTACATCCTGCTGTATGCGCTCGCGATTGTTTTTTTCTGTTTCTTCTACACGGCCATCGTGTTCAATCCGAAGGAAACCGCCGAGAATCTGAAGAAGTCGGGCGCGTTCGTGCCCGGGATACGGCCGGGTGAGCACACGGCCAGGTACATCGACGGTGTCATGACCCGGCTGACGCTGGTAGGAGCCATCTACATCACGCTGGTGTGCCTGCTGCCGGAGATCATGATCTGGAAGCTGAGCGTGCCGTTCTATTTCGGCGGCACCTCCCTGTTGATCATCGTGGTCGTCGTCATGGATTTCATGGCGCAGGTGCAGGCGCACCTGATGTCGCATCAATACGAAGGCCTGCTGAAGAAGGCCAACCTGAAGGGTTCACGCCGCTAGGGCCGTCCGGCCGCAGGCTGCGAGAGGAAGGTGTCATGAAAGTCAGAGCATCTGTGAAAACGATTTGCCGCAACTGCCGCATCATCCGCCGCAAGCGGGTTGTGCGCGTGATTTGCACGAACCCCAAGCACAAGCAGCGCCAAGGTTGAGGCGGGGCGAGAGAGCTAATACAATCCGCGACCCTTTCGGCCCGCGGGCAATGGCGACAGCAACAGAGAGGTTTTCAGTATGGCGCGTGTAGCAGGCGTAAACATCCCGGTGCAGAAGCATACGGACATCGCGCTCCGGTACATATACGGTATCGGACCGACCCGTGCGCGCGTGATCTGCAAGGCGGCCGGCATCGAGCCCACGACCAAGGTCAAGGAATTGAGCGAGGACCAGCTCGACCGCATCCGCGCCGAGGTCGCGAAATTCATCGTCGAGGGCGATCTGCGCCGGGAAATATCGATGAACATCAAACGCTTGATGGATCTCGGGTGCTATCGTGGGCTGCGCCACCGGCGTGGCCTGCCGGTCCGCGGACAGCGCACTCGCACCAATGCGCGCACCCGCAAGGGACCGCGCAAGGCGATCAGAAAGTAAATGCAGACAGGCCGTTAGACCGGAAAGCAGACAGGCATGGCAGACAACACCTCACCCGCAGCACGTGCGCGCAAGCGCATCAAGCGCAACGTCGTCGACGGCGTCGTGCATGTGCACGCGTCGTTCAACAACACCATCATCACCATCACGGATCGGCAGGGCAATACGCTTTGCTGGGCGACTTCCGGAGGCAGCGGGTTCCGCGGTTCACGCAAGAGCACGCCCTTCGCGGCACAGGTCGCCGCCGAAAAGGTGACGGCGACGATGAAGGAATACGGGATTCAGAATCTCGAGGTGTTCGTGAAGGGGCCGGGCCCGGGCCGCGAGTCGGCCGTCCGCGCCCTGAATGCCGCGGGCTTCAAGGTCACGAATATCACCGACGTGACGCCCATCCCCCACAACGGTTGTCGGCCGCCCAAGAAGCGCCGCGTTTAACGAGTTCGCGATCCGGGAGCAGTTTATGGCGAGGTATATCGGTCCCACGTGCAAGAAGAGCCGCGCCCAGGGCATGGACCTGGGCCTGAAGGCTCGCGGTCGTTCGATTGAGAACAAGTGCCAGCTCGAGAAGCCGCCGGGCCAGCACGGCGACAGTCGCCAGCGCCGCACCTCAGACTACTCGCTGCAACTGCGCGAGAAGCAGAAGCTTCGCTACATGTACGGCGTGCTGGAGCGCCAGTTCCGCAACTACTACGCGGAGGCCGCGCGGCAGAAGGGCGCCACGGGCGAGAATCTGCTGAAGCTGCTCGAATGCCGCCTGGACAACGTCGTCTACCGCATGGGTTTCGGCGCAACCCGCGCGGAGGCGCGCCAGCTGGTGCGCCACAAGGCCGTCAGCGTGAACGGCAAGACGGTGAACATTCCGTCCTACACCGTACGGCCCAACGATGTCATCGCCATTCGTGAGCATGCACGAAAGCAGCAGCGCGTACAGGACGCCATTGCCGTCGCCGAGCAAATGGGATTGCCGGAGTGGGTGGACGTCAACGCGGGCAAGATGGAAGGCGTGTTCAAGTCCGTTCCGGAACGTGTCGACCTGCCGCCGGACATCAACGAGGCGCTCGTAGTGGCGCTGTACTCCAAGTAAGGCGTGAATCGCCATCAATCCGGAGAGGAATACGATGCCCGCACTTGCTATCGATTTGCTTAAGCCGCGCCTGGTACATGTCGAACCCGTCAACCAGCGATGCGCGAAGATCACGCTCGAGCCGCTGGACCGCGGCTTTGGCCACACCCTGGGCAACGCCCTGCGGCGTGTTCTGCTCTCCTCGCTGCCGGGTTGTGCGGTCACTGAGGTGGAGATCGGCGGCGTGCTGCACGAATACACCACGATCGCCGGCGTTCAGGAGGACGTCATCGACATCCTCCTGAACCTGAAGAACCTGGCGATTCGCATGCACGCCAAGAAGGAGGCGACGCTGACGCTGAACAAGCGCGGCCCCGGGCGGGTCACCGCCGGGGACATCGCGCTGGATCACGACGTCGAGATCGTCAGCCCCGATCACCATATCGCCACGCTGAACGAGGGCGGCGAGCTCAACATGACCATGAAGATCATGCGCGGGCGCGGTTATCAGCCGACCACGGCGCGCGAGACCTCGGAGGAGACGCAGACGATAGGGCGGCTGAAACTCGACGCGAGCTTCAGTCCGATCCGCCGCGTCGCCTACGAGGTCCAGAACGCGCGCGTGGAGCAGCGCACCGATCTCGACAAGCTGGTGCTGACGGTGGAGACCAACGGGGCCATCGATCCCGAAACGGCGGTGCGCGACGCCGCCCACATACTCAAGGACCAGTTGTCCGTATTCGTCGATCTCTCGGGCGCCGAGACTCCGGTGACGAGCAGGCCGGAGTCGCCGGCGGTCGATCCGATCCTGCTTCGTCCGATCGACGACCTCGAGCTCACGGTGCGCTCGGCGAACTGCCTGAAGGCGGAGAGCATCCATTACATCGGCGATCTGATACAGCGCACCGAGGTCGAGTTGCTGAAGACGCCGAACCTCGGCAAGAAATCGCTGACGGAAATCAAGGAAGTGCTGGCCTCGCGCGGCCTGTCGTTGGGTATGCGACTGGAGAACTGGCCGCCGGCGCAGCTCGCAGGACGTGAATAGCAGCGCGCGGGGATCCGTTGCGGTACGGGAAACATCAGAGGATTAAGTCATGCGTCATCGTAATACAGGCCGCCAACTGAGCCGGGATTCCTCGGCGCGCAAGGCGCTGATGCGCAGCCTTGCGCAGTCGCTGTTCCGCTACGAGCTCATCAAGACTTCCCTGCCGAAGGCCAAGGAGCTGCGGCGTGCCGCGGAGCCCCTGATCACCCTGGCAAAGAAGGACAGCGTCGCCAACCGCCGCCTGGCCTTCGACCGTCTTCGCGACCGCGAGGTCGTATCCAAACTGTTCCGCGAGCTGGGCCCGCGTTATGCGCAGCGTCCGGGCGGATATCTGCGCATCCTGAAGTGCGGCTTCCGCGACGGCGATTGCGCACCGATGGCCTGGGTAGAGCTGGTCGACAGACCGCAGCCCGCGGCGGCGGCTGACGCCCAGTCCGAATAGGGGGTCTCGCAGCAGGTTGTGACGAGCGGCCGGGCGGAGTCCCGGCCGTTTGCTTTACGGGGCCGTGAATCATGATTGTACTGATGACGGATTTCGGCGTGGAGGGACCGTATATCGGTCAGCTCATGCGCGTGTTCCACGAGCAGGCCCCGGGCGAGCCGGTCGTCACCCTGTTCGCCGACGCGCCGATGTGGGACCCGAGGGCGAGCGCCTATCTGCTCCCGCCGTACGCGCAGGGATTTCCGGCAGGGACGGTCTTCACCTGCGTCGTCGATCCGGGCGTCGGAGCGCACACCCACGCCCCGGCGGCCGTGCGCTGCGATGCAAGGTGGTTCGTAGGCCCCGACAACGGCCTGTTCGAGCTGGTGCGGCGCCGGGCGCGTGAAGTGAGGAATTTCCGCATCGCGTGGTGCCCGCCCGAACTGTCGGCAAGCTTCCACGGACGCGACCTGTACGCGCCCACGGCGGCGCGCCTGGCGCGGGGGAGTCGGGAGGGCCTGGAACCGGCCGACGGCCTGAGATTCGAGGACTGGCCCGATGATCTCGCGGAGGTCATCTACATCGACCATTACGGCAACGCCATGACGGGACTGCGGGCCGGCCACCTGGATCGTCGCGCCGACCTGCTGGTCGGTCCGCTCCGGCTGCGCCCGGCGCATACATTCGCGGCCGTCGCGCGCGGCGAGGCCTTCTGGTACGAGAATTCCAACGGGCTGGTCGAGATCGCGGTGAACCAGGGCCGGGCGGCAGATGTCCTCCGGATCGCCATTGGGGACGCCGTCAGGACGGTGCTGCCCGCCTGACGGCAGAACGGCCGTCGTGGTTGCGAGCCCGCAGTGCGAGCCGCCGGGGACCTCGATGCCGGAGCCGGGGGGAGATGGCGGCAGTGGGACACCGCCCGATTCAGGGGGGAACCAGCAGGTGCCGCAGTGTTCGACCACCCTCGTATTGCAGGTCGCTCAGCTTCCAGGAGCTGCCGACCTTTTGCAGCAGGGCCACCATCCGCCGGGTTCCGCCGCCCTGGAGTGTGCAGTCGACGTTCACCGATGCCGTGTCACCGACGATCTCCGCGCCGCCCGCCTTGCAGGCGAGCGGATACTCCTGCGTGTCGGTGAACGGGTCACCGTTGATGTGCGGCGGCTCCTCCCCAGGCTGCGGCCTGTTCAACTCCGCCACCAGCAAGGCCTGCAGGTCGGGCGTCAGCCAGGGCTGCTTGCGCGCAACCGATTCATGCGTAAACGCCATGTCGCCCGCGAAGTGAGCCGCGTACAGGCTCGAGACCACCACTGCGGGCGTCTGCGCCGCGGTGCCGTCGGCGTGTGCGATTGCGCCGGCAGCCAATGGCGGTAGCAGTGCGAGGACCAGTGCGATCCGACCGGTAACTGGCGACGCGCCGCGGTATCCGGCGGCTTTCATGTTTGCGTCGGACTCCATTTAGCGAACTGACGTCAGCATGTTCGAAATTCGAACAGATCGAAGTCTAGCGCAGGCAGAATGGGACCGCTGCCCGCAACCGCACCGAGGCCACGCATTCGAGCACCGTGCACCCCAACACCCAATACGAGCAGTCACGTCAGGACCACAGCCCCGGGTTCAGCGAGCGCCGTGACGCTTGCATCCACGCTCGTGGCGCATGCGGCGGAGAATCCATGCGCGGCACAAGACCTGACGGGTGGCTACATGGTCGCCGGGGCAGCGGCCGGCCTGTCGTCTGGAACTCACCACCGGGGCCCCGCCTGGCGCGGGCTTCGGTATTGCAACGCCGGCGGTGCAGCGGGGCAGCGATGGCCCGGTCGCGCAGACTGTGCCGGCCGTCTCTCTTCGCGGCCTGCCGGGCCGTGCTACGGTATCGGCACATCCTCTTCCGACCGGCCAGGAGCTCGTCATGATTCGAATACCGTCCACCCTGATGGGGACGCTGCTCGCCGCCGCGCTCGCGCCTCCCATCGTCCTGGCACAAGAGTCGTCGCCGACGACCGGGGAGCAGACGAAGGCCATGGAGGAATTCGCGCAGAAGATGCAGGAGTGCATGGCCAAGGTGGACATGCAGGCCCTCGAGGCGCGTAGCCGTGCGGTGGAATCGGAGATCGCGGCCCTGTGCTCGGCCGGCAAGCGTGACGCGGCACAGCAGCGCGCGAACGCCTACGTCATGGAGATGGCGAAGTCGGACGCGATGAAGGGCATGCGCGAGTGCGGGGAACTCTCGGCCCCGATGCTGCAGTCCCTGCCCGCGGCGGACGGGTCCGGGGACGCCGGGGATGCGGCCGGCGACATCAAGGAATTGCACGTCTGCGACACAATCGGAGGCGACGGCGCAGCGTCCCCCTAGGCCGGAACCGGGCAGCACGTCGGCCGTGGGGATATCGAACGGCGAGGCGGACCGCGATCTCGCCCGCGTCGTTCGCCACCTCAGGGTGCGAGCTTGTCCTTGAGGAGCGCGTTCACCTGCTCCGGACTCGCCTTGCCCTGCATCTTCTTCATCACCTGCCCGACGAAGAATCCGAAGAGCTTGTCCTTGCCGGAGCGGTATTGCTCGAGCTGTTGCGGACTCTCCGCCATGACCTCGGCGATGGCCTTTTCGATGGCGCCGGTGTCGGTCACCTGCTTCAGCCCATGCCTGGCGATCACCGCATCGGGATCGCCCTCGCCGTTCCACATCAGCTCGAAGACCTTCTTGGCGATGGTGCCGGAGATGGTCTTGTCGACGATGCGGTTGACCAGGAAGCCGAGCATGGCCGGGGTGACCGGACTATCGGTGACCTCCCGGACCTCCTTGTTCAGGAAGGCCGCCAGGTCTCCCATGACCCAGTTGGCGGCGAGCTTGCCTTCCCCGTTCGCCGCCGCCACCGTGCTCTCGTAGTAGTCCGCGAGCTCCCGACTGGCGGTCAGCACGCCGGCGTCGTAGGCCGAAAGCGCGTATTGCGCCATGAACCGCTCGCGCTTGGCCTCGGGCAGCTCCGGCAGCGAGTCGCGTACGGCGGCGACGAAGGCATCATCGACCACGACCGGCAGCAGGTCGGGATCCGGGAAGTAGCGATAGTCGTTCGCCTCCTCCTTGCTGCGCATGGTGCGGGTCTCGTTCCTGTCGGGATCGTAAAGACGGGTCTCCTGATCGATCTTTCCGCCGCCCTCGATGACGTCGATCTGGCGCTCGATCTCGTGGTTGATGGCACGTTCGACGAAACGGAAGGAGTTGATGTTCTTGAGTTCGCAGCGCGTGCCGAACCTCGGATCGCCCTTGGGGCGAACGGAGACGTTGGCGTCGCACCGGAACGAACCCTCCTGCATGTTGCCGTCGCAGATGCCCAGATAGCGCACCAGCGCGTGTATCGTCTTCATGTAGGCTACGGCCTCTTTCGCCGAGCGCAGGTCCGGCTCCGAGACGATCTCCAGCAGCGGCGTGCCGGCACGGTTGAGATCGATGCCGCTCATCCCGTGAAAGTCCTCGTGCAGCGACTTGCCGGCGTCCTCCTCCAGATGGGCGCGGGTGACGCCGATCTCCCTGACGGTTCCGTCGTCCATGAGTATCCGAACGCTGCCCTTGCCGACGATCGGGATCTCGTACTGGCTGATCTGGTAGCCCTTGGGCAGATCGGGATAGAAATAATTCTTGCGCGCGAATATCGATCGCGGCGCGACGCGCGCCCCGATCGCCAGCCCAAAGGCGATGGCCATGCGCACGGCCTCCCTGTTCAGCACCGGCAGGACCCCGGGCATGCCGAGGTCGATGATGCAGGCCTGCGTATTCGGCTCCGAACCGAAGGCCGTGGAAGCGCCCGAGAAGATCTTGCTCTTCGTCTGCAGTTGCGCGTGGATCTCCAGACCGATGACGGGTTCCCAGCTCATGAGGATGCCCTCAGGCGAATTGGGCCGGCAGGTGCGCGTGCCAGACGGTCGCCTGCTGATACTGGTGGGCGACATTCAGCATGCGCGCCTCGTCGAAATGCCGGCCGATGATCTGCAGGCCGACCGGCAGCCCGTCGGCGAATCCGCATGGAATCGACATGCCCGGCAGTCCGGCGAGATTGACGGCGATGGTGTAGATGTCCGAAAGGTACATGGTGACCGGGTCGTCGGTCTTCTCTCCTATCCGGAACGCCGTGGTCGGCGAGGTCGGGCCGAGGATCACGTCACATAGGGTGAATGCGGCGTCGAAGTCATTGCGTATCAACCGGCGTATCTTCAGGGCCTGCAGGTAGTAGGCGTCGTAGTAGCCGGCCGACAAGGCGTAGGTGCCTATCATGATGCGGCGCTTCACCTCCGCGCCGAAGCCCTCGCCGCGCGAGCGGCAGAACAGATCCATCAAGTCCTTCGGGTCCTTGCAGCGGTAGCCGAAGCGCACGCCGTCGAAGCGACTGAGATTGGAGGAGCATTCCGCCGGGGCGACCACGTAGTAAGCGGGGATCGACAGCTCGCTGTTGGGAAGGCTCACCTCCACCAGCGAGGCTCCCAGCCTGACGAGCTCCGCGGCCGCCGTGTGCACGGCATCGCCGACCTTCGGGTCCAGACCGTCGCTGCCGAAGAACTCCTTCGGCATGCCGACCCTCAGGCCCCGCAGGGGATCGCCGAGCAGACGCGTGTAGTCCTCCTTGTCGCGCTCGACGGACGTGGAGTCGCGGGGGTCGCTGCCGGCCATCACATTCAGCGCCAGGGCGGCATCCTCGGCGGTGACCGCCATCGGCCCGCCCTGATCCAGACTGGAGGCGAATGCAATCATCCCGAAGCGCGACACCGCGCCGTAGGTCGGCTTGATCCCCGTGATCCCGCAAAGCGCCGCGGGCTGGCGTATCGAACCGCCCGTATCGGTCCCCGTGGCGAACGGTGCGATCCGGGCGGCGACTGCCGCGGCGCTGCCGCCGGAGGAGCCGCCTGGCACGCGCTGCAGGTCCCAGGGATTGCGCACCGGGCCGAAGAAGCTGGTCTCGTTGGACGAACCCATCGCGAACTCGTCCATGTTGGTCTTGCCGAGCATGACCATGCCCGCGTCCTGGAAACGGCGCGTCACCGTCGCGTCATAGGGCGCGATGAAGTTCT
>WBZR01004112.1_pt1 | contig 12254 bp, 10 predicted proteins | sample 5204231 | NCBI WGS metagenome assembly WBZR01 (sample SAMN12412403, study PRJNA552823) | activated sludge metagenome | isolation source: activated sludge from anammox sidestream of wastewater treatment plant... | place: USA: Virginia | collected 2017-08
CGAGGCGCCGCTGCAGCTCCTCCACCGAGCGCTCGAGCCGGGCGAGCTTGGCACGTGTTCCGTCAGCTGCCGCGGAGCCCGCTTCCTCGCGCGCGAGCTCACGGGCCCGGTCGTCGAGCTCGAGCCCCCGTGCGTCCAGCTCAGCCTGGCGGGCGGTGAGTGCTGCCAGCGCGTCCTCAAGGTGGTTGGCCCGCTGGGCGAGCGCACGCTCGCGGTCGGCGAGCGAGGCGGCCGTCCGCGCCAGCCCCTCGTCGCCCCGGCGCAGCTCCTCCTCGCGGCGATCGTGCGCCGTGCGGCCGCGTGCGAGCTCGGCCACCTGTTCCGCCACCACCGCCTCCCGCTCGGCGAGGTCGCGCCGGCTCGCCTCGATGCGCTCCTCTGTGCGCCCGAGCGCGTCCGACTGCGCGGCGAGCGAGCGCTCACGCTCCGATAGCTGCGCCGCGGTACGAGCGAGGGCGGCCTCCTGCTTGCGAAGCCCCTGCTCGCGGCGATCGAGCTCCTTCGCGCGGGCACGAGCCGTGCGGTCGTCGGCGCGCTTGCCCGGAGCCTCGCCGAGCCCCTCCTCCCGGCGGGCAAGCTCGCGCTCCTCGAGCGCGGCGACGCCGGCCTCGAGCAGCGCTTCGCGCCCCGCGAGGGCGTCCGCCGCGGCCTGAGCCGCCAGGGCCGAAGCGGCCAGCTCCGCCTCCCGCCGCTCGAGCTCGGCGCCGCGCTGCTCGAGATCGGACGCCCGCCGCTCCGCGTTCTCGCCCAGCCCGTCCAGCTCCACCGCCCGCCGTTCGAGCTCGGCGCCGCGCCGTTCGAGATCGGACGCCCGCCGCCCGGTCTCCGCGTCCAGCTCGCCGAGCTCCGTCGCCCACCGCTCGAGCTCCGCGCCGCGCCGTTCGAGATCGGCCGCCCGCCGCCCGGCTTCCGCGTCCAGCTCGCCGAGCTCCGCCGCCCGCCGCTCGAGCTCCGCGTCCAGCTCGTCGAGCTCGACACCGCGTGCCGCGACGGCGGCAGCGGCCTCGGCGACAGCCTCGCCATCCGCGGTGAGCGCGCGTGCGCGCTGCTCGAGCGCGGCCTCGCGACCGTCCAGCTCTTCCGCTCGCAGCGTGACGGACTGCCGCTGCTCGGCGAGCGACCGCTCAGCGCTCGCCGTCGCGATCGTCAGGTCCTGCTCCCGGGCCGCGATCGCGGCGATCCGCTCGTCGAGTGCCTTCACGCGCTCCTCGTTCGCGCGGACGAGCTCCTCGAGGTCGCGCGCGCGGCCTTCGAGCGCGACCTCACGGGTCGCGAGCACCTGGAGCCCGACGGCAAGCGCCTCGTCGCGCTCGTCGAGCTCGCTCACGCGCGCGGCCGCCGCCGCCTCGCGCTCGGCCAGTGCCTGCTCGCGAGCCGCCAGATCCCGCTCACGGCCGTCGCAGCGAGCCTCGCGCTCGCCGTGGCCGGCCTCGCGGGCGTCGAGGGCGTGCTCGCGCTCGGCCAGCTCCGCCGCCCGGGCCCGGGCCGCCGCCTCCGCCGCGGCGATCCCGGCCTCGATCGTCTCGAGCTCCGCCGCCCGCGCCTCGAGCGCCGCGGCCCGTTCCACCAGGCGGGCTTCCCGGTCGGCCAGCTCGGCCGGCGGCCGCCCTGCCTGGGGCCCGGGCTCGGCTTCGTCGACCTCCGCCGCGGGCTCCGGCACAGCTCGCGCGTCGGTCCGGATCCCGGGTTGCGCCGGCGGGGCGCCGGCGAGCTCAGCTCTCAGGCCGTAGAGATCGGAGGAGCGGCGCGCGGGCTGGCCCATCCTTTCGTCTCGTGCGTCACCGCCGATCGCGTGCCCTGCCGCGGCGCGCTCAGGTTCCCGGCGCGGCAGCACCCGGCCCCGGCTCGCCCGTGCCGCCCTGGACGATCGAGCAACCCAGGTACTCGAGGGCGAGCAGAGCCTCCTCGACGAAGGTGACGCCCGCGTCCATGGTGCCGAAGGAGAACGGGCCGAGCGGCAACGGATCGACACCCAGGCCGGTGACCGGGTACACGTCGGTCTCGATGACGCAGTCCCCCGCGACGTCCACCGCTCGCAGGTGGACGACCGTCCGGCCGTCCTTGACCGCGCGCCGGCTGAACAACTCCCGCGGGGTTGCCGTCTCCGCGCCGATGCTCATGCCCCCACCATCGGCTCGGCGGCGCCGCCGCGTGATCCCGGAGGGTCACTCGACCGGGGGTACGCGTCAGGGCACGAGCGAGCGGAGATCGTCGAACAGGTCGCCGAGCGAGTCGAGATCGGGGATCTGCTCGCGTAGCGCGTCGACGAAGCCCGTGATCTCGTCGACCGCGGCCTCGAGCTGCCGCAGCGTCGCGATCTCGTCTTCGAGCTCGCCGACACGGGCCTCGAGCGCGGTCACCCGGGCCTCGAGCCGGTCGAATTCGTCCTGCGATGGCCCGCCGCAGCCGCCGGCGGCGAGCACGGTGACGGCCGCGACCACGATCGCCGCGCGTCTCACCGGGTCGCGCGCTCCCGCTCCAGCACGACGCCGTAGCGAGGCGAGCCGTCGTCGACGACCCGCGCCACGCGCCAGCCGCTACCGCGAAGCAGCCGCTCCAGCTCGCCCGGCGCCAGCATCAGGTAGTGAAACCAGGGGCTGGCGTGGTGTTGCCAGCGGACGCGCACGCGCTGGGCGCGCGGGCGCGCGACGCCCGAGCGGCCGCGGTAGGTGCGAAACACCGGGTCGTCGATCCGTTCGGGATCGACGCTGTCGGTGATGATCCTGCCCCGCTCGCCGGCGACACGTGCGAGCCCGCGCAGGACGCGAGCGGCACGCGCCTCCGTGCCGCCGAGGCCGAGGTTGTTGCGGATGATCAGGATCGTGTCGAACACGCCGAGCGCCGGGCCGACATCCGCGAGCGCGAGCACGCGCGCGTCGCGAACGCCGCGGCGACGCGAGACCTCGACGGCGAGCGGCGACTCGTCGATCGCGACGACCTCGTGTCCCCGCTGCTCGAGATGCAGGGCCACGCGGCCGGCGCCGCAGCCGATGTCGAGCACGCGCCCGCGCACGAACCGCATCAGGCGCCGCTCGGCGGCCGGCCAGCGGCGAGCCGGCCAGAAGTAGTCGGCCGGGTCGCCACAGTAGATCAGCCCGTCGTCGCGCTCCATGATCTCCTGCCCGCCCCGCCCCTCGTAGGCCGCGAGCAGGATCTCGCCGTAGGCGTCCTCCGTGGGTCGCAGGCCCGGCGTCGCTCGGCTCATCGGGGGGAGTGTAGGTCGCCGGGCCAATCATCGCCGCGCCACGCCGCCGCGGCTGCCGCCGCCGGCCGGCGCCGTGAGGTCGCGGCTCGGGTCGGGGCGCTCGCCGCTACAGGGTGAGCAGCATGCGCGTGTTGCCGAGAGTGTTCGGCTTCACGCGCTCGAGATCGAGGAACTCGGCGACGCCCTCGTCGAAGGAGCGCAACAGCTCCTCGTAGACGGCCGGCTCGACCGGGGTCCCCTCGATCGGCCGGAAGCCGTGGCGAGTGAAGAAATCGACCTCGAACGTGAGCACGAACAGCCGGCGCAGCTCGAGTTCCCGCGCCGTCTCGAGCAGTCGCTCGACGATCGCCGAGCCGATTCCCCGGCCGCGCAGAGCGGGGTCGACGGCGACGGTCCTCACCTCGCCGAGGTCCTCCCAGATCACGTGAAGGGCGCCGCAGCCGACGACGGCCCCGTCGGCTTCCGCGACCCAGAACTCCTGGACATCCTCGTAGAGCGACACGAGCGGCTTGCCGAGCAGGATCCCGGCCGACTCGTAGCCCGCAACGAGCGTGCGGATCGCCGCGACGTCCCCTGTCTTCGCCCGCCTGACCCGCGTCTCCATCAGGTCAGAGACGATACGCGAGACCGGGATCGCACCGCCCGGCGGTCGGGAGGGCCGGCTCGGCACGGCCTCGCCGCCGGGGGTCATGGGACGGGACGCGGGGAACGGTTGGCTACTCACGAGCCGGTGTCGGCGGCGGACTGGACGGACGCTGCGCGTACGGTGTCGTGTTGCGATCGGTCGCGGCCGCTAGGATCGCGGCTTCCCGCCGCCGGGCGATCGCCGAGCATGTCCGACCACCGACCACGCGTTTCAGCCCTCACGCTCGTCCTGGCCGCGACCGCGCTCGCGCTCGCCGGCGGTGCCGGGACGCGCGCGGCCTCCATGCCGGCCGCGCAGGAGCTCGAGCCGCTCAGCCTCGCGCTGGCCGACGCGCGTTGCTTTTCCGCCCGCTTCCCGGCCGAGTCGGCCTGGCCGGTTGCGCCAACCGGCGTGCCCGCGGCGGTGCGGGGCGGCTTCAACGAGCCGCGGGGCCCCGTTCACCAGGGGGTCGACGTGGAGGCCCTCGACGAGGCGCCCGTCTACTCGATCGCCGCCGGGTTCGTCTCCGGCCTGCGGAAGTGGAAGCTCCGGGTCAAGACCGGTGCAACCACCCTCTCGTACTGGCACCTCGCGCCCGAGCCCGGGCTCGCGCGCGGCGATCCCGTCGCGCGCGGCGAGCTGCTCGGCCACGCGCGCAAGAACTACGACCACGTCCACGTGAGCGAGCGCGCCGCCGGCTGCGGCGTCGTCGATCCGCGTCGCCCGGGTGGACCGCTGCGCGATCCCCTCAACACGGCGGCGCCGCGAATCGGCTCGCTGTCTGCCCACGCGGTCCGCCATGCGTTCGGCATCCTCCCGTCGGTCGGCCTGGAGGGCAGGGACTACTCGGATGCGGCCGAGCCCCTCCCGCTCGATGCTCTCTCGGGTGTGGTCGACCTGCGCGCCGAGATCGACGTTCTCCCGGACCGGCGGCTGACGAGGTCGATCCAGCTTCCGGGCGCGCCCGCGGCGATCCGCGCCTGGCTCGCGCCGCTCGGCGCTGCCGAGCACGCTGTCGGCGCAGTGTTTCGCTGGAGCGGCGCCCGGGCGGTCGATCCGCGCAGGGTGTGGCGCCTCTGGGCCGCGGGCACGTACCGCTCCGGGCTCTGTTACTTCCCGACGCGCGATCCGGCGGACGTCTGCGGCTTCCGGCTCGTCTTCCACGTCGGCGGCCCGAGCGGCTTCGACACGAATGCGGTTCCCGAGGGGCGCTACCAGTACTGCGTCGAGGCGGTCTCGATCAACGACGTGCGGGCGCTGCGCTGCACCGAGGTGGCGGTCGTGGGCTGAGCGAGATCAGGGCGCGGCGTGAGCAGCGCCACGCGGCTGTTTGTCGCTCGCGGGGAAACCGGGTACGCTCCCGGCCGAAGCAGGGTGACCGGGCACCGGCGCAGCGGAGGAGAAGCAGCCAGCCTTGGCGGCCCGACCGCGCCGTCCGCGGTCAGGCCCGGGCGTGGGCATGGTCGCTACCGGCCGCTGAGCGCGGCCGACGAGCAGCGGGTCCACGGGGCCGTCCTCGACGTGCTCGAGGGGATTGGCATGGCGGATCCCATCCCGCTCGTCCGGGAGCGCGCGCTCGAGCGCGGCTGCTTCGTGAACAACCACGGCCGGCTCTGTTTTCCCCGGGGGCTCGTCGAGGATGTGATCGCGAGCACGCCGAAGGAGCTCGTCTTCTTCGGGCGCGACCCCGAGCACGACCTCGAGGCCATCGGCAACCGCGTCCACACGGATGCCGGCGGTGACGCCGTCAACATCCTCGACGTCGGCGGCTCCGCCTACCGCCCCTCGACGCTGCTCGATCTCTACGACGCCGCCCGCCTGGTCGATCGGCTGGACAACGTCCACTCCTTCTCCCGTCTGGTCGTGCCCACCGAGATCGAGGATCAGCTGGTCTGCGACATCAACGCCGCCTACGCGAGCGTCGCGGGCACGAGCAAGCACTCGGCACTGAGCTTCGCCCGTGCTGCCCACGTGCAGCCAACTCTCGAGTTGCTCCGTCTGGCCGCCGGCGGCGAGGAGCGGTTCCGGGAGCGCCCGTTCGCGAGCGGCGGCGCCTGCTGCGTGATCTCGCCCCTGCGCTTTGCCGCGGAGAGCAGCGAGATCTGCATCGAGTCCATCAAGCTCGGGGCTCCCGTCTGGGTGGTCGTGGCCCCCCAGGCCGGCGCCACCGCCCCGGCGGCGCTCGCGGGCGTTCTCGTCCAGTCCCTGGCCGAAGCGCTCGCCTCCCTGGTCATGATCGACCTCGTCGAGCCCGGCTTCCCGGTGAGCGTCGGCCCCTGGCCGTTCGTCACCGACCTGCGCAGCGGCGGGTTCACGGGTGGCTGCGGGGAGGAAGCGGTGGTCAGCGCCGCCGCCGCCCAGATGCTCGCGTTCTACGGGCTCGTCGGCTCCGTCGGCGCCGGCATGAGCGACGCGAAGCTCCCGGACTGCCAGGCAGGCTACGAGAAGGCCCTGACGGTGGCGCTCGCGGCTCAGGCGGGCTACAACAACATCTCCGAGACGGCCGGCCTGGTCGGCAGCCTGATGGGGCTGTCCCTCGAGGCCATGGTCATCGACGACGACATGCTGGGCGCCATCCTGCGCACCGTGCGGGGCATCGAGGTCACCGACGAGACGCTCTCCTACGCCGTGATCGAGGAGGTCGTCCACGGCGACGGGCATTTCCTCGCCGCCGACCAGACGCTTGCTCTGATGCGGACGGAGTACGAGTACCCGTCTCTCGCCGACCGCCGAAACCCGGCCTTGTGGGCGGCCGCCGGCTCACCCGACATCCGCGAGCAGGCCGCGCGGCGGGTCCGGTCGATCCTCTCGAGCCACTACCCCGAGTACGTCGACCCGGCCGCGGACGCGAAGATCCGGGAGCGGTTCCCGATCCTCTTACCCCGGGAGCACATGGGCGCCGGCAGCGGACGCTGGCGGGCGGAAGACCCCGTCTGAGCGACCCTTCGATGGAGGCGGCGGGAATTGAACCCGCGTCCGCGGTCGTACCGGAGGAGCGTCTACAAGCGTAGCCTGCGCTTTCGCTTCGCCCGCCGGCCGGCTCGCAGGCGGCCTACCGCCGGGCTAGCCCTCCTTTGGGGTCCCGCGTCGGGCGAGTGGCTCTCCCTCCGCGGCGAGCCCGTTTGCGACGCCGCATCCCGATCCACGGGCCGAGACCGGGGCGACGCGTTGCCTAACTAGTTAGGCAGCGAGTGCGAGTTCGTTATCCGCACTTACGGTGTTCCGGTGGTTTTACGAGGCCGACCGGAGACCTCGGCTTGCAGCTCAACCGGAGAACCGACCACGTCGAAACCTGATCGCCCCCGTATGTCGTAGCCCCAGTGTAGCGCGCTACGCTTCCGATCTGGGCAGGCTCGAGCTCCGCACCGTCGAGGACGAAGCCGGGACGCGGGTGTCCCTGGACATCTGGAACGCCGTCTGCCCGCCGCTGGCGGCGAGCATCGCGGACCAGCAGGACTACCTCGACTACTGCGTGGGCCACACGGAGGTGATCGCCTACCTCGGCGCCCGCCCGGTCGGTTCGGGCCTGGTCGCGATCGAGCCGGACGCGGCCCGGCCCGTGATCGCGAAGGCCCACGTGGCGGTGCTCCCGACCGCCCGGCGTCTCGGCGCCGGGTCGGCGCTCTACCGCCACCTCTCCTCCTGGGCCGCCGGCCGGGGCAGGACGGAGCTCGAGCTCCGGGTGCTCGACACCGACCCGGACGGCTGGCGGTTCGCGACCACCCGGGGCTTCGTCGAGGTCAGCCGCGAGGCGCTGGTCGCGCTCGACCTGGCAGACACCTCCGAGCCCCCCGTCGTGCCGCCTGACGGGATCGGGATCGTGGCTTGGGCGGAGCACCCGGGCCTCGCCCGCGGCATGTACGAGGTGGCAGCGGAGGCCGGCGCGGACATCCCCGGAAACGAGGACGCGATCCCCGGCTACGAGGAATGGCTCGAGCACCACCTGGGCGGCCCGTCCGACCGGCCGGAGGCGACGTTCGTCGCGGTCGCCGGCGAGGAGGTCGCAGGCTACGCGAAGCTCCACCTATCGCAGGCCCGGCCGGCCGTGGCCGTCCATGACCTGACCGCGGTCAGGCGGGTCTGGCGCCGCCGGGGCATCGCCCGGGCGCTGAAGGCGACCCAGATCGCCTGGGCGAAGCGGGCGGGCTACGAGCGGCTCGAGACGGCGAACGAGCTTCGCAACGTCCCGATCCGCACGCTGAACTCGGAGCTCGGCTACCGGGAGATCCCGGGGCGGGCGCTCCTGCGCGGGCCCGTGGCACCGCTCAGCGGCGCCGCTCCTTGAGCGCCCGCTCGAGCTGGCGCTTCGCGTCCCGGTCGGCGATGTCGCGGCGCTTGTCGCGGCCCTCCTTCCCGCGCGCGAGCGCGAGCTCGATCTTCACGCGCCCGTCCTTGAAGTAGAGGCGGGTCGGCACGAGCGTCAGCCCCCGCTCGCGCACCTTCCCTGCGAGCGAGTCGAGCTCGCGGCGGTGCAGGAGCAGCCTCCGGTCGCGGTCCGGGTCGTGGTTCTCCCTGCTCGCTTGCGGGTACTCGGGGATGCTCGCGCCGACGAGGTAGAGGTCGGCGCCGCGGAGCTGCCCGAACGCGTGCTGGAGGCTCGCGTGCCCGGCGCGCAGCGACTTCACCTCCGTCCCCGTCAGCACGATCCCCGCCTCGAAGCGTTCAAGCAGTTGGTAGTCGTGCCGCGCGCGGCGGTTGTCGGCGATCAGCTTGGTGCCCGCGGCCTTGCCCATGCGCCGATTCTAGGTGCGCCGAGACGGGCAGCCGGCCCGGACCATGGATTCGCCGAGCCGGTAGCGCTTTCGTCCACCCCGCCCGACCGACTTTCCGCTGCTGGCGTCGCCGCCTGCCACGTACCACCGCCCGGGAGGGCTTCGGTCTACTCACGCCCCGTGCTCGGCGCACCACGGACACTAGAGCGCGCCGTCCGCCCGCGCAAGCTCACGGCTCGCGAAAATTCTCGCAAAGAGCGAGGTTTATCTTCCCGGACGCCCGGTCGATCCCCTCGACGCTGATCACGACGGGATCGCCGAGCCGGTAGCGCTCGCCCGTCCTGCGCCCGACCAGCGCCGTCGCGAGCGGATCGAGCTCGAAGTAGTCCCCGGGCAGCCGCCGGGCGGGGAGGTAGCCCTCGAACACCGATCCGAAGCGAACGAACAGCCCCGACCCGATCGCGCCGGTCACCTCCCCGGGGAAGCGCGCGTCCCAGCCGCGCTCGTACAGGCGCCGGTCGAGCAGCCAGGCGGCGCAGATCGCGTCGGCCTCGCGCTCGATCGCCTCTGCCTCCCGCTCCCGCCCCGACGTCCACGCGGCCAGCTCCGGCAGGTCCTCCGGGAGCGGGTCGTCGCCGGCACCGAGCTCCGCGAGCAGCGCGCGGTGGCAGATCACGTCCGGGTAACGGCGGATCGGGGACGTGAAGTGGCAGTAGGCGCGGCTCGCGAGCCCGGAATGGCCCCGGTTGACGGGGTCGTAGCGGGCCTGCTGGAGCGCCCGCAGAACGAGTCCGGGGAACGCCTCCCGGCCCCGGCCGGCTTGCTCCACGTAGCGGGTGACGAGCGTGCTCGCCCTGGCCGCCACCCGGGCCGCCTCCGCGGGGGTCGGCTGCTCCGGCGCCGGCGGCGTGGGCACACCGAGCGCCTCGAGCTTCGCGATGAGGAGCGCGACCGACTGCGGCTCCGGCCGGTCGTGCACCCGGTACAGCGCCTCCCGGCGGCGGCTCGCGAGCAGCGACGCGACGGCCTCGTTGGCGAGGATCGCGAGCTCTTCGATCAGCGCGTGCGCCACCGGCTCGGCTTCGATCCACGCGTCCTCGACGCCGCCGGCGCCGTCGAAGGCGAACGCGACCTCGCCGGCCTCGATCCGCAGCGCCCCGCGCCGGAAGCGGCGCCGCCGCAGCTCGCCGGCCACGTCCGCGGCCAGACGGAGAGTCTCCCCCAGCTCCTCCCCCGCCCGCTCGCGCCCGGCGAGGATCGACTCGGCCCGGGTGTACGTGAGACGCTCCCGCGAGCGGATCACGCTGCGGTAGAAGACGGGCTCGCCGCGCTCGAGGCCCGGGCCGAACGGCACCTCGACGGTGACGCAGAAGCGGTCCCGCCCCGGTAGCAGGCTGCAGAGACCGCTCGACAGGCGCTCCGGCAGCATCGGCTCGACCGTGCCGGGCACGTAGACGGACACCGCCCGGTCGGACGCATCGCGGTCGAGCGCGGAGCCCGCGGGCACGTAGCGGCAGACGTCCGCGATGTGAACCCAGACGCGTACCCCGTCGCCCTCCCGCCGGACGCTCAAGGCGTCGTCGAAGTCCTTCGCCCCGTCCGGGTCGATCGTGAGCGCGAACAGGTCGCGCAGGTCGACGCGGCCGGGCTCGCTCCCCTCCGGGTCGGCGGGGAGCGCCTCGGCCTCGCGCTCGGCCGCGGCCTCGCGTCCCGCCAAGGGGCGAACGCCGACGTGGACGAGCAGCCCGTCGAGGACGGCGTGGATCGAGCCGGCCGGGCCGAGCACCCGCGCCACCCTCGCCCGCCCGCGCCCGGTCGAGAGCGCCACGAGCTCGCCGATCGAGGCGCCGGAGGCGCTGCCGCGGTCGACCACGATTGGCGGCCCCGGCTCGAAGTACGGCTCGCCCACGAGCAGCTTGCCCCGGCGGCGAAGCTCGCACACGACCGGCCACTGCCCACCGTGCGGGCGCTCCGGCTCGGCGGCGCGACGCACGCGCTAGGGCCGCTCGACCAGCGCGACGGCGGCCGCGAGGACCGCCTCGTCTCGCCTCGTCGACGGATCGTCAGCGGCCCGCACCGAGGGGGCGATCCCACGGGCGGCGATCCCCCTGCCGGCCGGGGTCAGGTACGTGGCGGTCGTCAGCTTCAGCGCGCCGCCGTTCGAGAGGTCGATCAGCGTCTGCACCGTCGCTTTCCCGTACGTCCGCCGCCCGACGAGGATGGCGCGCCCGTTGTCGACGAGCGCGGCCGCCGCGATCTCGGCGGCGCTGGCCGTGGCGCGATCGACCAGCACCGCCAGGGGCCGCTCGGTGTCGACCGCGGTCCCGCTGACGCGGTACGTGCGCAGCCCGTGCGCGCTCACGGTCGAGACGACCTGCCCTGCCGCGAGGAACACCGACGTGACCTCGACCGCCTGGGAGAGCAGGCCGCCGGGGTCACCACGGAGGTCGAGGATCAGCGCCTCGGCGCCCCGCTTGCCGAGCCGCTCGACCGCGACCGCGACCCGGGCGGCCACATCCTCGCGAAACGACAGCACGCGGACGTACCCGAGCCGGTGGCCGCCCTGCTTGACCATGCGCATCCGCACGGCCGGAAACGGGACCTCCTGGCGCACGACCGTGAAGCGCATCGGCCGGCGCTCCCCGGGCCGGTGCACCGTCAGCTCGACGACCGTGCCCTTCTCCCCCGTAATCAGCGCCGCCGAGCGCTCGAACGGGAGCTTCGCCGCCGGACGACCGTCGATCTGGATGATCAGATCGCCGGGGCGGATGCCCGCCTCGCGGGCCGGCCCCTCGAGCGACGAGATCACGATCAGACCGCCCTCGCCCGGGCCGACGGTCAGGCCGACCCCGAAGTAGGCCTGCGCGAGCCCGTCCCGGAGCTCCTCGTAGCGGATCGGGCTCAGGTACTCGGTGTGGGGGTCGGCGAGGGCGGCCAGGATCCGCTCCACCGTCGGCTCCGCGAGGACGCTCTCGGAGACCGGGCGGTAGTAGGAGGTCTCGATCGCCGCCCGCACCTCGGCCACGAGCAGCGGCGGAATCGCCGGCGGCGGCGGGAGCTGGACGTGTGGCGCTTGGCCGTGGAGCGGATAGCGGTCGGGCAGCGGCGGGTCGGGAGGAGCCGGAGGCAACTCGGCGGCGCGCCGCACCGGCTCCCGCGCGGACGCGAGCCAGGCCACCGACGCCGCGGCGCCCAGCACGAGGAGCACACCGCACGCGATGGCAGCCGCCTTCCTCATGTGGGAAGCTGAGAGTATAGGGCCCGGCGGCGTGCCGCTCAGACGCGCAGGAAGCGGCGCAGGGTGATGCCGGAGCCGAGCGCTCCGAGCAGCAGGCCCGCCCCGATCAGGATCGCCGCGATCAGCTCGAAGCTCCACGCGCGGACATCCGCCCCGGCGTCCTTGATCGTGTCCGAGAAGATCGTCGGCAGCGCCAGCTCGCGTCCGAGGAACAGGAGCACGACCGCGATCAGGGCGCCCGTGAGGCCGCAGATCAGCCCCTCCAGCATGAATGGACCGCGCACGAACCAGTTCGTGGCCCCGACGAGCTTCATCACCTCGATCTCCCGCCTGCGGGCGAAGATCGAGAGGCGGATCGTGTTGGCGATCAGGATGATCGAGGCGGCGAGCAGAACGGCCGCCGCCAGCAGGAAGACGATCTCGATGATGCGCGCCACCTTCAACACCCGCTCGGTCTTCTTCTGCGCGTAGTCG
>WBZR01003246.1_pt1 | contig 12247 bp, 1 predicted proteins | sample 5204231 | NCBI WGS metagenome assembly WBZR01 (sample SAMN12412403, study PRJNA552823) | activated sludge metagenome | isolation source: activated sludge from anammox sidestream of wastewater treatment plant... | place: USA: Virginia | collected 2017-08
GAAGTCGAGGCAAGGGCTGGCGACGCGCTGAAGCAGAGAGAGGCGCGGCTGGGGCTCATGGATGCGCTGGAAGGCGGCAACGCCAAGGAGATCGAGAAGGCGCGATTAAAGGCCGTGGCGGCCGGCGTCAAGTTCGACAAGCCCAACAACGAGTTCACTGCCGTCACCGACAGCATGGGCCTGAACATCACCAGGACCAACAAGGACACCGGGCAAGTGGACATCATCAACCCGAAGACAGGCAAGGTGACAACCATTCCGGCGCCCGGAACCAAACAGGCAGTGCCGGCCACCGAGGTGGATGCGCAAGCCCAGGCCAAGGCAGCCGTTGCCGCCGGGGCCAGCAAGTCCGCCGTAAACGCGCGGCTCAAGCAACTCGGCTTCAAGGAGCTTCCATAGATGGGGGCATTCGATGACCTGATCCCCGGACAGGGGAATGGCGCAGGAGGTGCCTTTGACGATCTGATCCCGGAAAAACCAAGAGGACAATCCGCTGCAGATGTGGTCAAGGATGTCGGCCTGTCGCTTTGGAATGCCCTCCCATCGTCGCGCGACCGCTACCGACTTGACGAGCGCGACCGCCAGGCGCAGTACGACAGGGCAAACGCCGCTGCCGCCGACATGCGCGAGGCGCAGGGGCGCAGCGTAAGCGGGCCGGAACTCGACCGCCTGTCTGCACCCGGCACGGCAACCGTAACACTCAACCGCGAGACAGGCCGGTATGAGACGCCTGGGCGGGCGCAAGACCTGATCGCCGACACGGCGCGCGCCTTTGCCGACATACCGTCCGGCGTCATGACCAGCCTGGAGAAGATCCGCGTCGGCGCGGACGGACGCGCCGGTTCCGTGATTGAATCCGAGCGCATGCGCGACGAACGCGCCAACCAGGAGCGGCGCGCTTCCGAGATCGTGAAAACCTACCCGCTCAACATGGGGGGCATCGAAGAGGGTATGCGCAGCCTGCCGTTTTCGCTGGTGAGCATGGGGGCGCACCTGGCCGGCAAGGGTGCGGGATCGCTCATCCCGGTGCGCGGGGCGGGCGACGCACTGGGCATGGCGGCATCGGCTGCGGCCGGGTATACGATGGATCGCGCCGATGTCTGGAACCGGCTCTATCCGCTCGCCAACGCCGAGTTTCGCAAGGGGCGCGAACGCGCCGGCATGGAAACGCGCGACATGACGCCGGACGAATTCACGGAGCTTGCCCGCCGGCCGGAGATCGCCGACGAGGTCAACAAGCACGCCATGGCGGAAGCCGGGTTCGAGGCTCTGGGCAACCTCATCACCAGCAAGGCATTCGGCAGCGCGCTGAAAGGCACGCTCATCAAGGCGACGGCCAGCGACGCGGCGCAGGAGATTGCCAAGCGCGGCGCGCTGGCCTTTGCCAAGGCCGGGCTCAAGTCGGTGGCCGGCGAGATGGCGACTGAGATGCCAACGGAGATTGCCCAGGGGCAGGCGGAAACGGCGCTGGGCATGCGCAAGGGGCCGGCGCCGGAATGGACGCGGGCGGAAGACTGGGGGCAGGCGTTCAAGGACGTGTTCTGGCCGGTGGTCACGATGTCCGGAACCATGGCCGGGACCGCCAAGGCGGCGAGCGTTCCGCTGGACGCCTACGGCAACGCACGCATGGCCGGGCGCATTGACGACATGATCCGGGCCGGCGGGCTGGGTGTGATCGACGACAAGCAGCTCGACGCGCTGTACGGCAACGCCAAGTCGTTAGGCGAGGCTCGCCACAAGGACGCGAAGCTGGCGCAAAACATCAACACCATTCAGGACGAGAAAATCCGCCGCGGGCTTGGCGCGCAACAGGAAGGGGGCGGCAATGATCTTCAAGGGAATGCGACGCTGGATTCTGCACAAGGGGCGGCGGCGGGTCGAGCGGGTGTGGCTGATGGAACGGGTATGGGCGCGCTCGCCGAGGCCGAACGGGCGCTGCTGGCGCCAAAATCGCTCACCGCCCTGGATCGCGTCGCCGAGATCGATGCCGCACTGCCGAGTGCCGATCCCGAGGCTGCGGCGGCCATGCAAGCCGAGCGCGACGGCATTACCGCCAGCTGGCCTGCGGCCGTGCCTGGGTTGGCGACGACGTTCTCCACTGAAACCGGCGTGCGCCTGGCCGGCCGCTACGCCCTGATGGATGCCGACGATCTCGTCACCAGCCACGATACCAACCTGCGGCCGGTGGCGGCCTACCCGGCCGAGTTGCAGCCGCGCGAGCGTGAGCGCCATGCCTCGGAAATGCAGGTGCAGCAGATCACCCAGAAGCTGGAGCCGGCCCGCCTGGGCGAATCTGCTGATGTGGCGACCGGTGCGCCCATCGTCGGCGCCGACGGTCTGGTCGAATCCGGCAACGCCCGCACCATCGCCCTGAAGCGCGTCTATCAGGCGAACGGCCAGAAGGCCGAAGACTATCGGCAATTCCTGCGCGACAACGCAACTAGATTCGGCGTCACCGCCGAGGAGGTTTCCGGCCTCAAGAAGCCGGTGCTGGTGCGCCTGCGTGAGACGCCGGTCAACCGTGCCGAATTCGCAAGGCAGGCCAACCAGGCGACGGTGGCGCGCATGAGCCCGTCCGAGCAGGCGAAGGCCGATGCCGCCATGATGGGCAGCCTGGACGACCTGCAGCCCGACGAGCAGGGCGACTTCATGTCCGGCAACTCGCGCCCGTTCATCCGGCGCTTCATGGCCAAGCTACCGGCGACGGAACAGGCCGGCCTGATCGACGCCCAGGGCAACCTGTCGCAGACCGGCTATGCGCGCATCAGGAACGCCGTGCTGGCGCGGGCCTACGGCGATTCGCCGGTGCTGCTGCGCATGGTCGAATCGCTCGACGACAATACAAGGAATTTATCGAAAGCGCTAATGCTGGTGGCGCCGCAGGTGGCGAAGACGCGGGAAGCCATCGATGCCGGCGCGCTGTTCGATGCCGACATCACGCCCGATTTGGTGACGGCGGTCGAAGAAATGTCCCGCTTGCGCGAGGCCGGGCAGTCGGTGAAGGAGGCGCTGTCCCAGCGCGGCATGTTCGGCGACAAGCTGGCGCCGGAAGCGCGCGAACTGCTGGCCTTCATGGACGAGAACATGCGCCGCCCGCGGCAGATCGCCGCATTCATCCAGCGCTACATGGAAGCCCTCGAAGCGGCGGGCAATCCGAATCAAGGTTCCTTGCTGGGCGAGGCGACGGCGCCGGCCAAGGGCGATCTCATGGCCGCCGCGAAGCGAGGGGAAGATGCAACAGCAACTACCGAAGACGCCGGCCGGGGACAGCCTGGAGAAGGCCGTGTCGCTGGCGCAGAAGGTCAGCGGCAACCCGAGGATGCGGCGGGCGATCAGCGCGGCGCTCAAGGCGATGCGCGCGCCGGATTCGAGTTCCACGACGGGCAAATCCTCGCCTTCGGTCGGGTAGACGCTTTCCTGGAGCGCCACGTCACCGACAAGCCGGCGGGCGCGTCAGTGCCGAATCCGATCTTCATCGTCGGTAAGCTGCCAGACCAGGGCGTGCAGATGGTCGCGCAGTTCATCGACGGCTTCGGCGACAAGCACGCCACCGTGCGTATCAGTGGTCGAAGCCTGAAGCATGCCGACGAGCAGCGCCACGAGGCATTCGCGCAAGTGGTGGAGCGCCTGCCCGGCATCATCGCCAACCCTGTTGAGGCGCTGCACAACCCGACGAGGGCCGACAGCGCCTTCCTGGTTTATGAGGGCGACGAGAACTACCTGATCGTGCTGGAGGTGGCCAAGAACGGCAACGGCACGGACATCGTGAACATCGTCACGACTCGGGACAGGGGATTGCGGCGATACAGGGAGAGAAGCGCGCAATGGCTGGAGGGACGCCAAACCCCTCATCCTCGGGCCTCATCCGAAGCCCCCGCAGGCGGCGAATTTTCTGACGTTCAACCACGCGCTGAAGCCAGTATATCCGAAGAGGCGGCACGCAGGCAAGCCGCCGAGGACTTCCGCGACGCCCTGAACGACCTGGGGGCGATCACTCGAGACTTCGCCGGCGTGGCGCGCATCGTACCGGAGGATCACCCTGGCCTGATGGATACACTGGTGCGGCTCTTCGACGCCGCCATCCGCCTGGGCTATCACGACGCCAAGAAGGCGGTGACCTACGTCAAGGAGCAGCTGCGCGCCGACGCGCGTTTCAAGGCGGTCTGGAACAAGATCCTGCCGGAGACCTATCGCAAGGCGGCGGCGCAGGCGGCGGAGCAGCGGCAGGGGGGTAATGATGATCTGTTTGGACGTTCGCCATCAGCGAATGAAGCCGGAAATATCCTTGCAGATGAAAAGGTTGCCGTAGATATTCGCAGTTCGCAAACAGCGACCGCCCGGGCGGTCGCCGCGCCTGACATTCCCGCCAGCTGGCGGCTGGCCGACAACGGGCAGGAATACATCGACGAGCACGGCTTCATCCGGGCCAAGGACTTGAACCAGCGCGAACGCGCGGCCGAACAGGCGTTCTACGACGAAATTCTCCGCGACGAGCAGGGGTTGATTCGGCAGTACCGCGAAATAGAACTTGGCAAAGACGAGGGTCTGATCGTTGACCCGGATCGCGTGAAGAATTTGTCGCCGGACTACCGCTCCGATCCGCAGATCGCCAAAGCTGTGCACGAGCCATCGTCCCACCTGTCCAAGCAGATATTCGCGCAATGGGTAAAACAGCACATCGAGACGCCGGTGATCTTTACGGCGGGCGGCGGCGGGTCAGGGAAATCCGAGGCGATGCAGCATGCACTCAAGGCTGCCGGCATCGATGGCCACAACGGAGTTGTATTCGACTCGACGCTATCGGCATTCGGCTCCGCACGCAAGAAGATCGACCAAGTGCTTGGTGCCGGTGGCAAGGCGATCATCGCCTATACGAATTCTCCGCTGGACAAGGCGTTCGATTTCTCCATGTGGAGAAAGCGCGTGGTGCCGATCAAGGTATTGGCGGCGGCGCACCAAGGGGCGTCGGATACGGTGCACCAGCTTGCCGAACACTATAAGGGGAACGAGAACGTCAGGCTGATAGTCATCAACAATGATGGCGGGCTGGAAGACATTCGTCTTGGCACCGTTGAAGACGTGCCGCATTATGACTATAATGAAAACGTAGAAAGACTCTACGCGAAAACCCAGGAGGCACGAAATGAAGGGCGAATCAGCGAAGACAAGTTCACCGCTCTGGTCGCCGGACTTCCCGGAGAAATACTGCAAGGGCGTCAACGACGCCTACGCGGAGTACCGCAAGAGCCATCCGAAAGCAACGATGATAGACTTCCTGGCGGAGGAAGCCGACAAGGCGGAAGCGGCGGCGGAATCCAGGTGGTCGGAAGCCGAGAAGCAAGAGGCACCGACAATCAAACGAGTGGCGTAAATGGCAACGCCGACCGAAAACTTGGTTCGCCTGGCCCTGCAGGACAAGGCGCCGCACCTGTTCAAGGATCTGGCGGCAAGCGGAGGGCTCAACGCCTTCGTCAAGGACAAGGCGGAGGAGATCTCTTCGCTGACGACCAGCCTGGCGCACCGGATGGCCAACCAGTTCGGCTACAGCAAGACGGACGACCCGATGGAGCGACAGAGGATCATGAACGGCGTCCTGCCGCAGGCGCGAGAGGTCGTGCTGGCCGAGCAACTGGAGTTCCCGCAGGACGAGACATCCCGGCCAAATCCGGCCGAAACTACCGCTTCACCGACGACGACCTGACCTACGATGGCGGCTGGCAGAAGAAGGCCGCCCAGAACGTCGAGGCCGTCGAACTCGTCAAGCGCCTCGAAGCCGAAGGCCGCCAGGCCACCCGCGAAGAACAAACCATCCTCGCCAAGTTCATCGGCTGGGGCGCGTCGGAAATCCGCAATTCCATCTTCGGCAACAAGTACGCCAGGGAAACCAACGAGGTCAAGCAGTACGAGGATGCCGTCAAGGCGCTGGCAGAGGCCGGCGGCGAATCCCTGAAGCGTGGCGACGACGGTTACACGCCAGCGCATTACCTCGTCAACGGCAAGCTGTATTCCTCCGGCCACCGGTACGGCGACCCGATCACCCGGGCCATGCTGGACAAAGCCAGGCCGGATGCGACGATCCGCAAATGGATCGATCTGCGCGCCCGCCTCAAGGCGGTGATGACCGAAGAGGAATGGGCGACAGCCGAGCGCTCGACGCAATATGCCCACTACACCAGCCGCGCCGTGGTGGAATCCATGTGGAAGGCGGTCGAGCGCATGGGCTTCAAGGGCGGCGCCGTTCTCGAACCGGGCGCCGGCATCGGCGTCTTCCCCGGCCTGATGTCGCCGGCCATGGCGACCAACTCCGTCTACACCGGCATCGAGTTCGACAACATCACCGGCGCCGTCCTCAAGCATCTGTTCCCGGACGAGCGCATCCTGGTCGAGAGTTTCGTCGACTCCGCGCTGCCGGACGGCTTCTACGACCTGGCCATCGGCAACCCGCCGTTTGCCAACATCCCGATACTGTCCGACCCGAAGTACAAGAAGCTCGCCTTCTCGCTGCATGACTACTTCTTCGCCAAGTCCATCGACAAGGTGAAGCCGGGCGGGCTGATGATCTATGTCACCAGCCGCTACACCATGGACAAGCAGGGCGACAAGGCGCGCAAGTACCTGTCCGAGCGCGCCGACCTGGTGGGCGCCATCCGCTTGCCGCAGACCGCGTTCATGAAGAACGCCGGCACGGAAGTCGTGACCGACGTGCTGTTTCTGCGCAAGAAGAGCGACGGCGAGAAGTTCGACCACGGCAAGCCGTGGATCGGCGTGCAGGAAGTCAAGACGGACAAGGGGCCGGCGCTCATCAACGAGTATTTCGCCGCCCACCCCGAGATGGTGCTGGGCACGCACAGCCTGGAAGGCTCGATGTACTCGAAGAACGAGTACACGGTGCTGCCGGTGAAGGGCGCCGACATCGAGGCGCAGTTCGCCGCAGCCGTCGAGAACCTGCCGGCGGACATCTACCGGGCGACCGGCGCCGCCGCCGAGGCCGCCCAGGTGCGCGAGATCGACTTCAACCCGAAGGCGCAGAAGGAGGGCAACTACTACGTCACCGACGCTGGCGTGCTGATGCAGCGCGAGGGCGGCGTGGGCGTGCGGGCTGACGCCGGCAAGCCGGAGAAGACCGTCGCCCTACTGAAGGATTTCGTGAAGCTGCGCGATGCCCTCAAACAGGCGCACTACGACCAGCTGAACGACGGCCCCTGGGAAGCCTCGCTCAAGGCGCTGCAGAAGGCATACGCCGCCTTCGTCAAGAAGAACGGCCGCGTCCTGCAGAACAAGGCATTCGAGCGCAAGACGACCCGGGAGGACGAGGAAACCGGCCAGGCGGTCGAAGATATCGTCATCTGGCGCCGCTTCGATCTGCTCAACAAGCTCAACGACGACCCGGACTACACCCTGGTCGAGGCGCTGGAGCGGCTCAACGAGGAAACCGGCGAGATCACGGAAAGCCCGTTCCTGCATGAGCGCGTGCTGGCCAGACCGGCGCAGCCGCGCATCGACACGCCGCACGATGCCCTGCTGTCGGTGCTCAACGACACCGGCAAGGTCGACCTGCCGCTGATCGCCCAGCGCCTGGGACTGAACGATACCGAGACGGCCGCGGCGCTCGGCACGGCGATCTACGAATCGCCGGCCGGCGGCTGGCTGATGGCCGACGAATACCTGTCCGGCAACGTCAAGCAGAAGCTGAAGGAGGCGCAGGAAGCCGCAAAGACCGACCGCCGCTTCGAGCGCAACGTCGAGGCGCTGTTGACGGCCCAGCCGGCACCGGTGCCGCCGTCCGACATCACGGCGTCCATCGGCATGAACTGGATACCGCCCAACCTCTACGCGCAGTTCCTGAAAGAGAAGACTGGCGTGCTGGCAACGGTGGACTACAACGAGCGCACCGGCAATTGGTCGGTGACGGCCATCGCCGGCTACCAGACGCCGGCGGCCACGGCGGACTGGGGCACGCTGGACAGGAACGCCGCGGACATCCTCGACAACGCCCTGACCGGGCGGCCGATCCGCATCACCCGGACGGAAGGCAGCGGCGAGAACCGCAAGACGGTGTTCGATGCGGCGGCGACCGAGGCGGCCAACCAGAAGCTGGCACAGATGCGCGCGGCCTTCGCCGAATGGATATGGCAGGACGGCGAGCGCGCCGACAGCCTGACGCGGCTCTACAACGACAAGTTCAACACCATCGTTCCGCGCAAGTTCGACGGCCGCCACCTGACCCTGCCGGGCTCCACCACCACGATCAAGGTTTTCGACCATGTGAAGCGCGGCGCCTGGCGCGTCATCCAGTCCGGCAACACCTATCTGGCGCACAGCGTCGGGAGTGGGAAGACCTGGCAAATGGTGATCTCGGCCATGGAGCAGAAGCGCCTGGGCCTGATCCAGAAACCCATGATGGTGGTGCCCAACCACATGCTGCAGCAGTTCGCCCGGGAATGGCTGCAACTCTACCCGGCCGCGCGCCTGATGGTGGCCGACGAGAAACAGTTCCACACCGACAACCGCCGCCGCTTTGTCTCGCGCGTGGCGATGTCCGACGTGGACGGCGTCATCATCACCCATTCGGCCTTCAAGCTGCTTGACCTCGACCCGGAGTTCAAGCGGGTCATGATCCAGGAGCAGTTGGACTACCTGCGCGCCGCCCTGGAGGAGGCCGGCGGCGAGGAGGGCAAGAAGAGCCGCGAACCGAAGGTGCGCGACATCCAGAACCGCATCGAGAAGATGGAGCAGAAGCTGGAAGCCGTCATGTCCGGCGCCGGCAAGGACAAGAATGTGCGCTTCGATCAGCTCGGCGTGGACATGCTCTACGTCGACGAGGCCCATGAATTCCGCAAGCTGGCCTTTACGACCCAGCGCCAGGTGAAGGGCATCGATTCGTCCGGTTCCGACCGGGCTTTCGACCTGTGGATGAAGACCCGCTGGCTGGAGCAGAAGCGGCCGGGGCGCTCTCTGGTTATGGCGTCCGGCACGCCGGTGACGAACACCCTGGCCGAACTCTACTCGGTGCAGCGCTTCATGGCGCCGCAGGTGTTGGAAGACCGCAGCTTGCAGGACTTCGATTCGTGGTCGGCCATGTTCGGCCAGGAGAATACCGAGATCGAGGCCGACGCCTCCGGAAAGTATTCTCCGGTGACGCGCTTCACCAAGTTCGTGAACGTGCCGGAACTGACCCAGATGTTCCGCGAATACGCCGACGTGCTGACTTCCGACCATCTGGCCGAGATGCTGGGCGACAAGCGGCCGAAGGTGAAGGGCGGCTCGCGCAACCTGCTGGTGACGCCGCAAACCGCCGACTATGCCTTCTACAAGGAGGCGCTGGCAACGCGCCTGCAAGCCTCCCGCAACTGGAAGCCTTCGCCGGACGAGCCGAACAACCCGGACCCGATCATCAAGATCATCGGTGACGGCCGGCTGGCGGCCATCGACATGCGCTTCGTCAATCCGTCCCTGCCGTCCGACCCGGATTCCAAGCTGAACCAGATGATAGACTGCGTGATCGAGGTCTACAAGCGCACCGCCGGCAACGAATACCTTGGCAAGGACGGCCAGACCGAGCCGGCGAAAGGCGGCGCGCAGATGGTGTTCTCAGACCTCGGTTTCGGCGCCGGGGTGACGGAGCATCGCGGCTTCAACGCTCGCGCCTGGATGGAGAAGCGGCTGCGCGACGCCGGCATCCCGCCCGGACAGGTCGCCTTCATGTCCGACCACAAGAAGAGCACGGCCAAGCTGAAGCTCTTCCAGGACGTGAATGCCGGCCGCGTGCGCGTCTTGGTCGGCAGCAGCAAGAACATGGGCACCGGCGTCAATGCCCAGCAGCGTCTTGTGGCGCTGCACCACCTGGACACACCTTGGTATCCGGCCGACCTGGAGCAGCGCGAGGGCCGCATCATCCGGCAGGGCAACAAGAACCCGCTGGTGGAAATCTACGCCTTCTCGACGAAGGGCAGCTACGACACGGTGATGTGGCAGATGCTGGCCAGCAAGCAGCGCTTCATCGACCAGGCCCTGTCCGGCGATTCCTCGGTGCGCTCCATCGACGACCTGACCGAGGCGAGCCAGTTCCAGATCGCCACGGCGATGACGGCCGGCGACCCCCGGGCGATCCAATTGGCCGGCATCAAGGCCGACATCGAGAAATACCAGCGTCTGTTCCGCGCCCATGAGGAAACCCGCATGCGGCTGCGGCAGGAATACGACCGCGCCGGCACGACGGCCGAGTACGCCGCGCGGCAGTTGCCGCAGGCTGAGAAGATGGCCGGTCAGGTGCAGGACTTGTCCGGCGACAATTTCAAGGCCAAGGCGAACGGCAAGGCGTTCGACAAGCGCAAGGACTGGGGTGAGGCTTTGCTGGCAACGCTCAAGGACAACGCGACGCGCGGCAAGGAAGGGCGCGTCAAGGTCGGCGAACTCTCCGGCTTCCCGGTGGAATTCTTCGGGCAGATCGTGCGCGACTTGGGCGGCAAGGTGAAGGAATACCGCTCCGGCCTGGCCATGGCAATGGGCGAGGAATCGCTGATCCTGGCGCACGACCACAACGATGACGCCGTGGGCATGTCGATGCGCGTCACCAACGCCGTGGCGGCGCTCGCCCGCAAGCCGGCCGAGTTGCGTCAGCGCATCGAGGAGGCCAAGGCCAAGCGCGCCGCACTGGAAGACAGGCTGGAAGCAAAGTTCCAGTTTGCCGGGGAGTTGGCGGACAAGCTGAAGGAGGCCGATGCGCTTGAGGCGGCGATGGTGGCCGACAGCAAGGCGGCGCAAGAGCAGACGGATGCGCCGGAAGCCTTGGAAGGGGGAACCATGCTCTCACGCGGCGCTGGCCGCGGCATGGCGCCGCGCGACCTTAAGGCGGTCGTTGCGCGCATCTCGAAGCACCTGAAAAACCTTCCCGCGGTGCATGTGCTGGAGGCACCCTCGCAGGCGCCGAAGGAACTGCGCGACTACATCCGCAAGCATGGCGCCTGGAACGATGTCGAGGGCGCCTTCCATGAGGGCGAAATCTACCTGTTCGCCTCGGGCATCGCCGACGAGGCGCGCGCCGAATTCGTGCTGGCGACACACGAGATCACTCACTACGGCCTACGCGGCGTGATGGGCAAAGACCTTGACGCCGCGCTGAACCATCTCCTGATGTTCAACGGCGACCTCAAGCGCCAGGCCATCGCGCTGAAGGAGCGCAACAAGCTGGATTCCAACGTCGAGGCTATGGAGGAAATTCTTGCCGATATGCCGACCGAGGCGCTGGTGAAGATCACCGGCTGGCGCGCAGTGGTGCGCAAGGTTCGAGACTGGCTGGTGAGGATCGGCGCGCGCAGGCTGGCTGATCGGCTCAATGCCTGGATGGCCGCCGGTATGGACGAGAAGCGGCAGGCGGATTGGTTCGTGGCCGACCTAGTGAGCCGGGCGCGGGAATGGGTGAAAAACGGCAAAGTCGGGCCGCAGACGGCGCTGTACATGGGCGGGACTCGGCTGTCGGATACGGTCCCGGCGAAGATCGACCGGAGACTGGCGAATTGGGCCGATCGCGTCCTGCGCAAGGCTGCTGGGACAGAACCGGTGATGCTTGTATTCAGCAAACCGCCCGATGTGCTCAGGATTGCCGGCATGTTCCGGCCTGTCGTCGTCGACGTCGAGCACGCCGGTCATGCGATGAACATCCATCCCGAGATTTCACCGCAGGATTTCGGTGCGCTGCCGGACTTGCTCGCCCGTCCGCGGGCCGTGTTTAGGCACAAGAGCGGATGGCGCGTGATGGTCGATGCGCGCGATTCGAAGGGCGATCCGCTGGTCGTCGCACTAACCCAGGAAACACTCAAAGACGGAAGCAAGCGCCTGAAAGTGACGGAGGTCTCGACAGTCTTCGGGAAAGAGGACTCGGCCGCCTACGTGGCGCGCGAACTCGATAAAGGGAATGTGTTGTGGATGCCGGAGAAGGAGATCGCCCACCTAACGGATTTACTGTCTGCTCCCCAATTGAGCATCCAGGAGGGGAAGGCCCCCACCACCGACAAACCGCTAGGCCATAACAACGGGCGCAAGATCAAGATACTCTCGGACGAGGCGCTTGTCAATTTCCGGCAAAACCCGAACGGGGACTGGAAGGCGCGAACCGTGGAGATTGTCCTCCCCGTGGATGCCGCCGAGCTGCTACGCGGAACCAGGTTCTCGCGCGCCAGCGCGGCGACGCCAGTCGAGCGCGAACAGACTGTGGCCGAGCGCGCCGACGCCATCCTCAAGAGCAAGG
>WBZR01004117.1_pt1 | contig 12238 bp, 9 predicted proteins | sample 5204231 | NCBI WGS metagenome assembly WBZR01 (sample SAMN12412403, study PRJNA552823) | activated sludge metagenome | isolation source: activated sludge from anammox sidestream of wastewater treatment plant... | place: USA: Virginia | collected 2017-08
GCGCGACGAGCAGCAGCGCACGACCCACTACGTCGCCGTCTTCACCGACATCACCGAGAAGAAGCAGGCCGATGAGACGATCCGCTCGCTGGCCTACTTCGATCCCCTGACGAAACTCCCGAACCGCCGGCTGCTGCGCGAGCGGATCGCCGGCGCCATCTCGGCCAGCGCCGCGACCCGGCGCCACGCCGCCCTGCTCTTCATCGATCTGGACAACTTCAAGGAGCTGAACGACAGCAAGGGCCACGATGTAGGCGATCGACTCCTGCTCGAGGTCGGCCAGCGACTGAACGCCGGGCTGCGCAGCGACGACACCGTGGCGCGGCACGGCGGCGATGAGTTCGTCGTGCTCGTGACGCGCCTGAGCGCCGACGAGCATCAGGCGACGGCCCAGGCCGAGCGTATCGCCGAATCCATTCGTGGCGAGCTGAACCGCCCTTACACGTTGGGCAGCTATCGGCACCGCACGTCACCCAGTATCGGCATCAGCCTGTTCGTGGGCGCGACGCACGGCGTCGACGAACTGCTCAAGCGCGCCGACAGCGCGATGTACCTGGCCAAGCGATCGGGCCGCAATACCTATCGCTTCTTCGACCCGGCGCTGCACGCGGCGTTGCAGCAGCGGGTCGAGCTCGAGGCGGCGCTGCGCGAGGCACTGGAGCTCGAGCAGCTCGAACTGCACTACCAGCCGCAGGTCGACGAGCACGGGCAGATCGCGGCGGCCGAAGTGCTGCTGCGCTGGAACCACAAGACGCGCGGCAGCATTGCACCAGGCGAGTTCATTCCGCTGGCCGAGGAGAGCGACCTCATCCTCGACCTCGGCGCCTGGGTGCTCGAGCGCGCCGCACGCCAACTCGTCGAATGGAACCGGCGCACGGGCTGGCCGCGCATCGAACTCGCGGTGAACGTCAGTGCCCGCCAGTTCAGGCGTGCCGGCTTTGCCACTTCCGTGCGCGACGTCGTCGAACGCACCGGCGTGCGAGCAAATCAGCTCAAGCTCGAGCTCACGGAGAGTCTGATTCTGGGTGACGTGGACGAAGTGGTCGACACGATGCACGCGCTGCGCCGTCTCGGCATCAAGCTGTCGCTCGACGACTTCGGCACCGGACAGTCGTCCCTGTCCTACCTCACGCGCCTGCCTTTCGACCAGATCAAGATCGACCAGTCGTTCGTGCGCCAGCTCACGCAGAGCCGTTCGCACGCCGCCGTCGTCCAGACCGTCATCGTCCTGGCCGACCGTCTGGGCTTCGAGGTCATCGCCGAAGGCGTCGAAACCGAAGAGCAGCGCAGCATGCTCGAAGCGATGGGCTGCCGCCGGCATCAGGGCTACCTGTTCGGCCAGCCGATGCCGCTGGCGCAGTTCGAGGCGCGGGTTCACGCACCCGAGCCGCAGTCGAACTGAGGCGGCCGCACGATGCGCCGCAGGAAAGGGAAAAGCCGCTGCAAGCCAGCGGCCTGCAACGGCTTTCCGTGTTGGTGGCGGAGTGGACGGGACTCGAACCCGCGACCCCCGGCGTGACAGGCCGGTATTCTAACCGACTGAACTACCACTCCGCGTCGGTGGCGGCTTTCGAGCTCAACGCTCCAAGTGCCGCCAGGCTTGTCCAACTTCCGTTGGCGTCCCCTAGGGGATTCGAACCCCTGTTACAACCGTGAAAGGGTCGTGTCCTAGGCCTCTAGACGAAGGGGACTGCGATCCTTCATCACTCCCGACGGCGCCGGCTCCGACTTGGTGGAGGTAAGCGGGATCGAACCGCTGACCTCTTGCATGCCATGCAAGCGCTCTCCCAGCTGAGCTATACCCCCGGGCCCTCGGCCTCGATGCCTGCCCGGCCCGGCTGGGCCGCACTTGCATCGAAGAAGCGCCGTTAGAAGCGAGTCGGGCAGTATAGCCGATCCGCTCAGACATGCTGCAAGCGCTGCAGCACCACGTCGCGCGCGAACAGCGCGAGCACGGCGTCGATCGAAGGCGTCTGCGCGCGGCCGCAGACGAGCACGCGCAGTGCCGGCGCGAGTTGCGGCATCTTCAGACCGTGCTCGGCGAGCACGGCCTTGACGGCCGCGGCGATCGGCGCCGCCTCCCAGGCGACTTCGGCCAAGCGCTCGCGCAGCGCGCGCAGTGCCGGCTTCACCGCCTCACCCACATGTTCGGCCAGATCCTGCGCGCGCGGCGCCACCGGCAGGTACAGCATCGCGGCCCAGTCGGCGAGTTCGACCAGCGTCGTGCAGCGGTCCTTGAACAGCGCGGCCATGCGCGCCAGCGTCGCCGCGTCGGCGCCCGCGACGCCGCGGCCGGCGAGCTGCTCCTGCACCAGGGCGGCCAGGCGGGCGTCGTCGCCGCGCTTCATCCACTGCGCGTTCACCCAGGCGAGCTTGGCCGGATCCCACTGCGCCGGGCTGCGCGCCAGGTGCGAGCCGTCGAACCACTGCACCATCTGCGCGCGCGTGAAGATCTCGTCGTCGCCGTGACTCCAGCCCAGCCGCGCGAGGTAGTTCAGCATCGCCTCGGGCAGATAGCCCAGCTCGCGGTAGGCGGTGACGCTGACCGCGCCGCGGCGCTTGCTGAGCTTCAGGCCGTCCTCGCCGAGGATGATCGGGCAGTGGCCGTAGCGCGGCGGCTCGACATCGGGCCCCGCAATCGCGCGCAGGATGTTGATCTGCCAGGGCGTGTTGTTGATGTGCTCGTCGCCGCGGTAGACATGCGTGATGCGCATGTCCCAGTCGTCGACGACGACGGCGAAGTTGTAGGTCGGCACGCCGTCGCTGCGCAGGATCACGAGGTCGTCGATCTCCTCGTTGGCGATCGTGATCGGGCCCTTGACGAGGTCGTTCCAGCTCACCGCGCCGTGCAGCGGGTTGGCCAGGCGCACGACCGGCTGCACGCCCGCAGGCGGCGGCGGCAGCTGCTTGCCCGGCGCCGGCCGCCAGCGGCCGTCGTAGCGCGTCTTGTCGCCGCGTGCGCGTTGCGCCTCGCGCATCGCGTCCAGCTCCTCGGGCGTGCACCAGCAGCGGTAGGCGTGACCGGCGGCGATCAACTGCTCGGCCACCTCGCGGTAGCGTTCGAGCCGGCTCATCTGGTGGATCGGGCCTTCGTCGTAGTCGAGGCCGAGCCAGCGCATCGCGTCGAGGATCTGCTCGGTCGATTCCTGCGTCGAGCGTGCGACGTCGGTGTCCTCGATGCGCAGCACGAACTGGCCGCCATGGTGGCGCGCGTAGGCCCAGGAGTACAGCGCCGTGCGCGCCGTGCCCAGGTGCAGGTAGCCGGTGGGCGAAGGGGCGATGCGGGTGCGCACCGGCTTCATGCCAGCCCCGCCAGGCCGCGCTGCAGGTCGGCTTTCAGGTCGAGCGGGTCCTCGAGCCCGACGGCGAGCCGCACCATCCCCTGCGTGATGCCGGCGGCCTGGCGCTGCTCCTCGGTGAGGCGGCCGTGCGAGGTGCTGGCCGGGTGCGAGATCGTGGTCTTGGTGTCGCCCAGGTTGGTGGTGATGCTGCAGATGCGCGCCGCATCGATCACGGCGAACGCGGCCTGGCGGCCGCCGCGCAGCACGAAGGAAAGCACGGCGCCGCCGACGCCGCCTTGCTGGCGCATCGCCAGCGCGTGCTGCGGATGCGACGCGAGCCCAGGGTGGTAGACCCGCTCGACGGCCGGCTGCGTCTCGAGCCAGCGCGCGAGCTCGAGCGCGCGCGCGCTCTGCGCCTGCATGCGGATCGCCAGCGTCTCGAGCCCCTTGAGCACGACCCAGGCGTTGAACGGCGACAGGCTCATGCCGGCGCTGCGCATCACCGGCACGAACCTGGCGCTCACCAGTTCCTCGGGCGCGCACAGCGCGCCGGCGATGACGCGCCCCTGGCCGTCGAGGAACTTGGTGCCCGAATGCATGACGATGTCGGCGCCCAGCGCGGCCGGCCGCTGCAGCGCGGGCGAGCAGAAGCAGTTGTCGACCACGAGCTGCGCGCCGCAGCGCTGCGCGATGTCGGCCAGCGCGGCGATGTCGCAGACCTCGGTGAGCGGGTTGCTCGGCGTCTCGGCGAACAGCAGCTTCGTCTCGGGCCGCAGCGCCGTGCGCCAGGCGTCGGGATCGGTCTGCGGCACGAAGCTCGTGTGCACGCCGAAGCGCTCGAAGTCCTGGAACAGCTTGATCGTCGAGCCGAACACGCTCTGCGAGCACACGACATGGTCGCCCGCCTTCAGCAGCCCGAGCACGAGCAGCAGGATCGCCGCCATGCCGCTGGCCGTGGCGATGCAGCCGCTCGTGCCTTCGAGCGCCGCCAGCCGGCGCTCGAACATCGCCACCGTCGGGTTGGAGAAGCGGCTGTAGATGAACGCCTCCTCCTCGTTGGCGAAGCGCCGGGCCGCGGTGGCGGCATCGGGGTGCACGAAGCTGCTGGTGAGGAACAGCGCCTCGGAGTTCTCGCCCCAGGCGCTCGGCGGCAGCCCCGCGCGCACGGCCAGGGTGTCCGGCCGCGCATCGGCCGGCAGTTCGACGCGCGCGATGCCCATCAGCCCTCCTCCGCGCCCTGAAGCGTCAGCGGCGAGCTGGCGCGCGCTTCGTCGTCGCCGTCGAACTGCAGCCGCCGCTGCGCCTCGAGCGCCGCCAGGTCGGCCGCACGCGGTGCACCGGTGACGTAGTGGCCGTCGAAGCAGCTCGCCTCGAAGCCGTCGAGTGCGGGGTTGAGCGCGCCGACGACGCGCTTCATCGCGTCGACGTCCTGGTAGATCAAGGCATCGGCGCCGATGAAGGCGCGGATCTGCTCGACGCTGCGGCCGTGCGCGATCAGCTCCTCCTTGGTCGGCATGTCGATGCCGTAGATGTTCGGGTAGCGCACCGGCGGCGCCGCCGAGGCCAGGTAGACGCGGCGCGCGCCGGCCTCGCGCGCCATCGCCACGATCTCCTGGCTCGTCGTGCCGCGTACGATGGAGTCGTCGACCAGCAGCACGGCGCGGCCGCGGAACTCGAGCGCGATCGCGTTGAGCTTCTGGCGCACGCTGCGCCGGCGCACCGCCTGGCCCGGCATGATGAAGGTGCGGCCGACGTAGCGGTTCTTCACGAAGCCCTCGCGGTAGGGCTTGCCGATGCGCTGCGCGAGCTGCATCGCGCTCGGGCGGCTGCTCTCGGGAACGGGGATCACGACGTCGATCTGCGAGGGCGGCATGGTCGAGATCACGCGCTGCGCCAGCGTCTCGCCCAGCTCGAGGCGCGCCTGATAGACGCTGATGCCGTCGAGCACCGAGTCCGGGCGCGCCAGGTACACGTACTCGAACATGCAGGGCTTGAGCGCATGCCGCGCGGCGCATTGGCGCGCGTGCACGCGGCCTTCGAGGTCGACGAAGATCGCCTCGCCGGGTGCGACGTCGCGCTCGAAGCGGTGCCCGGTGCCCTCGAGCGCGACCGACTCGCTGGCCACCACCACGTTGCCCTCCGCGCTGCGGCCCAGGCCCAGCGGCCGGATGCCGAACGGGTCGCGGAACGCGAGCAGGCCGTGCCCGGCGACGAGCGCCACCACCGCGTAGCTGCCTTCGAGGCGGCGGTGCACCGCGGCCACGGCCTTGAAGACCTCGTCGGGCGTGAGCGGCAGGTCGCGCGCCGCCGCCTCGAGCTCGTGCGCGAGCACGTTGAGCAGCACCTCGGTGTCGCTCTCGGTGTTGATGTGCCGGCGGTCGACCTCGCACAACTCGGCCTTGAGCGCCCGCGCGTTGGTCAGGTTGCCGTTGTGCACGAGCACGAGCCCGAACGGCGCGTTGACGTAGAACGGCTGCGCTTCCTCCTCGCTGTAGGCGTTGCCGGCGGTCGGGTAGCGCACCTGGCCGAGGCCCACGCTGCCCGGCAGCGCACGCATGTCGCGCGTGCGGAAGACGTCGCGCACCATGCCGCGTGCCTTGTGCATGTAGCACTTGGTGCCCTGCATCGTGACGATGCCCGCCGCGTCCTGCCCGCGGTGCTGCAGCAGCAGCAGCGCGTCGTAGATGAGCTGGTTGACGGGCGTCTTCGAGATCACGCCGACGATGCCGCACATGGGGTGGTCTTCCGTCGAATGGACGATGCCCGGTTCAGGCGCGGCGCACCGGCGCCGCATCCGGCAGCAGCGGCGCGAGCAGCGCCAGCGCCTGACCGAGCCAGCGCCCGCCCTGTGAGTGACGCCAGGCCTGCGATTGTGCGGCAGGCGTCAGCGTGACGACGAGCGCGAGTGCGAGCAGCAGCACCACGCCGCGCAGCGCGCCGAACACGGCACCGAGCAGCCGGTCGAGCGCGGAGAGCGGCGTGGCACGGATCAGCAGCCGCACGAGACGCGCCAGCAGCGCCCAGACCACGAGCACGGCGACGAAGGCCAGCGCGAACCCCGCGCCGAGGTTCAGGCCGCCGCCGGGCACGCCGACGGGCAGGCGCGGCGCGACGAACGGCGCCGCCCATTGCGCGGCAAACCAGGCCACCAGCCAGCCCGCGAGCGACAGCAGTTCGAAGACCACGCCGCGCACGAGGCCGACGAGCACCGACGCGAGCAGCAGCGCCCCCAGCGTCCAGTCGACCCAGCCGACGGCGGCCAGCGTCTGCGGCAGCGGATCCATCACAGCGCGAGGATGTTGGCCGGCAGGCCGGCCGCCTTGATCCGGCCCGCGGCGGCGGCGGCCTCCTCGCGCGTGCCGAACGGCCCCACGCGCACGCGCGTGCGGCGGCCGCCGTCGTTCTCGATGACCTGGGTGTAGGTCTTGAGGCCCAGGCGTTCGACCTTGGCTCGCGCCTCGCGCAGCGTGGCCGGGTCGACGTATGCACCGACCTGCACGACGAATCGGCCCGGAGCCGAAGCCGCGGCCGCCGCCCCCGCCGAGGCGTTGACTGCGGACGAAGGCACGGCTGGCGCCGCCGACGAAGGTGCGACGTCGTGCAGCGTGGGCGACGCTGCGGCCTGCGGCGTGGGCGACGCTGCCGCCAGCGGCGCAGGCGACGGCTGCGGGTGCCGCAACGCTGCCGCCTGCGGCGCCGGTGCGCTCGCATGCGAGGCGGCCTGCCGGACCGCAGCCGGCGCCGCCGCCGGGGCCGCGGGCGGCGCGCCCGCCGCGGAGGCGGATGCAGCCGGCGCCGGTGGGGCAGCCGGGCGGGCAGCGGCGGGCGGCAGGTCGCTGCCCGCATCGGCCGGCGGCGGCATCGCGGCCGGCGGCCCCGCCGACTGCGTGCGCGCCGGGGGCGGCGCCGCCCGCCCCGGCAGCACGATCGGCGTGTCGACCGGCAGCGGGCGCGGCTGCGTGTCGAACAGCAGGGGCAGTCCGACGACGCCGGCGACAAGCAGCACGAGGGCGCCCACCAGGCGCCGGCGGGCGCGCAGGCGCGCCTGTTGCACGGCATCGTCGCCGGCGGGGGCCGGTTCGGCGGCGGGTCGGGTGAACGGCAGTCGCATGCGGGCCGGGCGGGCGCGGGCCCTCAGCTCGCTGCGCCTGCGCGGCCCCGCTCCGGGACATGGCGCGCCGCGAGCCGCGGCAACCCGGACTTCATCACGCCGCCCACGGTGTAGAAGGATCCGAAGACGACGATTCTATCGGCGGGGTCGGCCGCGGCCAGCGCAGCGGCCAGCGCCTCGGCCGGGCCGGCGTGTTCGTGCACCTCGACCGAGCGGCCATGCGCGGCAGGCGTCGCGCGCACCAGCGCCGCGAGTTCGGCAGCGCGGGCCGCGCGCGGCGTGGGCAGGTCACAGCAGTGCCAGGCGTCGACGAGCGGCGCGATCTTCGGCACCAAGCCCGCGATGTCCTTGTCCTTCATCGCGCCGAACACCGCCCGCGTGCGCGGATAGAAGCCCATCGCGTCGAGGCTCGCCGCCAGCGCCGCCACCGACTGCACGTTGTGCGCGACGTCGAGCACCACGGCGGGCCGGCCCGGCAGGATCTGGAAGCGCCCGGCCAGCTCGACGCGCGCCAGACCGCTGCGGATCGCCTGCGCGCCCACCGGCAGGCGCTCGCGCAGCGCCTCGAGCGCCGCGATCGCGCCCGAGGCGTTCAGCAGCTGGTTGGCGCCGCGCAGCGCCGGATAGGCGAGACCGGCGTAGCGCCGGCCGCGGCCGGACCAGCTCCATTGCTGGCGGTCGCCGCGGCATTGGAAATCGCGTCCGGCGAGCCACAGGTCCGCGCCCAGGCGCTGGCCGAACTCGACCAGGCTCGCGGGCGGCGCCGGATCGGCCACGATCGCCGGGCGGCCGGCGCGCATGATGTGCGCCTTCTCCCAGCCGATGCTCTCGCGGTCGGTGCCGAGGTACGCCATGTGGTCGAAGTCGACCGCGGTGATCACGGCGCAGTCGGCGTCGATGACGTTCACGGCATCGAGCCGGCCGCCCAGGCCGACTTCGAGGATCGCGACGTCGAGCGGCGCCTGCGCCAGCAGACGCAGGATGGCCAGCGTCGTGAACTCGAACCAGCTGAGCGGCGTGCCCGCGCGCGCCGCCTCCACCGCCTCGAAGTGCGGCAGCAGGGCCGCCGCCGGCACCGGCTCGCCGTCGATGCGGCAGCGCTCGGTGAAGTGCACCAGGTGCGGCTTGATGTACAGGCCCGTGCGCCAGCCGGCATGGCGCGCGATCGATTCGAGCATCGCGCAGGTCGAGCCCTTGCCGTTGGTGCCCGCCACGCTGATCACCGGCACGGCAAAGCGCAGCCCGAGGCGATCGCGCACCGCGGCGACGCGCGCCAGGTCCTTCTCGGTCGACTTGACGTGCCGCTGCTCGAGGTGCGCGAGCCACTGGTCGATCGTGGTGAAGCGCGTCATGCGACGGCAAGCGGAGGACGGGCGAGCCGGGCGGCGGCCGGCTGCCCATCGGGCGCAGCGGCGGCCGGCCGGCGGCGGCTCAGGCTACGGCGTCGGCACTCTGCCGCTGCAGCAGCGCGAGCAGCCGCGCGATCGTCGCGCGCAGCTGGCGCCGGTCGCAGATCATGTCGAGCGCGCCTTTGCCGAGCAGGAACTCGGCGCGCTGGAAGCCCTCGGGCAGCTTCTCGCGCACGGTGTTCTCGATCACGCGCGGGCCGGCGAAGCCGATGAGCGCCTTGGGCTCGGCAATGACGATGTCGCCGAGGAAGGCAAAGCTGGCCGACACCCCGCCCATCGTCGGATCGGTGAGCACGCTGACGTAGGGCAGCTTCTTCCTGGCCAGCAGCGTGAGCGCGGCGTTCGTCTTGGCCATCTGCAGCAGGCTCAGCAAGCCCTCCTGCATGCGCGCGCCGCCGGTGGCCGCGAAGCTGACGAAAGGCAGCTTCTGCTCGACCGCCGCCTCGACGCCGCGCACGAAGCGCTCGCCGACCACCGAACCCATCGAGCCGCCCATGAAGTCGAACTCGAAGGCGGCCGCGACCACCGGCACGCTCAGCACCGCGCCGCCCACCACCACCAGCGCGTCGGTCTCGCCGGTGGCCTCGAGCGCGTCCTTGAGACGCTGCGGGTACTTCTTGCTGTCCTTGAATCTGAGCGGATCGACCGGAACGACCTCCTGACCGATCTCCCAGCGTCCTTCCGGATCGAGGAAGGCGTCGAGCCGCGCGCGCGCGCCGATGCGGTGGTGGTGGTCGCACTTGGGGCAGACGGCGAGGTTCTTGTCCAGATCGCTCTTGTAGAGCACCGTCTCGCAGGCCGGGCACTTGATCCACAAGCCCTCGGGCATGGCCCGGCGCTGCTCGGGATCGGTCTGCTGGATCTTGGGCGGCAGCAGCTTTTCCAACCAGCTCATCGGGTGACTCCTTCGCCGGCCCTCGGGGCCGATTCGTCCAGCGCGGCGCGGATCTCGGACATGAAGGCGCGCGCCGCCGAGGCGGCAGCGGCCGTCGCATCCGCCGCGGGGGGTGCATTGTCGCGCGTCGCGGCCTGCAGCAGCTCGACCAGCCGAGAACCGATCACCACCGCGTCGGCCGCTGCCGCCACGGCGCGCGCCGTCGCCGCGTCGCGGATGCCGAAACCCACACCCACCGGAACGCGCACGTGGCGACGGATGCGCGGCACCATCGCGGCCACCGCCGCCGTATCGAGGTGGCCGGCGCCGGTGACGCCCGCGAGCGAGACATAGTAGACGTAGCCGCTCGCGACGCGTCCGACCTGCGCCATGCGCTCGTCGCTCGAGGTGGGCGCGAGCAGGAAGATGAGGTCGATGCCGGCGGCCCGGGCGCGCGCGGCGAGCACCTCGCATTCCTCGGGCGGGTAGTCGACGACGAGCAGGCCGTCGACGCCGGCAGCCGCGGCGTCGCGCACGAAGGCGCCGTCGCCTGCGCGCTGGTCGTAGCGCTCGATCGGGTTCGCGTAGCCCATCAGCACCACCGGCGTGGCGGCGTCGCGCCCACGGAACGCGCGCACCATCGCCAGCACCTGCCGCATGCCGATGCCGCGCGCGAGTGCACGCTCGCTCGCCTTCTGGATCACCGGGCCGTCGGCCATCGGGTCGCTGAAGGGCACGCCGAGCTCGACGATGTCGGCCCCGCCGGCGACCAGCGCGTGCATGATCTGCGGCGTGGCGTCGGCCAGCGGGTCGCCGGCCGTCACGTAGGGGATGAGCGCCTTGCGGCCCTGCGCCTGCAGCGCCTGCAGCGTGGCGGCGATGCGGCTCATCGCGCCTCGCTCCCGGGCGGCAGCCCGCGCGGCGCGCGCTGCGGCGGTGCGGCGGCGTCGGCCCATTCGGCCACGGCAGCGATGTCCTTGTCGCCACGGCCCGACAGGTTGACCAGCAGATGCTGGTCGGGCTGCATCGACGCGGCCAGCTTCATGGCATGGGCCACCGCGTGGCTCGATTCGAGCGCCGGGATGATGCCCTCGGTGCGGCACAGGCGGTGGAAGGCGGCCAGCGCCTCGTCGTCGGTGATCGACACGTATTCGGCGCGGCCGCAGTCCTTGAGGTAGGCGTGCTCGGGTCCGACGCCGGGGTAGTCGAGCCCGGCCGAGATCGAGTGCGTCTCGACGATCTGGCCGTCGTCGTCCTGCAGCAGATAGGTGCGGTTGCCGTGCAGCACACCGGGCGAGCCGGCGCCGAGCGAGGCCGCATGCCGCCCGCTCGCCAGACCCTGCCCGCCGGCCTCGACGCCGACGAGGCGCACCGCCTCGTGCGGGATGTAGGGGTAGAAGATGCCCATCGCGTTGCTGCCGCCGCCGACGCAGGCGATCACCACGTCGGGCTGGCGACCGGCGGGGCCGCCCAGTTCCTCGATCAGCGCGGGCATCTGCACCAGGCACTCGTCGCCGATCACGCGCTGGAAGTCGCGCACCATCGTCGGATACGGGTGCGGGCCGGCCACGGTGCCGATGAGGTAGAAGGTGTTCGCGACATTCGTGACCCAGTCGCGCAGCGCCTCGTTGAGCGCGTCCTTGAGCGTGCGGCTGCCGCTGTGCACGGGCACCACCTCGGCGCCCAGCAGCCGCATGCGATAGACGTTCGGGCTCTGGCGCCGCAGATCCTCGGCGCCCATGTAGACCACGCAATCCAGACCCCAGCGCGCACAGACGGTGGCCGTGGCCACGCCGTGCTGGCCGGCGCCGGTCTCGGCGATGACGCGCGGCTTGCCCATGCGGCGCGCCAGCAGCGCCTGGCCGATGGTGTTGTTGATCTTGTGCGCGCCGGTGTGGTTGAGGTCCTCGCGCTTGAGGTGGATCTGCGCGCCGCCGATCTCGCGGCTCAGGCGTGCGGCGTGGTAGATCGGACTCGGCCGCCCGACGTAATGTGCGAGCTCGTGGTGGAACTCGCGCTGGAACGCGGCGTCGTCGCGGCAGCGCGCGTAGGCGGCCTCGAGTTCGTGCAGCGCGTGCGTGAGCGTCTCGGCGACGAAGCTGCCGCCGTAGCTCGTGCCGCGCACGGGCCCGAAGTGCCCGCGCGCGTCGGGCTGTCGATAGTTCAGCATCAGGCAATCGATCAGGGTCGGTGGAAGGTGCCGGCGCGCCGGGCATCGGCCGCGCGCACCGCGTCGCAGAAGCGCCGCATCAGCGCGGCATCCTTGATGCCCTTGGCGCGCTCGACGCCGGAACTCACGTCAACGGCGCAGGGCCGGACGCGCAGCACCCCATCGATCACATTGGCAGGATTCAACCCACCAGACAAAACGACCGGACAGGGCACGCCGGGTGGCACTCGTGACCAATCGAAGACTTCTCCCGCCCCGCCGTAGCCCGGGACATGGGCGTCGAGCAGCAGGGCCTGCGCGGTGCGGAACCGGCGGGCGAAGTCTAGCAAATCGAGCCCCTCGCGCATGCGCGCGGCGCGCAGATAGGGGCGCCCTGCGGCCTGGCACTGCTCG
>WBZR01004118.1_pt1 | contig 12238 bp, 10 predicted proteins | sample 5204231 | NCBI WGS metagenome assembly WBZR01 (sample SAMN12412403, study PRJNA552823) | activated sludge metagenome | isolation source: activated sludge from anammox sidestream of wastewater treatment plant... | place: USA: Virginia | collected 2017-08
CGTGCTGGTTGACCGCGAGCCCGAGCGCGCGCGCACCCTGGCCGAGGAGCTCAATCGCGGCCACCCCGGCGCGCGCGCCAGCGCCGGCGATACGGCCGCCGCGGCCCTGCAAGGCGCCAGCGGCCTCGTGCACGCCACGCCGACCGGGATGGACAAGCTGCCGGGGCTGCCGCTGGACGCCGAGCTGCTGCATCCGGGGCTGTGGGTGTCGGAGATCGTATATTTCCCGCTCGAGACCGCCTTGGTCAAGGCCGCGCGCGCGCGCGGCTGCCGCGTCGCCGACGGCGGGGGCATGGCGGTGGGGCAGGCGCTCGACGCCTTCGAGCTGTTCACCGGCCGCAAGGCCGACGCCGCGCGCGTGGACGCGCATTTCCGCCGGCTCGTTGCCGGCGCGCCATGAGGATCGGCATGTCCGACACGCAGCGCCTGGACCGCGAAGCCGACATCGAATCGCCCAACCCGCTGGGGCTGGCCGGAATCGAGTTCGTCGAGTACACGACGCCGCGCCCGCAGGCGCTGGGCCAGGTGCTCGAGCAGTTGGGCTTCCGGCCGGTGGCGCGGCACCGCTCGCGCGAGGTCACGCGCTACGGCCAGGGCGGCATGAACATCATCGTCAATGCCCACGGCCAGCTGCCGGGCGCGCCCGAGGCGCCGCAGATCGCCGCGGTGGCGCTGCGCGTGCGCGATGCGGGCGCGGCCTGGCGGCGCCTGGTCGACCTGGGCGCCTGGCCGGTGGCGGTGCAGGTGCAGCCGATGGAGCTGCACATCCCCGGCATCCACGGCGTGGGTTCGAGCCGGATCTTCTTCGTCGACCGCTGGCGCGAGTTCTCGATCTACGACGTCGACTTCGTCCCGATCCCGACGGTCGAGCCGCAGGTGCCGGCGCTGGCCGCGCTGCACTGGTTCGGCATCGTGCAGTACATCGGCCACGATCGCAGCGACGACTGGTGCGCGTTCTACGAGCGGCTGTTCGGCTTCGAGCGGCTGCCTGCCGAACGCAGCTTCGGCATCCTGCCGGCCGGACAGATCCTGCGCTCGCCCTGCGCGAGCTTTTACCTGCAGCTCATCGAGCCGCCGCCCGATCTCGAGCTCGATCTCGACGAACGCTTCCAGCGCGTGGCCTTCGGCGCGCCCGACGTGCCTGCCGCCACGCGCGCGCTGCACGCGCGCGGTGTGGAGTTCGTCGACAACAAGGCGCTGCATGCCGACGCGCGCGGCGCGCTCACGCGGCCGATGTTCGGCGGCGTGATGTTCGAGCTGGTCCACCACGATCCGCGCTGAGCCATGTCCGAGCCGACCCACTTCGACGACTTCGGCATGGACACGCAGTCGCTGGCCGGGACGCTGGCCGGCCGGCTCGAGGCGATGCGCGCGGCGGGTTTTCACCGCGTGATGCTCGAGGCCGCCGACCTGGCGGCGCATCCCGGCGGTGTCGAAGGCGCCGTGCGCGACGTGCGCGCCAGCGGACTGCAGGTCATCGGGCTGCGCACGCTGCACGGGTTCGAAGGCATGCTCGGTGCGGCGCATGCCTACAAGGTCGAAGTGGCGCGGGCGCTGCTCGGGATGTGCGCGGCCCTGGGCTGCCGGCTCCTGCTCGCCGCCTCGTCGACCGATCCGCACGCGGCGGGCGACGCCGGGCACATCGCGCGCGATCTGCGCAAGCTCGCGACGATGGCCCTGCCTTCGGGCATCCGCATCGCCTACGAGGCCGTCTCCTGGGCGCGGCAGGTCGCCACGCTGGCCGCGGCCGCCGAGGTCGCCGAGCGCGTCGACAGCCCCAATTTCGGCCTTGCCATCGACTCGTACCACAGCTTTGCCGGCGGCACCGCGCTCGACGTGCTCGACGAGATCGACATCGAACGCGTCTACCTCGTGGAGCTGTCCGATTTCCTCTGGCGCGGTCTGCGCTCGCAGGCCGAGCACATCGACACGGCCGAGCATTTCCGGGTCTTCCCGGGCCAGGGCGCGCACGGGCCGGCGCTGCAGGGCCTGGTGCTCGCCCTCGACCGCCTGGGCTACCGCGGTCCGTACAGCCTGGCCGTGGCCAACCGCGACTATCTTCAGCTGCCCCCTGCCGCCGTGGCCGAACAGGCACGCCGCGCTGCCGTCTGGCTGGCCGAAGGCGTGCTGCGCCGCGCGGTACCGTTGCCGCATCAGTTGCTGCAAGGGTGCGGCCGCGCGGCGTGCTGAGCACCGGTACGCGAGCGTCGACGCATGCGTTGAACGGCGCGGCCGTCGACGGCAGGCATTCGCCCTGGGCGAGGCGCGGCGCCAGACCGCGCGGTCCGTGCCGTACCCGCTCGCACCATGACCCTTCGAAGCCGCGGCTTGCGCCGCCCCGACTCGTGCCGCCCGCCTGCGCGCTCACGCACTCGACGCAAGCCGCCCTTGCCGCGCCGACGCCTCGACCGGCCAGGCGTGCGCGGGCACGCGCTCCGATCACCCCGAGACCGCACAATCGAAGCATCGGCCGCAGCGGCGGCCGGCCACCGTCCCGCCGACCATGACCGACCGCTACGCCGTCATCGGCAACCCCATCGCCCAGAGCAAGTCGCCCTTCATCCACACGATGTTCGCCCGTGCCTGCGGGCAGGACCTCGTGTACGACAAGCTCGAGTGCCCGCTCGACGGCTTCAGCGCCGCCGTGGAGGACTTTCGCGCGGCCGGGGGGCGGGGGCTGAACGTCACCGCGCCGTTCAAGCTGCAGGCGCTGGCCATCGCCACCCGGGCGCAGGACGCGGCGCGCCAGGCCGGCGCGGCCAACACGCTGCGCTTCGTCGACGACGGCATCGAGGCCGAGAACTTCGACGGCCTGGCGCTGGTGCGCGACCTGGTGCACAACCATGCCTGCCCGATCGCCGGCAAGCGCGTGCTGCTGCTGGGCGCCGGCGGCGCCGTGCGCGGCGCCCTGCGACCGATGCTGGCCGAAGGGCCGGCGCGCCTGGTCGTCGTCAACCGTACCATCGACAAGGCGCGCGCGGTGGTGGGCGAACTCGGGCACGAGCCGCGCGCGGCCTGGTGCGGCTACGCGGAGCTCGGCGACGAACGCTTCGACCTCGTCGTCGACGGCACCTCGGCCAGCCTGCACGGCGAGCTGCCGCCGCTCGGCGCGAGCGCCTTCGCGCCGGGGGCACTGGCCTACGAGATGGTGTACGGCAAGGGCCTCACGCCGTTCCTCGCGCTGGCGCGCCGGGCGGGCGTGGTGCGCCTGGCCGACGGCGTCGGCATGCTCGTCGAGCAGGCGGCCGAAGCGTTCAACTGGTGGCGCGGCGTGCGCCCGCGCACGCAACCGGTCATCGAGGCGTTGACCGTGCCGCTCGACTGAACCTCAGAGCATCGGCCGCAGCAGCCGCGCGGCATCCTGCAGCACGGTCACGAGCTTGTCGCGCGCGTCGGCCTCGGTGTAGGCCATCGCCTGCACCGTGGCGCCGATCGCGGCGACGCTGCGCCCGTGCGCGTCGATCAGCGGCACCGCCACGCCGAGCAACCCCGGATCGAGCTGGTGCATCGTGATCCACCAGCCCATCGAGCGGGCGCGCCGCACGATCTCGGCGAACTGGCGCGGCCGGGCCACCGTCTGGGCGGTGAAGGCCGCGAACTCATGCTCGGCGATCCAGGCGTCGAGCGCCGCGTCGTCCAGCCGCGCGAGCAGCACCGGCCCCGGCGCCACCACATGCGCCGGCACCCGCGCGCCGGCGTGAAAGCCGATCGACACCAGGCGCGGGCTGTTGCTGCGGGCGATGTAGACGACCTCATGCCCGTCGAGCACGCTGACGTTGAAGGTCTCGCCCGTGGCCATCGAGGCGCGCTGGATGAAAGGCTGCACCAGCCGCGGCAGGCGCGCGGAGCTGAGGTAGCTCTGGCCCAGGCGCAGCACGCGCGGTGCGAGCCAGTACTGCTTGCCGTCGCTCGCGGCGTAGCCGTAGTGACACAGGCTCAGCAGGTGACGGCGCGCCGCGGTGCGCGTCAGGCCCACCCTCCGCGCCGCCTCGGTGGCCGTCAGGCGCGGGTGTGCGTCGTCGAAGGCCTCGATCACGGCCAACCCGCGGCCCAGGCCGACGATGAGATCCTTCGGATCGATCGTGGGCGAAGGCTCGTCCGTCAGGGCAACGGTCATCAGGGGATTCCTTGCTTTCGTACGCTTATCGTACGCGTTCGTTCGATCATCGTACGCGCCTGCTTGCCCCGGATCGCGCGGCAGCCTATCTTCCCGATCGACGCAGCGGCGCGCGGGCGCAAGCCAGACGGGCCGCAGCAGCGCCGGCCTCCTCCCCGAGGACGCCGAGTCTGCCGGAGAACAGAGCGATGTCCTTTGCCCGCCCACTCGTCCTGAGGGACCGCACCATCGGCGCCGACCGGGGCCCGCTGGTCTGCACGCCTCTGGTGGGCCGCGACGAGGCCGCGCTGCGGCGCGAGCTCGACGTCGTGCTCGGCAAGGGTCCGGACCTGCTCGAGTGGCGCATCGACTTCTTCGGCGCGATCGAGCAGACCGAGCGCGTCGTCGTCCTCGCGCGTGAGTTGCGCGCTGCGGCCGGCGCGGTGCCGATCGTCTTCACACGCCGCTCCACGCGCGAAGGCGGCGCGCCGATCGCGCTGGACGAAGACGGCGTCTTCGCCTTGTACGAGGCGGTCTGCCTGGCCGGCAGCGTCGACCTGCTCGATGTCGAGTTGAGCAGCGAACCGCGCCACTGGCAGCACGCGCGCGAGATCTGCCGCGCCAGCGGCGTGCGCATGATCGGCTCGTACCACGACTTCCAGGCCACGCCGCCCAAGGCCGAACTGGTGGCGAAGTTCGCCGCCATGCAGGCGGCCGGCGCCGACGTGGCCAAGGTGGCGGTGATGCCGCAGCATCTGCACGACGTGCTCACGCTCCTCGATGCCACGCTCGAGGCCAGCGAACGCTGCGCCGTGCCGCTGATCTCGATGTCCATGGGCGGCTATGGCGTCCTGAGCCGCCTGTGCGGCTGGATGTGCGGCTCGAGCGTGAGCTTCGCCGTCGGCGACCGGCCCTCGGCGCCGGGCCAGGTGCCGGTGGCCGATGTGCGCACCGTCAACGAGATCGTGCAGCGGGCGCTGCGCGCGCGCTGAACCGGCAGCCCGGCCACGCCAGACACCCGGACTCCACCGCCTGCCTGCTGCGAACCGCGCGCATCGGCTTGCTCCCATGTATGTACTAACCAGTCCGTCCCAGAAATCCCGCGCTCCAGGAGACACCCCCATGAAGCAACTGATCGCCCACCAGCTCGTGCGCTACCTCGAAGCGCGCGGCGTCGAACACATCTTCGGCCTGTGCGGGCACACCAACATCGCCGTGCTGACCGCGCTCGAGGGCAGCCGGATCCGCTTCGTCAACACGCGCCACGAGCAGATCGCCGCGCACGCTGCCGACGGCTATGCGCGCGTGCAGCGCCGCGCCGCGGTGCTGCTCAGCCACCTCGGCCCGGGGCTCACGAACGCCGCCACCGGGGTGGCCAACGCGGCGCTGGACTCGATCCCGATGGTCGTGATCGCCGGCGACGTGCCGACGCACTACTACGGCAAACATCCGCACCAGGAAGTCAACCTGCACGCCGACGCGTCGCAGTGGGAGATCTACCGCCCCTTCGTCAAGCGCGCCTGGCGCGTCGAGCGTCCGGAGCTGTTCCCAGAGATCCTCGAGAAGGCCTTCGCGCTCGCCGAGAGCGGCCGCCCGGGGCCGGTGCTCGTCGACGTGCCGATGGACATCTTCTCCAAGGAGGTCGACACGGCGCTGTTCGAGCGGCTGGCGCACAACAGCAAGACGCTGGTCAAGCCCTCGATCGACGACGAGACCGCGCGGCGCATCGTGCGCCGCCTGCTCGAGGCCAAGGCGCCGGTGGTGATGGCCGGCGGCGGCGTGCTGCTGGCCGACGCCGCCGCCGAGCTGCGCGCGCTGGTCGACCACCTCGGCATCCCGGTGGCGCATTCGCTGATGGGCAAGGGCGCGCTGCCCGACGACCATGACCTGGTGCTGGGGATGACCGGCTTCTGGGGCACCCGACTCGTCAACGACAGCTGCCGCAACGCCGATCTGGTGCTCGGCCTCGGCACCCGCTTCGCCGAAGCCGACTGCAGCTCCTGGGAGGACGAGTACACCTTCGCGTTCCCGCCCGCCAAGCTCATCCACATCGACATCGACCCGGCCGAGATCGGCCGCAACTACCCCGTGGAGATCGGTGTCGCGGCCGACCTCGAGGCGGCGCTGGCGGTGATCAACCGCGTCGCCCGCGAGCTGCTGCCCGCACCGCGCCGCAACGACGCGCTGCGCCGGCAGATCGCCGCGTTCCGCGAGGCCTTCGTCGCCGGCAACCGCAAGTTCGTCGACGACCCGAGCTTCCCGATGATGCCCGAGCGCATCCTCGCCGAAGTGCGCGAGGTGCTGCCGCGCGACGCCATCATCACCACCGACGTCGGTTGGAACAAGAACGGCGTCGGCCAGCAGTTCCCGGTCTACACGCCGGGCAGCATCCTCACGCCCGGCGGCTACGCGACGATGGGCTTCGGCGGCCCCGCCGCGCTCGGCGCCAAGCTGGCCGCGCCCGAGCGCGTCGTCGTCTCGCTCGTCGGCGACGGCGGCTTCGGCCAGAACCCGGCGCTTCTGGCCACCGCGGTCGAGGAGAACATCCCGGTCGTCTGGGTGGTGATGAACAACTTCGCCTTCGGCACCATCGCCGGGCTGCAGCTGGCGCACTACGGCACCACCACCGGCACCGTCTTCCGCAAGGACGGCCAGCCCTACCAGGCCGACTTCGCGGCCGTTGCGCGCGCCTACGGCGCCGAGGGCGTGAAGGTCGGCTCGGCCGCCGAGTTCAAGGGCGCGCTGCAACGCGCCATCGCCTCGAACAGGCCGTTCGTCATCGACGTCGCGATGAAGAACAACCCGGTGCCGACCACCGGCCACTGGAACATCCTCGACATCTACTCGCCGGGCAAGGACGTCTCGCACGTCAGCACCGACTGAACGCACGCCCCCCGCCAACCCCTCTTTCGCCACAGGAGACCACCCCCATGGCCGCACCCGCCACCCAAGAGACGAAGGTCCTCACCGCCGAGCAGCTGCACGAGCTGGACGAGGTCTTCGAGCGTGCGCGCAAGGCGCTCGCGATCATCGAGACCTACAGCCAGGAACGCGTCGACCGCCTGTGCCAGGCCGTGGCCTGGGCGGCGTCGAACAAGCGCACCTTCACGCGCCTGGTGGAGATGGGCATCGCCGAGAGCGGCCTGGGCGATGCCGACAGCCGCATGGGCAAGCGCATGAAGATCCGCGGCGTGCTGCGCGACGCGCTGCGCGGCAAGAGCGTCGGCATCATCGAGGAGATCCCCGAAAGGGGCATCGTCAAGTACGGCAAGCCGGCCGGCATCGTCGCCTGCATCGTGCCGACGACCAACCCCGACCTCACGCCCGCCGGCAACGCGATCTACGGCATCAAGGCGCGCGACGTGGTCATCTTCTCGCCGCATCCGCGCTCGAAGAAGACCTCGTTCGAGACCGTGCGCCTGATGCGCGAGGCGCTCGAGCGCGAAGGCGCGCCCGCCGACATCCTGCAGTGCCTGACCAAGGTCAACATCCCGATGTCGCAGGCGCTGATGGCGCGCGCCGACCTGATCGTCGCCACCGGCGGCCAGCCGATGGTGCGTGCGGCCTACAGCTCGGGCACCCCGGCCTACGGCGTGGGCGCGGGCAACTCGACGATGATCATCGACGAGACCGCCGACATCGCCGAGGCGGCGCGCAACACCCGCCTGTCCAAGACGAGCGACTTCGGCTCGGGCTGCTCGGCCGACGGCAACCTCGTGATCGAGGCCAGCGTCTTCGACAAGATGCTCGCGCAGCTGCAGAAGGAAGGCGGCTTCCTGTGCAACGACGAGCACAAGGCCCTGCTGCGCCGCGCCATGTGGGACGACGAGAACCACCGCACCTCGGACACGGTGGCGATCGCGGCGCCGGCGCTCGCCGCCAAGGCCGGCTTCCAGGTGAGCGCGGGCACGAAGTTCCTGATCGTGCACGGCGACGGCATCGGCCGGGCGCACCCGTTCTCGGGCGAGAAGCTGACGACACTGCTCGCGGTCTACAAGTACCAGGGCTTCGAGCAGGCGCTGGAGATGATGCGCGGCATCTACGAGGTCGGCGGCAAGGGCCATTCGTGCGGCATCTACTCGTTCGACCCGGCGCACATCGACGCGCTGGCCAAGGCCGCGCCGGTGTCGCGCATCATGGTGCGCCAGCCGCAGAGCAAGGCCAACGCAGGCGCCTTCAACAACGGCATGCCGATGACCTCGAGCCTGGGCTGCGGCACCTGGGGCGGCAACATCATCAGCGAGAACGTGCACCTGAAGCACTACATGAACACCACCTGGGTGTCGGTGCCGATCAAGGAGGACCGGCCCTCGGACGAGGAGCTGTTCGGCCCGTTCTACGACCCGGCGTGCGAGTCCGAGGTCGAGACGATCACCACCTGAGGCCCGCGATGCTCGCGCCAAGGAGATTGCCGATGGATGCCCGCGGCACCCCCCGCCAGCAGCCGGAGTTCTCGCTCGCGCACCTCACCGTGCTGGGGCTGCCGCCGCCCGAGATGATCTACGTGGCGGCGCGCGCCGGCTACGACTTCGTGAGCCTGCGCCCGATCTACATGGGCCTGCCGGGAGAACCCAACTACGCGCTGGCCGAGCAGCCGCGGCTGCTGGCGCGCACGAAGACGGCGCTCGCCGCCACCGGCCTGCGCGTGCACGACATCGAGCTGGCCCGCATCGTCGAAGACGTGGACCCGCGCCGCTACCTGCCCGCGCTGGAAGTCGGCGCCGAGCTCGGTGCGCGCGCCGTGCTCTCCAGCATCTGGAGCGGCAGCGTGGACGAGTACACCGACAAGTTCGGCCAGCTGTGCGATCTGGCGCGCCCGCTGGGCCTGACGGTCGACCTCGAATGCGTGCCGATCGCCGCCGTCGCCCGCCTGGCGCAGGCGGTGGACGTGCTGCGCCGCGTCGCGCGCCCGAACGCCGGCCTGATGATCGACACGCACCACTTCCACCGCGCACGCGACCGCGCCGAGGATCTCGACGCGCTGCCGCGCGCCTGGTTCCACTTCGCGCAGCTGTGCGACGCGCCGGCCGAGATCCCGACCGACCGCGACGAGATGGTGCGCATCATGCGCGAGGATCGCCTCTACGTCGGCGAGGGCGGCATCGACGTCGCGGCCATCCTGCGTCACGTCCCGACCCGCGTCTACGCGATCGAGCTGCCCAACAAGCAGCGCGTCGAGGAGCTCGGCTGCACCGAGCACGCCTTCCGCTGCCTCGAGACCCTGAAGGCCTATCTGGCCGAGCACGCCAGCGCCGCCGCCTGAGCGCCGCCGAAGACCCCGAAAGGAACCGCGCCGATGAAGCACCCGACCACCGATGTCCTGATCAGCGAAGTCGGCCCGCGCGACGGCTTGCAATCGGTCAAGGCGACGATGCCGACCGCAGCCAAGCTGCGCTGGATCGACGCCCTGGTGGCCGCCGGCCTGCGCGAGATCGAGGTCGGCTCGTTCGTGCCGCCCAGGCTGCTGCCGCAAATGGCAGACGCCGCCGAGGTCGTGCGGCACGCGCTCACCCACCCCGGCGTCACCGTCATGGCGCTGGTGCCCAACCTGCGCGGCGCCGAGGCGGCGCTGGCCGCCGGCGTGCACAAGCTGACGCTGCCGGTGTCGGCCAGCCACGCCCATTCGCTGGCCAACGTGCGCAAGACGCCCGACGAGATGGTGGCCGAGCTGGCGCGCATCTGCCGGCTGCGCGACGAGCGCGCGCCCGAGGTCAAGATCGAAGCGGGCATCTCGACCGCCTTCGGCTGCACGATCCAGGGCGTGGTCGAGGAGGACGAAGTGATCCGCATCGCCGTGGCCTGCGCCGAGGGCGGCGCCGACGACGTCGGCCTGTCCGACTCCACCGGCATGGGCAACCCGGCGCAGGTGCGGCGGCTGTTCCGGCGCCTGCGCGCGGCGATCGGCGCCAAGGCCGGCGCCGCGCACATGCACAACACGCGCGGCCTGGGCCTGGCCAACTGCCTGGCCGCCTGGGACGTGGGCGTGCGCACCTTCGACAGCTCGCAAGGCGGCCTGGGCGGCTGCCCTTACGCGCCGGGGGCCTCGGGCAACGTCGTCACCGAGGACCTCGTCTTCATGTTCGAGGCGATGGGGTTGCGCACCGGCGTCGACCTCGAACGGCTGTTCGCGGCGCGCGCCGTGCTGCAGGCCGGCCTGCCGGGCGAGGCGGTCTACGGCATGACGCCCGAAGCCGGTCTGCCCAAGGGCTGGACCCAGACACGGGTGCCGGCCGCACCCGGCCCGACCCTGTGACGCCGGCGGCGTGCGGCTGCCGCGCCCACCCGCTGCAGCGGCCGCCAGCGGGTGCGTGCGCGCCGCGAGCGCATGCCTCGCTCGGCCGGGCGCCGGCTCGGGTGCACGGCGGCGCGGCACGCGCCTGCAGCACGCCTGCAGCACGCCTGAAGCACGCCTGAAGTACGCCTGAAGTACGCCTCTGGCACGCCTTGCGGTGCGCCCGCGCGCCGGCGGCGTCCTGCGCAGCGGCGGCCGTAAGCCGGGCCGCGCCGCGGCGATGGCACACAATGCCCGCCCAACGCCACTGGAGGAGCGCATCATGCCCGGCGCCGCGGACCCCGGCTTCGACACCCTGGCCGTTCATGCCGGCGCCGCGCCCGATCCGGCCACCGGCGCGCGCGCCGTGCCGATCCATCTCAGCACGAGCTTCGTGTTCGAGGACAGCGAGCACGCCGCGAGTCTGTTCAACATGGAGCGCTCGGGGCATGTCTACGCGCGCCTGAGCAACCCGACCAATGCCGTGCTCGAAGAGCGCATGGCCGCGCTCGAAGGCGGCGTGGGCGCGATCGCCACGGCCAGCGGCCAGGCGGCGCTGCACCTGGCGATCGCGACCCTGGCCGGCGCCGGCCACCATATCGTTGCCAGCCGGGCGCTGTACGGCGGCAGCCACAACCTGCTGGCCTACACGCTGCCGCGTTTCGGCATCGAGACGAGCTTCGTCGCACCCGGCGACCTCGACGCCTGGCGCGCCGCGATCCGGCCGCAGACCCGGCTGCTGTTCGGCGAGACGCTCGGAAACCCCGGCCTCGAGGTGCTGGACATACCGGCCGTGAGCGCCATCGCGCACGCGGCGGGCCTGCCGCTGCTCGTCGACAGCACCTTCACGACACCATGGCTGCTGCGGCCCTTCGAGCACGGCGCCGACCTCGTCATGCACAGCGCGACCAAGTTCCTCTCGGGCCACGGCACGGTGATCGGCGGCGTGCTGGTCGACGGCGGCGGCTTCGACTGGGACGCCTCGGGGCGCTTCCCCGAACTGAGCGCGCCCTATGCCGGCTTTCACGGCATGGTGTTCAGCGAGGAGAGCACGGTCGGCGCCTTCTTGCTGCGCGCGCGGCGCGAGGGCCTGCGCGACTTCGGCGCCTGCATGAGCGCGCACACCGCGTGGCTCGTGCTGCAGGGGCTGGAAACGCTGCCGCTGCGCATGGCGCGCCATGTCGAGAACACGCGCAAGGTGGTGGCCTGGCTGGCGGCGCAGGCGCAGGCGGCTCGGGTGCATTACCCCGGGCTCGAAGGCCACCCGAGCCACGCCCTGGCCGAGCGGCTGCTGCCGCGCGGCGCGGGCAGCGTGTTCAGCTTCGAGCTCGCCGGCAGCCGCGCGCAGGGGCGCGCCTTCATCGAGGCGCTCGAGCTCTTCAGCCACCTCGCCAACGTCGGCGACTGCCGCTCGCTCGTGATCCACCCCGCAAGCACGACCCACTCGCGCATGGACGATGGCGCGCTGGCCGCCGCCGGCATCGGGCCCGGCACGATCCGACTGTCGATCGGACTCGAGGACGCCGACGACCTCATCGCCGACCTGGCGCGCGCGTTCAAGATCGCGGGGCGCGCGGCATGAGGCTCGAAGTCGAAGGCCGCAGCGCCTATGCCTACACCGGCGGCAAGCCTTTCGACGCGGCGTTGCCCTGCGTCGTGTTCGTGCACGGCGCGCTCAACGACCACAGCGTGTGGACGCTGCTGGCGCGCTGGTTCGCGCACCACGGGCATGGCGTGCTCGCGGTCGACCTGCCGGGCCACGGCCGCAGCGACGGTCCGCCGCCGCCCAGCATCGAAGCCGCAGCCGACTGGCTGCTGGCCCTGCTCGACGCCGCCGGCGCCGCGCGCGCCGCCTTCGTCGGCCACAGCAT
>WBZR01004120.1_pt1 | contig 12234 bp, 9 predicted proteins | sample 5204231 | NCBI WGS metagenome assembly WBZR01 (sample SAMN12412403, study PRJNA552823) | activated sludge metagenome | isolation source: activated sludge from anammox sidestream of wastewater treatment plant... | place: USA: Virginia | collected 2017-08
ATCCTCAGTCTTAACAAATTTCGTTAATTTTTCTTGTTTCACGTAATTTTCCTCCGAAAACCTTAAGTCGTTTCAAATAAAGGCTTGAAAAATATAGCTAAGTACTTGAAAAGTCAAGAATTATAGAGTGTATTAATCCTGATGAACAGAGAATGTTTGTTTTATTACACAAAAAGCAATTTTAATCAGTTATTCTTCAGTAAACAACTAATTTCTTTTGAGGACTAAATGAACAACCTCTTTAGTGTTTAACTAAACTCTTTCATAAAGGCTCGAATTCTTTCTCAGATATTAACTTACATTGCGGGAAGATTTTTTTGTGTAATTTGTTATCGATTGGATATGTGATATTTTTTTTCAGCTTCTGTGTATCTTTGATTTTACCAGTATCAAGTCAGTGATTATCATTTATTCTTATGCTTCATTTTTAAAATTTAATGGTTCATCACTGCCTGCTAAAATTGAAAATGTAATTTCTCTAATACCTCCCTTTTTTAGCAAAAAGTATCTGGATTCTTCCTTAAAAAAGAAAAACTTGTTTGATCCAAAGATTATTTTAAAGCATAAAAGCTGTTCCAAAATATTGAACCCGGAGTTTGACAAAGAAGCACTTAATTTTTGTGGGGTAATCTGTCCAAATGAAAACTGAGAGTCGTTTAAGAATTCTATAATTTTTCGCCAACTTAAATCATTTCTAATTTCACGATTAATTAATTGTTCAAAACTTTTTGTAGAAAATTTTGAAAAGGGACTTCATGAAAAATTTCCGAATATAATCCAAGGTATAAATTAGGTGAAAACTTCAGTTTATATAATTCTAAAATATTTAGTCCGATAGGTACTGGAGTTTTAATAAGATTTTCTAAAAAGAAGCGCCGCCAGTTATCAAAATACTTTTTATTTCTATTAATAAACTTATTTTTAATTTTAACAATTATTTGTCTAATGCGCTCTCTCGTAAGATTATATTCCTTTCCTATCACCTCGTATTGAATATATTTCCCTGAACCCCACCTTTGCATAGAAATTTGAAATTCTCGCTCATCCAGAGTTAAAATAAATTTTTCTGTAGCTTCAATTAGATCATCATCAGGGTTAATTATTTTATCTAAAATTGGTGAGTTCATAGCCATAAGATTTTTATTTCACCATCTAGAACTTTAAACTCTTTATCACCAGTAACTAAAATTGCTTTCTTCGTCTTTGCCAATGCTGCAGCAAATGCATCCGCGTAAGAAATTCTGTAGAATGCTTTATACTCTGCAGCCTGCAAAGTTATCTCCTTATTAGCTTCAACAATAGTAATAGGGTACCTTGCAAAAGTGTTTTTATAGAGTTCAGCTCTTTCCTTGCCGCCTTCCCTTAAAGCAATGTAATACATTTCTCCCCAATTAATTACGCATAAAAACAATTCAGCTTTATCTTCAAGAGCTTTCTTTAAAATATTACCGACTTCGTCAGCACCTTTCTCCTGCTCTGCATATGCCAAAAGAGAATAGCTGTCCAAAACATATTTATTCATAATTCACGTTCTTTCTTCTTTTCATCCATTAATGCTTTTAAAAGCTTTCCCTTCGTTTGCAGAAAACCTTTGTTGGCATCAATTGTTTCTGCGGTTACCGGGATAATTTTTATCCCGTCCCTTTCTTCAAAGAAGTTTACACGTGTGCCCGGTTTTATCCCGAATTTTCTTCTCAACTTTGATGGAATAACCAATTGCCCCTTTGATGTAACATACCCTGTTTCCATTTCTTATAATTCCTTTTTGTAATACTTATGCTATAAAGTTAGATAAAATTAATATGTAAGTCAATAATATTATGTAAGACATAAATAATCTATCAAATTATTTTTGATTTAGTTGGGTGAATTATCAGTGATCTCGGGAGTTTTAGCAACATTATGATTTTAACTCCGGGTTTTAACTTTTTCGATACTCTACAATAAAGCAACAATTATTATCAGCTAATTAAAATGACATAAAATATTGAATCTAACCTGAAGAGAAAACGATTTATAAAAAACTCTCAGTTTGTATTACTGTTTTTTTTTAATAAATAAAATAGAATGGGAATAAATAAAACTAAGAATATTGATGACACTATTAAGCCGCTTGCAGTACTCAAACTTAAACTTTTCCAAAAGCTTTGTTCTGATGCGAGCATTAATGGCAGCATGGCAAATACTGTTGTAAATGTCGTTGCGAAAATCGGTCTAAGTCTTGTGAAACTTATTTTTACAACGCTTTCGAATCCATTATTATGATAATTTTTTGACAAGTAATCAACAAGGATAATTGAGTTATTAACCGATAAACCAACCAGCAAGAGCATACCGGCATAGGCACCTCTATCAAGATTATAATCGCCCAAATAAAATAAAAATATTGTACCTACTAAGGCAAATGGTACTGCTAATATAATAAGAAATGGTTTTTTTAAAGATTCGAACAAAGCAGCAGTAATCATAAAGATTAGCATTACAGAAATAACTAAAATTTTCCATACTTGTATTTCATCTTCTTTATCAAATAAAAAAGAAAATGTTTTTTGTTTAATAAAATAACCTTCGGGTATATTAATTTGTGCAATAGATGATTTAACAAACTCATTACCATACTGATAAGGTCCTTTATAATCAAAGCTTATATTACGGATGTACTTTTGATTTTCACGGTTTATAGTTGACAAAACTTTTGTTTCATTAAAGTCTATCATATCTTTTATTTTAAGATAGTCCTTATCAGCAGAATTAAGGATCATATCTTCTAACTGGTTTTGTTGAATATCTTTATAATTAGAATATTTAACAGAATAAAAAACTTCATCATTTCCTATCCGCAGTTTATTATACCCCAAATTTCCGACTGTGCTGTTTGCAATTTGATTTGACAACTCCTCTACAGAAATATCTTTAACAACTAAATTATTTCGTTTAATTTTAGCTTCTATTTCATATATGTCTTCATCATTAAATCCATATAGTGCCCTGTCAATATCAACATTATCAATTCGAGGGTTACGTTTGATGATTGACTTGAATTCATTAGCAAGGTCTTTCAATTTAATATAATTAAAACCTGATGCTTCAACAACGAATGACATCATCTGACCGCCACCGCTAAAGAAACCAGGGCCATATCCATAGACAGAGACTTTTAATCCACCTAATCTAACCGCATAAGCTGTTAGATAATTTTTTAAAACGTACGGAAAAGCAATCTTAGATTGTTCTTTAGTAAAGGTTATTTTAATTAATGCATTTTCCTCATCAAAAACATGCGAAGTTATATTTTCAATATCGTGTTTATAGATCAATACCTCGCTTTCAAATTCCTTAACTAAATTATTTATACGTTCAATTCTGTTTCCGTTCGGAAGTCTTAAACTAACGATCAAATAATCAGTATCTCCATATTCAAATACTTCCCCCTTTTGAATATGATTGAAAAAAAGATTAAGACTTCCGCCAAATGAATAATTAAAATATTTTTTGACACTCGAAAACAATTCTGAATCAAATATTGAATTATATACCGGCGATATTATCGGAAATTCAATCCTGGCTGGTAATAACCAAACCGGCAATCCTATTGTTAGAATAAAAAAAATAAAACTTAGTTTTTTCCACTTAAACATTTTCTTTAATAAAAAGGTATATATTATTTCCGGAATACTAATTTTATATTTTATTAAGAAAGGTGCTTTACTTACATAATCAGTACTATTTAATGAGCTTGAATATTTTGATTTTTGTTTAGTCTTAAACAATCTTACTTTGTAAAAAAGCATCGGTATAACTGTAAATGAAATAACTAATGAACCTGATAAGGTTATGATTATCGCAGCTGCAAATTGTGTGAAGTATAATTTTAATTCGCCTGTTAAAAATATCAGCGGAAGAAATACCATTATAGTGGTTAGGGTTGAGGCAAAAACCGGAAAGAAGATATTTCTTGTAGTTACAGCCAGCCTTCTTTTGTCATCATAGATAAAATGTTTATCAAGATAATCAATAACAACTATTGAGTTATCTACCATCAATCCGAATCCAAGAATAAGTGAAGCGATAGTAAGTATATTAAGTGATATATTAAACGCATAGAAAAAGATAAAACTTGAAAGCAGCGAAAAAACAATGGATAATAGAATTATTAAAGAATAATTAATTTTTTTAAAAAAGAGAATCAAAACTAATAGAAGAATTAAGAATGATATTCCGGCATTCTTAAACAAATCACTTATTTCATTTCTAATTTTCAAACTCATGTCTATCTCTTTAACAAATCTGAATCCTTCAGGTAAATTTCTCTCCAATTCAGCGATTTTAGTATAAACATCATTCGCTACATTGATTGTACTTTCACCGGGTTCTTTACTTATCTCTATAAAAACCGTTTCCTTACCGTTTATTCTGAAATAACTTTGCTGTTCTTTAAAGTCATCCGTTACCTCTGCAATGTCTTTCATTCGAACAACAAATGAACCGTAGGTTTTAACTGGCTGCTCAAGTAATGTTTGAGCAGCACTAACGGTATTATTAACCTTCACTAAAAATTCGGATGCACCTTTTTTTATCGATCCTGCGGGAATAATTTGTTCTGCATTTTTAATTGCTGCAAAAACATCCTCACCTTTAAGGTTAAAAGCCTTCACTTTATCATAATCTACCTTTATTATAATTTCTCTTTCATTACCACCACGAATTTTAACATCTGATACACCATCTATAGACAGCAAGGGGGTTTTAAGATAGTCAACAGAATATTTTCTTATTTCGTTTGCTGATACATTTGCCGAAACTGTATAAGTAAGAAATCCTTGTAGATCTTTAAATTCCCTCGGAATAAAAGATGATATTTTAGGGACAGAAACCCCATAAGGAAGTTCTTCAATTATTGAACTTAGTTTTTCATTAATTTCTATTCTTGCAAAATTTATATCTGTTGATGAGTGGAATACAATATCAATATTGGAACTGCCTTCTGAAGATTGAGAGGATATTTGTTTTACACCTTTTATTGATGATAATGCTGATTCTAACGGTGATGTTAAATAAGCTTCGACTGCTTCAGGTGATGTATTACCCCAAGCTGCCGAAATAGTTAACCGCGGATATTCTGTATATGGCATCAACTCAATAGGTATGTTGAAAAAAGAAACTATACCAACTACAAAAACCGAAGAAAAAAACATCAGACTTGTTACAGGACGGTTAAGAAATAAATAAATTATCTTCTTCATTTAATTAAAACAGCTTTTTTAAGAAACCTTATTTTTAGAATACTCAAAATGAAAACTAAAAACTTAACGGCATTTTATTTATTTACTGATTTAATATTTGAATCATGAGCAAGGTTAAAATGCCCTTCAACAATTACAGAATCACCAGGTGAAACACCATTTAGAATTTCTATGTATTCATCATTTTGCTGCCCAATATTTACATATTGCCATTTTGCAAGATTATTTTGAACAACAAAAACAAGATCACGTTTATCCCTTACTAATAATGCCTCTTTAGGTATAATTACTCTGTTTTTCAGAATATCAGTTTCAATTTTTACAGATGCAAACATGCCCGGTTTTATATTGATATCACTATTGGTTATTTCAACAGTAACCCTGCAGGTTTTTATTTCCGGGTCTATTATTGGATTAATATAAATTACCTTTCCGTAATAGATCTTATCAGGTAAGGCTGTCAATCTAACAATTGCGTTATTACCAATGTGAACTTTATTAATTTCATTTTCTAGAATACCCACATCAACCTTTAATCTGGAAATGTCCAAAAGTTTAAATAATTTTTCACCTGATGTGATCCTTTGTTTTGGAACAAGACTAAAATCAGCAACAACCCCGTTAAATGGAGCGGCGATTTCTGTATAACTTAAATTAAGCTTTGCACGATTGCTGGAATTAATTGCATTAGTCATTCCACTTTTATTCAACAGAACTTCATCTCTTTTTGCCCCGGAAAAAAGCAGCGCCAAGTCCAATTTTTCTTTTGTATTTAAATATTCCTCTTTGTTGATTTTATTCTCTTTAAACATTACTTCCAATTTTTCAAGTTTAACTTTAACTGAATCAGCCAGATTAGCATCAATGTTTTGAGCAACTTCTTTAGTATAAAAACCGTACTCAATTTTTGCATTCATCAAATTAACTTCTGCTTCACTAATTGCAATCTGATATTCTCTGTCATCAAATTTTATAAGTAAATCATCTTTATTAACAAATTTACCCTCTGAAACAAATATTTTATCAATATAATTTGTAATGTTAGATACTATGTCAAGTTCGCGATATGCTTTAATTAATCCATTAGCTGATATTGATTGAATCAGATTTCCCGTTGTTACTTCTTTGGCTTTAACATTAAAGACAATATCATTTAGTTTTTCATAATTGATCTCAGAGTTATTTTCTTTTGTATTATCTTCTTTGGCAGGAATTAAGATAAGAATTGCGGTTATTGTTAAAATCACCATCAAAACGCCAAAAACACTTTTTAATGATATTTTCATCTCACACCTGATTTTCAGTTGGAAATTAAATATTTAATGTAATTATTCATATCAGATAATTTAAAAATCTTCTAATTTTTTTCTGGATAATCTTTCCATATAAGTATAAAGAACGGGAATAATAATCAGAGTTAAAAATGTTGCAGAAACTAAACCGCCTGCCAATGCAATAGACAATGAAACTCGTAACTGAGTTGCCGCACCGATACTAATCATCATAGGGATCAGACCAAAGATTACAGTAAATGAATTCATTACTATCGGACGGAATCGATCTCTGCCAGCTGTAATAATAGAATCTTTTACAGAAAGACCTTCTTTTCGTTTGCGTAAAATAAATTCTACTTTAACAACAGCATCATTATCAGCAATTCCAACTAAAATAATTAAACCCATTAGAGAGATAATATTAAGGCTTTCGCCTAAAATATAAAGCAATAGAATGCTTCCAATTAATCCCATTGGCACGGATAGAATTATTATAAATGGAAACAAAAACGATTCAAATTCAGCAGCTAATACCATATACATTAACAAAACAGCAATAATAAGTGCAATATATAATCCTCTTAATGAGTCCTTTATTTCCTTATTAACACCGCTTATTCTGATCAACTCATCCGGATATGGTGCAACTGAATAAACAACCTTTTCAAGCATAGGTAAAATTTCATCAATACCAACATCCTGAGAAACACGTGCGTACAGATAAACAGTTCTAGCCTGATTATCATGCCATATTTCATTATAACTTTGAACTAATTGGTAATTAACTAAATTTTTAATTGGTATTAAAGTGTTGTTTGTTATTAGATTGCTCTCTAAGATTTTCTCAATATCACTGCGCTGTTGTTCCAAAGCTTTTAACCTAACAGTAATTTTTTTGTCAAAATCAGAAAAAAATGTTGCTTCATTTCCTTTAACCATATTTACGATTTCATTTGAAGCATCAACGATATTAATTCCATATAGAATACATTTTTCACGATCAATGGTTATCCGATATTCAGGTTCACCTTTTTCTACTCCTAATCTTAAATCCGAAATTCCAGCAATATTTATTTTACTGATTTCATTAAGTAATTGATTACCTCTTTCAAAAGCTTTATCAACATCTTTATTTTTAATAATGACAGCTATATCGTTTTTAGAAGGGTTAATCACCTGACTATATGCGGTTTCGATATGTCTGAAAGAATAATTAATCCTCTTGACTTCCTCCAGCAATAGCCGGGTTTTTTCTCTGATATTATAAAAATCCTTATATGAGGTAAGCTTAACATTCATCTCGGTTTTATCAATTGAATTTTGATCTTTATTCAAAACATCAGATTCATTTGTTCTTCCAATATTTGAAATAACACTTTTAACACCCTTAATTTTCAACACTGCATTTTCTATCTCTGAACTGATAACTGAATTTCCTTCTAAAGAAGTACCGGTTGGAAAAATTAACTCAACTGTAAATTCATCTTCTTCTGACTCAGGTATAAATTCTTTTTTAATATCAATAGCTGCAAGTATTGTAAAAAAAACCAGTACTATCATTATAAGCAGTACTTTTCTTTTGTTATTTAATGACCATAAAAGAAGTCTTTCATATTTATTAATCACTTTTTCCATAAAACTATCAACTCGTATAAAAAAGTAATTAAAATATTTGCTGATTGGTTCACTAAGTTTTTTGTATATCAGAATTGAAACAAACAATATTGACTTGATAATAACAATTAACGGAAATCTTAACCAGAAATACATACGGAAAAACAACCCTCTATTTTCAGGTAATTTAATAAAGAGGATTTTATCCATAAGTAATTTTTGATTTTTATTTAATTTCTTTTTCCTTTCACGTGAAGCTAACATTGGAATTAAAGTAAGTGCAGTTATTATCGATGCTGCTAATGAAAATATTACTGCATAGGACTGATCTTTGAAAAGTTCACCAGCAATTCCTTTCATAAAAATAAGCGGGAGAAATACTGCCATTGTAGTAAGAGTTGAAGCAACAATAGGCATTGAAACTTCATTTGAACCTCTTAATGCTGACTCTCTTACAGATAAACCCATTTCCCTGTATCTTGTTACATTCTCTACTACTATAATTGCATTATCCATTAGCATTCCGATACCAACAGCAATACCAGCTAAAGAAATAATATTAAAACTTATGTTGAATAAGTACATAAGAAGCATTGTAATAAACAGAGAGGCTGGGATTGTAATACCAATAATTAAAATACTTCTGATACTTTTTAGAAAGAAAAATAAGACTAAAAATGCAAGGATACCGCCATAATAAACTTCTTGTTCAACATTTTTAATTGAATCAATTATAAATTTTGAATAATCAGAAACAATTTGGATATCATACTCAGGATATTCTTTTTGCAAAAATGAAGCTGCATACCTAACCCGTTCTGAGATATCTACTGTATTTGATTCAGGTTCTTTATTAATTAATAAGCCAACTGTTTCAGCACCATTAAATCTTGTTAAACCTGTGCGTTCTTTAAAACTTTCTTTTAAATGAGCAACATCATTTAAATATATTACACTTCCATCCGAATTTCTTTTCACAATAGTTTTCGCAATTTCATCAACACTCTGAAATTCACCGATAGTGCGCAATGAATACCGGAATAATCCCTTCATAATCGAACCGGCAGGCAAATTAACATTGGAAGTTCTTAGAGCAGAAGCTAAATCTGAAAAAGATAAATTATATGTTTTAAGTTTTTGCAAATCAACTTCAACCAGAATTTCTCTCTCAAGTCCGCCGGTAATAATAACCTGAGCGACGCCGTCAATTTGTTCTATCCTTCTTTTAAAAATAACTCTAGCTGCTTCTTTAAGATCAATTAGTTTTCTTATATCGTCTGCAGAAGAGGAATGTTTTACAAATTGAATATTTTTTCCATCGTTATAAGTTAGTACCAATGTCATAATCGGTGTAGCTGAAGGATCCACCCGGATTATTGTGGGTCTCCCGGATTCTCTGGGCAAAATAAATCTTACGTTATCCAGTTTTTCTCTTAAAGATAGAAGTGCAAATTCCATATTTGTACCCCACACAAAATTCAGTGAAATCACTGAAAGACCTTCTTTCGAAACTGAGATAACATTCTTTATTCCTGTAACAGTGCGTGCTGCAGATTCCAAAGGCTCTGTTATCAGTTTTTCAATTTCTTCCGGCGAAGCATTTGGATATGTGGTTTGAACTAAAAGGTGCGGTACGTTAACATTAGGAAGCAGATCAACACCGATTCTGCTAAAAGCATAAATACTGACTAATGCAATTGCAATGTAGAACATTGAAATTGATACAGGGCGCTTTATTGATGTTGATGGAAGAGGCATTTTATAAATACTATCTTTTAAGTAAAAATAGAAATATACAGTTTGTTTAACAATTTAAAATAGTTTTTATAGCAAGAGCCTCATTTAGTGTTGATCCATTCTATCAATAAAATAGTTGAAATAAAGTTTTGAAAATTCCTCATCTTTAACAGTAGGGAAAAAGGTAGATAAGATTATATTATCTGATACAAGGAGTATCTGAGGATATTTTTGAATAATATTTAAGTTATAAAACACGCTATCTTCAACCCAATAAATTGGATAAGTTATTTTTAATAATTTTCTTTGCCTGATAACAACATCTTTTTGCGATTTTGAAGTAATCCTGAATATACTTAAACTTTTTGATTCGAAGAATAACTTAAGTGAATCTAATCGTTTAAGCTCATTTTCTTGACATTTACTACATTTAAATTTATCAAGTAAAATAATTAAAGAGTAATTTTGAAATATATTTTGCTTAGTCTCTCCTGTGATAATGTTTTTACACTCAAAGTTGTTTAATCTTCTATTAATTGAAATATTTGAGAGTAACAACGAACTAATTCTTTTTTTATTCTGATTTCTTATCTTTTCAATTTCATTATCATAACTATTATTATTAACTCTTAAATAATTTAGCAGAGCAGTAAATGATATTAACAAAAACCAGAAACCTATTTTGTATATTTTCACAATCAATTCTCAATTGAGTAATCAAAAATAACAACTTCTGTGTTTTCTTTTATGAGATAGATTTTATCATCTGTTAAAAAAACTTCTTTTAAATTTGAATTCTCATTAAATAATAGTGAGTACTTGTAATCTCCTTGTGAGATAGAATAAATATCAACTATATATTTTTGGGGACTCCATCTAATAGGATTAACCAATATGAATAAATTATCACCATATACTCCAGACGATTCAAATAAATATTCCTCTTGCCTTGGAAAGCTGATTAATGCTTTATTATATATATTTTTTTTTGTTGTTTCGGAAAGAGATTCTTGAGGTTCTGAGATTAGCTTAAAAACATTCGTAATTTTATTATTTGTGTTATACAATACAACGTATCCCAATATACTAGAAACATATAGTAGTTTGTTAGAATCATATCTGTGCAAATCACCCACTAAAAAAGGAAGCATACCAAAATTCTTGCCACCAAAACTTTTGTCGGTTAAAATATTCTCCATGTTTGTTACAATTCCATTTTGAAAATTGATTTTCTGAAAAGGTGAGGTTTCTATGGGGTCCATGATTTGGAAAGTGACAACTTCATTGAGGGATAAAAAACATATACGATTTGGCATGAATTTATTTTTTAATTCTTGAGTATTTTTACCGTTAAAAACTATAAATTTATTATCATTAAGCCCCAAAAAAACGACTTCTCCATTTTCAAAAACATCAAAATCATATGGGTTTATTAGTTCTCCGGGTCCTTTACCTTTTTTTCCATACTTTTCTACAAACTTACCTGTATTATCAAATTTTTTAACTGAGATGTCCATAAAGTCCAAAACATAAATATTCTCATCTGAATCAATCTTAATTCTGCCAGGATATAGAAATGTTGTGTCTTCAAAAGTTCCAAGCTTAAATTTGGGATATAGTTTGTACTTTTTCCAGATTCGCTCACGATCCGAATTTCTAACCTTACCAAATGAAAAAGTCATATCCCTCTCTTGATCCCCAATGTTTATGGAAATTTTTTCTTTGTTATTAGTATTCGTGGGATTTTTGTCAATCTTATTTTTGCATCCTAGAAGGATGGCCAATGAGAATATTATTATTATGAAGTAATTTTTATTCATAACTTGCTCCAGGAAATAAAAGTTGAGATAGTGTTAATATTATTTGAATTTAAACACTATCCCATCATTAATTAATAATACGTCCGGTTAATGATTAGTACCTCCAGTAACCATCGCAAAACCCTGTTCCAACTATATACGTGCAAGTAACATCTGGTACCCATCTACAAATATCTTCACACCCTTGAGGGAACCCCGTAGCATATGAAGTATTAGTAAACACAGAAACCTTAATTCCAAACAAATCAATATCACCACTACTATCATCGCTAACTGCAAATTTGATATTGAAGAACATAAGAAAAGCGAACAGAGCAATGCCCAAAAACTTACCAGCCTTCTGGGCGCGTGTTTTTGCTTGTGCAGAAATAGATCCTCCTATTAAAGTTAGTTGATTATTTTACATCTCTGCTTATACGGGTGATGTATTTATTTTGTCAATTAGTTCTTTCATTTCAATTATGTCTATGACTTAACAACTAATAAATCCTTTATAATTTTCTTTACCTCTTCTAACTGTATGAGTGTTAACGGAAAACTATTATA
>WBZR01004121.1_pt1 | contig 12230 bp, 8 predicted proteins | sample 5204231 | NCBI WGS metagenome assembly WBZR01 (sample SAMN12412403, study PRJNA552823) | activated sludge metagenome | isolation source: activated sludge from anammox sidestream of wastewater treatment plant... | place: USA: Virginia | collected 2017-08
GACGAACAGGAGCTCCACGGGTTCGCCGTCGAACCCCTCGCCGGGGCGCTTGGCGCGGGCACCGAGGGCCATCGCGACCTGCGGCCCGAGGCGGAAGCGGAGGTAGTTGACGGGCCCGGTGACCGGAGCGGAGCCGCCGAAGACCTGCTGCGGCGGCGCCTTCAGCTCCACGAGGACCTCGGTGACGGTCTCGGGGAGCAGCTTGCCGGTGCGGATGAGGAACGGGACGCCCTCCCAGCGCCACGAGTCGATCCACGCCTCGATCGCCACGTACGTCTCCACGTCGGAGTCGGGGGCGACGCCCGGCTGGCGGCGATAGCCGTCGAACTGGCCGCGCACGACCTGGTCGGAGCGCAGCGTCCGCATCGACCGGAACACCTTCACCTTCTCGTCGCGGATCGCCTCGGCGCCCCGGCCGGCCGGGGGCTCCATGGCGAGGAGGCTCACGGTCTGGAGGAGGTGGTTCTGCACCACGTCGCGCAGGGCCCCGACCTCCTCGTAGAACCGCTCGCGTCCGGCGAGACCGAAGTCCTCGGCCATCGTCACCCGGACGGCCCGGACGTGGTTGCGGTTCCAGATCGGCTCGAGGAACGAGTTGGCGAAGCGGAAGTAGAGGATGTTCTGCACCGCCTCCTTGCCGAGGTAGTGGTCGATGCGGAAGATCGACCGCTCCCCGAACTCCCGGTGGAGCACGGCGTTCAGCTCGCGTGCCGACGCCAGGTCGCGCCCGAACGGCTTCTCGACCACGACCCGGGCACCGCGGGCGCAGCCCGCGTCGCCCAGCGCGGTGACCACGTCGTCGAAGAGGCTGGGGGGGATGGCCAGGTAGTGCAGCGGGCGCTCGGCGGGGCCGAGCTCCCGGCGCAGCGCTGCGAAGGTCGCGGGGTCGGTGTAGTCGCCGCTCACGTAGCGCAACGACGAGCACAGGCGGTCGAACGCGGCGGTGTCGTCGACGCCCCCGCCGAACGTCTCGATCGAGTCGCGGGCCCGGGCCCGGAGCTGCTCCACGCCCCAGTCGGAGCGGGCCACCCCCACGACCGGCATGTCGAGCGCGCCCCGCTTCTCCATCGCGTACAGCGCCGGGAAGACCATCTTGTGGGCCAGGTCGCCGGTCGCGCCGAAGAAGACCAGGGCGTCGCTGCGCGCCCGATCGTCGCCGCGCCCGCGGTCGCCGGTTGCGGCGCTCAAGGCGCCGGCTTCTCCACGTGACCGCCGAACTCCCGTCGCATCGCCGACAGGACCCGGTGGGCGAAGTCGGCGTCGCCGCGTGAGGAGAACCGGTCGAACAGCGCCGAGGCCAGGACCGGCGTGGGGACCCCCTCGTCGATCGCGGCCTGGAGCGTCCAGCGCCCCTCGCCGGAGTCGGACACCCGCCCCTCGAAGTCGGAGAGGTCGGGCGACCGCGCCAGGGCGTCGGCGGTGAGGTCGACCAACCACGACGAGATCACGCTGCCCCGGCGCCACACCTCCGCCACCGCGGCCAGGTCGAGGTCGTAGCGGTAGTACTCGGGGTCGCGCAGGGGCGTGGTCTCGGCGTCGTGGGCCCGGTCGGTCCGGCCGACCCCGGCGCCGTGCAGCACGTTCAGACCCTCGGCGATGGCGGCCATCATCCCGTACTCGACGCCGTTGTGGACCATCTTCACGAAGTGGCCGGCGCCGGCCGGGCCGCAGTGGAGGTAGCCCTGCTCGGCGGCCGACGGCTCGCCCCTCGCGCCCGGGGTGCGGGGCGCGGCGTCGACGCCGGGTGCGAGGGCCCGGAAGACGGGGTCGAGGCGGGCTACGGCGTCGTCGTCGCCGCCGATCATCAGGCAGTAGCCGCGCTCGAGGCCGTAGACGCCCCCGCTGGTCCCGACGTCGACGTAGTGGATCCCGCGGGAGGCCAGGGCCCGGGCCCGGTCTACGTCGTCGCGGTAGTAGGTGTTCCCGCCGTCGACGATCACGTCGCCGGCGTCGAGGTGCCCGGCCACGTCGTCGACCGTGCCGCCGGCGACCGCGGCGGGGACCATGATCCACACCGCGCGCGGCGCATCGAGCCGGCTCGCCAGCTCGGCCGGGTCGGCCGCCCCGGTGAAGCCCTCCCGGGTGAGCGCCTCGACCGCGGCCGGCGCGACGTCGTGGACCACGACCTCGTGGCCGTGGTCCCGGAGGCGGCGGGCGAGGTTGGCTCCCATTCGGCCCAGGCCGACCAGACCGAGTTGCACAGGGGCCTCCTTCCGGCGCCGGCGGGTTCACCTCCCATCATGCCGCGCCGCGGGGCACCACCGGACCGGGGCCGCCCGGGAGCGGCGGATCGCCGGGTCAGGGCCGGTAGACGCAGCGGGTGAAGTCGCGCTCCATCTCGGCGATGCAGCGGTTGCAGGCGTCGCAGACACCGGCCACCGTCGCGCCCTTCTCCATCCGGGCCACGAGGTCGGGCTCGCGGATGAGGGCCCGGCCCATGGCGACCATCTCGAAGCCGAGAGCCATGGCCCGCTCGATGGTCTCGAGCCGGGTGATGCCGCCGAGGAGCATCAGGGGCAGGTCGACCTCGCGGCGCACCTGGAGCGCGTGCGAGAGGAAGAACGCCTCCTCGAACGGGTAGTCGTCGAAGAAGCGGATGAACGCCTGCATCCCCAGACGGCGGATCAGCTGCTTCTCGTGGCGGGCCATCTCCTGCAACGGCGACGAGCCCCGCAGGAGGTACATCGGCGTCCGGGTGGTGTGACCGCCCGTGAGCTGGAGCGCGTCGACGCTGCCGTCGGCCTCCAGCATCCGGGCGACGGCCACCCCGTCGGCGAGCTCGAGGCCGCCCCGGAAGCCGTCGTCCATGTTGAGCTTGGCGTACACGGCGACCTTCGGGCCCGCGGCCTGGCGCACCGCCGCGAGGACCCGCCGCGGGAAGCGGGCCCGGTTCTCGATGCTGCCGCCGTACTCGTCGCGGCGGTGGTTGTTCCACGGGCTGAGGAACTGGCTCAGCAGGTAGCCGTGCCCGACGTGCACCTCGACGGCGTCGAAGCCGGTCTCCGCGGCGAGCCGGGCGGCGCGGGCGTAGTCGGCGACGGTTCGGTCCATGTCGGCGCGGCTCATCGCCCGGCAGAACGTGGTCGCGAAGGCGCTGAACTTCGCCGACGGCCCCATGGGCGCCGTCCCCGTGGCGGAAGCGGGGCACATGTAGCCGGCGTGGCCGAGTTGGACCGCGGCCGCCGCGCCCTCGGCGTGGATCGCGGCGGTGAAGCGGGCCAGACCGTCGGCCGCCGCGTCGCGCATCCAGATCTGGTCGGGGAAGGTGCGGCCCTCACCGCTGACCGCGCAGTAGGCGAGGGTCGTCATGCCGACCCCGCCGGCGGCGAACTCTCGGTGCCACTCCACGAGCTGGTCGGTGACGAGGCCGTCGCGCGACATGGCTTCGTTGGTCGCGGGCTTGACCACCCGGTTGCGCAGCTCGATCGGCCCGAGCACGAACGGCGAGAACACGCTCGGGCCGGGCGTCGGAGGGGCGGGGAACGGGTCGACGGCCATCAGCGCGGGACGGTAGCGGAACGGCCGGCCGGCGTCGCCCGCCGCACCGTGCCATCGGTCACGATGACCTCCGCGCCCGGCGTGATCGCGACCGGCCCCGCCTAACCTTCGTCGCACCATGGAGCCCGTACTCACCTGCGAGGGCCTGATCCGGCGGTTCGGCTCCCGAACCGCCGTCGACGGCGTCGACCTGCGTGTCGAGAAGGGCGAGACCTACGGCCTCCTCGGGCCGAACGGAGCCGGCAAGACCACCACCATCTCGATGGTGGCGGGGATCCTCGAGCCCGACGCCGGGTCGATCGTGATCGCCGGGCGGCCCATGTCGACGGGGCCGTCGCCGGCCAAGCGCCTCGTGGGCCTCGTACCCCAGGACATCGCCCTCTACCCCGACCTCAGCGCCGAGGAGAACCTGAGGTTCTTCGGGCGGCTCCAGGGACTGCGGGGCCGCCACCTCGACGCGAGGGTCCACGCGGTCCTCGAGCTGGTCGGGCTCAGCGACCGGTCCCGCGACCGGATCGACGCCTACTCCGGCGGGATGAAGCGGCGAGTCAACATCGCGGCCGGGCTCATCCACGAGCCGGCCCTGCTGATTCTCGACGAGCCGACGGTGGGCGTCGACCCGCAGAGCCGGAACCAGATCCTCGAGAGCATCGAGGCGCTGGGGGGCGCGGGGCTGAGCGTCCTATACACCACCCACTACATGGAGGAGGCGGAACGCCTCTGCCGCCGGGTCGGCATCATCGACGACGGCCGGCTGGTCGCGGAGGGGACCCGCCGGGAGCTCGTCGCGATGGTCGGCGAGCACGACCGGGTCGTGGTGAGTGCCGAAGGCGACCTCGACTCCCTCGCCCGGGCCGTGAAGGGGCTGCCCGGCGCGCTCGACCTCGTCCGCGGACCCGATCCCGAGCACTTCGAGGTCACCACCGCGTCGGCGCCCGGCCTCCTCGCCGCGATCGTGGCCGCCGCGCCCGGGGCGGGGGCTTCGGTGACCGGCCTCGAGGTGCGCGAGCCCGACCTGGAGGCCGTGTTCCTGCACCTCACGGGCAAGGCCCTCCGCGACTGAACCCGCCGTGGCCGCTTCTCTCGTCGTCGCCGTCACGGACCTGGTCCGGCGGATCCGCAACCGCTCCGCCCTGATCGTCGCGATCGGCGCACCGGTCGCCATGGCCGGGGTCTTCGGACTCCTCCTCGACGGTGCGACCAGCGCCCACTTCACCGTGGGCGTCGCCGACGCCGACCGCTCGGCGGTGTCGCGCCAGGTCGCGGGCACGCTCGTCGACCCCGCCGGCGGTTCGGGCGGGACCGCGGAGTCGGGTGCCGACGACCGGATCCGCTTCCGCACCTTCGCCGACGAGTCCGCGCTCCGGCGAGCCGTCGACGACGGCGACGTCGACGGCGGGGTGCTCCTACCCGACGGTTTCGGAGCCGACGCCGCCGCGGGGAAGCGGCTGACCGTGGTGGCACTGCGCGATCCGCGCCGCGCCATCGGGGGCGAGGTCGCCGCCGCGGTCGCGGCCTCCGTCGGCCACGAAGTGGCGGGCGTGGGCCTGTCGGTGAGGGTCGCCTCCGGGCTGACGGACCGCCCGCCCGGTGAGCTCGTCGACGCGGCCGGAGATCGCACGCCCGCCTTCCGGCTCGACGAGGGCGGCGACACCAGCCGCTCGATCGACGCGTCGGCGTTCTTCGGGGCGTCGATGGCCATCGTCTTCCTGTTCTTCGGCGTGGCCTACGCGCCGCGGAGCCTGATGAAGGAGAAGGAGGACGGCACCCTGGCGAGGGTGCTGGCCAGCCCCATCGCGCCCGGGTCGCTGCTGGCCGGCAAGGTGCTGGGCGTCGCGTTGCTGAGCGCCGCGGGGTTCGTCGTGGTGTGGTGGGTCACCACGGCCGCGTTCGGCGCGGCGTGGGGTCCGCCGGCCACCGTGCTGATCCTGATCGTGGCGACGGTCCTCTCGATCAGCGGCGTCTCCGCGTTCGTGTGCGGACTGGCGCGCACCAACGAGCAGGCCGACACCTACACCTCGGCGGTGACCTTCGTGCTCGCCCTGCTGGGGGGGAACTTCGTGGGCCCGGCCAACGCGCCGCCGCTGCTCCAGCGGCTCTCCCTCCTCACGCCCAACGGCTGGGCGTTGCGCGGCTTCACCGCCGCGGCGGTCGACGGCGCCGCTCCCCACGAGGTGCTCGGAGCGATCGCGGTGCTGCTGGTGGTCGGGGCGGCGTTCGGGGCCGCGGGTTGGGTGCTGGTGGGCCGCCGGGTGGTCCAGGGATGACGGCTCGGGCGACGGGACCGGGCGCATGAGCCGTCTGCGGCTCACGCTCGCCTTCACGGGAGTGGTCCTGCGCCGTCTGGCGCACGACCGCAGCGCGCTCTTCTTCATGCTCGTCCTGCCCGTCGGGGTCATCGTGATCGTGGGGTCGACGTTCGGGGGCACGCAGCAGGTCAACATCGGGGTGGTCGACCGGAGTGGAGGTCCGGTCTCGGGCGCGATCGTCGCCACGCTGGATCGGTCCGACGGCGTGAAGCTGCGGACCTACGACGACGCCGAGGAGCTCGACGCCGCCGTGCGGCGCCGCGGCGTCGACGCCGGCCTGGTGCTGCCCGCCGACCTCGACGCCCGGATCGGTGGCACCGAGCCCTCGACGCTCGTCTTCACCGCGCTGCCCGACAACGCGGCTTCGGCGACGGCCCGGACGGTCGTCGACGGCGCGCTGGCCGCCGTCGGGACCCCGATCGAGGCCGCGACCTTCGCCCGGTCGGCCGGCGCCGGCGGCTCGTTCGACCAGGTGCTGACCGTGGCCCGGAGGATGGAGGGCGCGTCCGGCGCGACGGTGGAGAAGGTCGACGTCGGGCCGGGCCGCAAGGCGGCGCTCAGCTCCTTCGCCCTCACCGTGCCCCAGAACCTGGTGCTCTTCGTGTTCATCACCGGCCTGGCGTCGGGCTCGGCGCTGATCCGGCTGCGAAACCTCGGGGTGCTCCGCCGGTCGATGGCCATGCCCGTGTCGGCGCGCCAGGCCGTCCTCGGGGTGGGCCTGGGCTGGTTCGCCACCTCGCTGCTCCAGTCGCTGATCATCGTGGTCATCGGGGCGGTCGTGTTCGGCGTCGACTGGGGCGACCCGCTGGCGGCCACCGCGCTGGTCCTCGTCTACTCCCTCGTCGGCGCCGGAGCCGGGCTGGTCATCGGGGTCGTCGGCCGCGACGAGGACCGCACCGGAGCCATCACCCCCATCGTCGGCATCGTCCTCGGGGCGCTCGGCGGGTGCATGGTCCCGCTCGAGGTGTTCCCCGACACGATGACCACCGTGGCCCACGTGGTGCCGCACTACTGGGCGATGGTCGCCTGGCAGAAGGTCGTCTTCGACGGCGCCGGGATCGGGTCGATCGTGCCCAGCCTCGCCGTCCTCGGCGGCCTCGGGGCGGTGTGCGTGGTCGTGGCCGGGGCGAGTCTCCGCCGCGACCTGGTCGGCGCCTGACGGCCGGAGCCGCGAATCGGGCGGTGCCGGGCGGCCCGCCGTCCTCGTTCCGGGGGGAGCGTCGTCATGGTGACCGGGTGAGGGCGCGGAGCTTGCGGAGGCCGAGCAGCGGGCCGGCGTGGGCGTTCGAGTTCATGACCGGGAACTCCGCCATGGGTGTGGCCGGATGCACGTACGTCTCCCCCGGGCGGTCGCCCAATCGGCTGTTGCGGGCGTCGGGACCGCTCCACTGCCCGTACCAGATCCTCGGGTACGCGGCCTGCTGCCCGGCGAACGACAGGCGCCGCAGCAGGGCCTCGGCCCGCGGCGGGTCGTGGAGGGCGTAGGCCCACGCGGCCAGGCCGCCGAGGGCCGCCCACACCCCGCCGTTGCAGTCCCACCCGTCGGCCAGCATGCCCAGGCGGACGGGTTGCGGGCGGTCGAGGATGGCCGGGCCGATCGGCGACGGGTCGTCGCACCGGTCGGCGACGGTCGCCACCAGGGCGGCGCGGCGGTCGCGGGACCCGTGCCCGGCGATCAGAGGCCAGAGCTGCGCGTCGAGGAAGCAGGCCGTCTCGCCGATCGCGCCGCCGCGCCCGTCGTAGCCGCGCCGGTACCACTCGCCGGTCCACGCCCGCTCCAGGGCGCGGTCGAGCTCGCCGGCGAGGTCCGCGCACCGGCGGGCGGTGGGCGGGTCGAGCGCCTCCAGCACCCCGGCGGCCATCGGGAGGACCGCCAGGGCCATCCCGGTGTTGAACGCCGACTCCCCGTGGCGGTGGAAGGCGCGGCGGCGCCGGACCATCAGCGAGATCGGGTCGGCCCAGTCGCCGCTGCCGACCCGCAGCAGCCCGTGCGGCCCTCGGCCCACGTGCCGGTCGAGCGCCGTCGCTGCCCCGACCGCGACCTCCCCGACCGACGGCCGCCACCCGCCGTGGCTCCGACCCCGCGGGCGGGCGCGCTCCTCGAGCACGGCCGCGTCGCCGGTGGCCGCGAGGTACTCGGCCACCGCCCACAGGTAGAAGAGGGGAAGGTCGGTGGGAGCGACGTGGACGCCCCCGGAGAGCGCAGCCCCGTACCCGGCGTGGGCGTAGGCGAAGGTGCCGTCGGGCCGGGCCATGGCGGCCATGGCCACGAGGGCGCCGCGGGCGGTGGCGGGGTCGGGTCCGGCGAGCGCGGCCACCACGAACGCCTCGTCGCGCACCGCGCCGTGGATCCCGTGCACGAACGCGTACGCCGAACCCTGCATCACGAACGTTCCGTCGATCCACGGGTCCGGCACCCGCAGGGCCCGCAGCTGGTGGACGTGCCACTCCGCCTCCCGCGCGAGCTGCGGGTCGCCGATCGGATCGCGTGAAGCCGTCCGACGTGCTGCCGTCTCCGATCCGAACGCCGGTTCCGGCCCCGGTTCCGGCCCCGGTTCCGGCCCCGGTCCGGGGACTGCGACTCGGTTCGCGAGCAGGGGATCGTCGAGCGCGAGGGTGGCGGTGGCCTCGTAGCGCGCCGCATCCACCGGTCCGAGCCCGATCCGCAGCCCGCCGTCGACGGCGTAGAGGAGGACCCCCGGGGGCGTCGCCCCGAGCGCCAGGACGGCCGCGGGGGGCACCGTGAGCGCGAGACGCGGCCCGCGGGGGCGCCGCCGCGCCGGACGGGGCGCCCACCGAGCCGTCCGGGCGAACGGGGCCGCCGGGGGGTGGGCGTCGACGGTGAGCCGCAGTGGGTGGCGGCGGCCCACCAGCGCGCGGGCGGCGTCGGTGAGCGACCGGGCCGCGCCGCTGCCGGCGAACATCGCCCGCCACAGCCACCGGTCCGAGCCGCGGTGGGTGGACGGCACCGGCACCGGTCGCGACATCAACGGGGCGGGGACGATCGGGAGAGCGCGCAGGTCCCACCGCTCCTCGATCGTCACCGGGCGGTCGGCGCTGACCGCCCAGTGGATGCCCAGGCTCGCCGACGCCAGGTCGGCCGAGACCGTGCGCTCGACGCGGACGGGACCCTGCTCGAAGGTCCAGGTCGCGTGGTCGACCCCGAACCGGACCTCGACCGCCGTCACCTCGGAGCCGTCGACGAGAAGGGGAGCGGTCCGGTCGGCGAGCCGCACCATCCCGCCGGCGGTGGCGTGGAGCGAGATCCGCCCCGAGACGTGGGCCAGCGCCAGCAGGCCCGGGGCGCCCACGAGGTGCCACGGATCCGGGGGGCCGATCGCGGGCCGCACCGCGCCCGCCCCGGCGGCCGCGGCGTCGACGACGAACACCGGGCGGCCGTCCTCGCCGTCGGCCCATGTGCCGAGGCCGGCCCGGGTCCGCCCGCCGGCCGCGCCGGAACCGCCGTCACCCATCGGCACAGGTTGCCAGGGCCGTCGCCCCGGGCGGGAGGTTGCCCATCCCGGCCGGGGGTCCGGACCCGCGGTCGATCCCGCCCCGCGGGTCAGTGAGAGGCGATGGCGCGGGTCGCGGCCCGGGGGGCGCGCCGAGGTGGGTACCGGCCGCCCGCCCGGAGGAGCCGGAGGACCCGGCCCCGCTGGCCGCGGAACGGTTCGAGCAGCTCGAGCATCCGGGCGTCGTCGGCGGCGCGCTCGCCGGCCAGGTTCCACGCCACCAGGCGCGGGAGGCCGAAGTCGCCGGTGACCACGGTGTCGGGGTCCCCCAGGGCGGTGGCCGCGGTCTCGGCCGCCGTCCACGGCCCGACGCCGGGCAGCGAGGCGGCCCGGGCCTCGAAGGCGGGCGCCCCGAGCGCGACCAGGTGCTCCAGCGCCGAGGACCGCGCCGCGACCGTGCGGACGATCTCGGCGCGCCGGCGTTCGATCCCGGCCGGGTGGTAGGAGGGGTAGCGCAGGCCGGCGAGGCGCTCGGGGGGCGGCGGCAGTCGCACCTCCCGGTGCGGGCCGGGCGCGGGTTCGCCGAAGCGGTCGACCAGCGACGCGTACGACCGGTAGGCCTCGACCGACTGGACCTTCTGCTCGATCACCACCGGGACCATCACCTCCACGACCGGACCGGCCCGACCGAGGCGCAACCCGGGCAGGCGACGCCGGAGGTCGGCGACGACGGGGTGATCGGTCACGAGGTCGTCGGGGCGGTCGTGCTCACCGAGCAGGTCGGGGAGCCCGTCGAGGGCGTGATCCGCGCCGGGGCCCCAGGCCGTGGCCTCGGCCCGGTCGCCGCGCACGGCGATGGCGAGGGTGGCCGGCCCGGTGGGCGTGCGGGTGGCGCGTAGGGCCTCGGCGGGCGCGAGGCGCAGGCACCGGTCGTGGGGGCCGCGCCGGAGCCGCCCGAGCGTGAGCGCCAGGTCGAGGGGGCGGGAGAGGCGGAGGGTGCGGTGGCGCGCCGGCACCCCCCGATTGTGCCCGGCGTGGGCGGGCCGGCCCGGGCCGCGGCAGGATGGCCGGTGGGCAGCAGACCGCGAGCGCAAGGAGGTGTGATGGCCGGGAACCAGGAGCGTGGGCCGTCGGCCGGGGCGGGTGTGACGGCCGGCGAGGAGTGGGCGGCCCTGCACCGGCTCGCCGAGGCCGCCCGGGCCACGACGCTGCGCGACCTCTTCGACGCCGATCCCGACCGGGCGGATGCGCTCACCGTCGAGCACGACGGCGTCACCGCCGACTTCTCCAAGCAACGGGTGACGGGGGCGACGCTCGCCGCACTCGTCGCCCTCGCGGAGCGGGCGGGGCTCCGTGAGCGGATCGACGCCATGTTCGCCGGCGAGCACATCAACACCACCGAGGACCGCGCCGTCCTCCACGTGGCGTTGCGCGCCGAGCGGGGCACGCATCTCGTGGTCGACGGGCGCGACGTGGTGGCCGAGGTCCACGAGGTCCTGGACCGGATGCGGTCGTTCAGCCGGGCCGTTCGTGACGGCACCCACACCGGCCACACGGGCCGGCGCATCCGCAACGTGATCAACGTCGGCATCGGCGGCTCCGACCTCGGGCCGGCGATGGCCACCACCGCGCTCCTCCCGTACACCGACCGCTCCATGCGGTTCCGGTTCCTCTCCAACGTCGACGGCGACGAGGCGTGGGAGGTCCTGCACGACCTCGACCCGGCCGAGACGCTGGTGATCGTCTCGTCGAAGACGTTCACCACCCTCGAGACCGTCACCAACGCCCGGACCGTCCGGCGGTGGCTGGTCGACGGCCTCGGCGGCGACGAGCGGGCGGTCGCCGCGCACTTCGTCGCCGTCTCCACGAACGCGGCCGAGGTCGCGGCCTTCGGCATCGACACGGAGAGGATGTTCGGGTTCTGGGACTGGGTCGGCGGCCGGTTCTCGTTCGACTCCGCCATCGGCCTGTCGCTGATGATCGCCGTCGGGCCCGACCACTTCGACGACCTCCTCGCCGGCCTCCGCTCGATCGACGCGCACCTGCGCGACGCCCCGTTCGAGCGCAGCCTCCCCGTCCTGATGGGGCTGATCGGCGTGTGGAACATCGACTTCCTCGGCGCGTCGACCCACGCCGTGCTGCCGTACTCGCACCACCTGGCCCGCTTCCCCGCCTACCTCCAGCAGCTGGAGATGGAGAGCAACGGCAAGGCGGTGACCCTCGACGGCTCGCCCGTGGGGTGCGCGACCGCACCCGTGGTGTGGGGAGAGCCCGGCACCAACGGCCAGCACGCCTTCTACCAGCTCCTGCACCAGGGGACGGTGGTGGTGCCGTGCGACTTCGTGGCCTTCGCCCACCCGCAGCACGAGGAGGGTCGCCACCACGACCTCCTCCTCGCCAACTGCTTCGCCCAGAGCGCGGCCCTGGCGTTCGGGCGCACCGCGGAGGAGGTGGCCGCCCGGGGCGCCCCCGCGGCCCTCGTGCCGCACAAGGTGATGCCCGGCAACCGGCCGAGCACCACCCTCCTGCTCGACCGGCTGACCCCCTACACGCTGGGGCAGCTCGTCGCCCTCTACGAGCACAAGGTCCTCACCCAGGGGGTGATCTGGGGCGTCGACAGCTTCGACCAGTGGGGCGTGGAGCTGGGCAAGGAGCTGGCGGGGGCCATCGTGCCCGACCTCGAGGCCGAGGGCGCGCCGGCCCTCGGCCACGACCCTTCCACCGACGCCCTGGTGGCCCGCGCCCGTCGCCTCCGCCACGCCTGACGCCGGCGCGGGAGCAAGGGGGGTCGCCAGGGGCGCCACTACGATCGGGGGGTGCCCCGCATCGCCTACCTGGGGCCCCCCGGGACGTTCTCCGAGGAGGCCCTGCTCACCCAGCGCGACCTCGACGCCGAGCGCGTCCCGGTAGCGTCGATACCCGAGGTGATCGCGGCGGTCGAGCACGGCGACGCCGACCTCGGCGTGGTGCC
>WBZR01004122.1_pt1 | contig 12226 bp, 7 predicted proteins | sample 5204231 | NCBI WGS metagenome assembly WBZR01 (sample SAMN12412403, study PRJNA552823) | activated sludge metagenome | isolation source: activated sludge from anammox sidestream of wastewater treatment plant... | place: USA: Virginia | collected 2017-08
CTCGCCTGCCGAAGAGCGGCGCGTGTCCCGCACGCGCCGCGCGGCCTGCAGCGCGACAGGCCGGGTTCGACGGCCCGACCCGGGGCAACAGGCATCGCGTCGCCACGATTCATGTCCGCGCCGGTGCACGCGCCTTCTTGGCGCGCCGGAAGCGCCACCACGGCAGTGCCTTGGTGAGCGCGAGCACGTCGCCACTGCCGTCGGCGGCGTAGCCGGGCAGATCGGCCAGCGCCGCGCGCCAGGCGGCGCTGGACAGAACTGCGCGCAGCGCCTGCACCGGCGGCGCGTCCAGCGCATCGCGCAGGCAGCACAGGAAGTACTGCTCCTGCACCAGCGGCACGAAGTCGAGCCCGAATTCGCGCGCCGCCGCCTCGATGCCCAGCCCGATCTCGGCGTGTCCGCTCGCCACCGCGGCCGCCACCGCGAGGTGGCTGTCCTCGGCGTGCACGGTGCCGATCAGGCGCGCCACGTCGACGCCTTCGGCTGCGCCCAGATGATCCAGCAGCAGCCGCGTGCCCGAGCCGCCCTGGCGCGGCACGAAGCGCGCGCCCTGCGCCACCGCCGCCGCCGCGTCCGCGAGCGTGTGCACGGCGAGCGGGTTGCCCGCGGCCGCCATCAGGCCCTGGACGCGGCGTGCACAGCCCAGCAACTTGTGCCGGCCGGGCTCGAGCAAGGGCTTGAGCCGACGCGCGAACAGCGTGCGCGCTCCCGCGCCGTCGGGCACGTGGAAGCCGGCCACCGTGCAGCGCCCGGCGGCGAGCGCATGCAGCGCGTCGACGCTGCCCGCGAAGCGCAGCTCGAGGTGCAGCCGGTGCTGCGCCGCGGCCAGGTCGCGCAGGCGCGGCAGCGCGAGGTCGTGACTGGCGAACACCGTGAGCAGCGGCTGCCCGCCGTCGAGCGCCTCGTCGAGAACGCGCGCGAGCTCCACGCGCAGTGCCTCGATGTGCGGCGCGAGCCTCGTGCGCGCGCGCGTCTCGGCCCAGAGCAGCCGCGTGGCGAACGGCGTCAGACGTGCCGGCTGGCCCTGGGTCCAGGTCACCAGCGGCTGGCCGAGCACCTCTTCCCACTGCTTCAGCGCGCCCCAGTAGTGCCGGTACGACACGCCGCTGGCGCGCGCCGCGCGCTGGATCGAACCCTGTTCGTGCAGGGCGCCGAGCAGGTCGAACAGCGGATTGCGCAGCTCGGCGCCCTGCTGCGCGGCGGCGCGCCCCTCGATGCCGGCATCGGCCGCGGCGGACTCGAAGCGGTACTGCAGCCGGACCCAACGCGCGCGCTGCTTCATCACGACCACGACGCCAGGATGTCGGCGGGCGCGGCCTTCGCGCGGCGCGGCTGCCTGGCGCCGCCGGGCTGTGCCGGCGATGCAGCGGTGCCGAGCGCGACCCAACCGACCAGGGTCTCGCCGGGCGCGCAGAACGCCGCCTGCAGGGCCGCGTGGCGCACCTTGGCGCCGCTCAGCATCTTGCCGGCGTAGCCCAGCGCCTGCGCGGCGTTGAGGAAGTTGGCCAGCGCAGCGCCGAGTGCGATCCACTGCTCGTGCGCCGGCACGAGCGGGTGCCCGAGGTCGATGCGCGCCAGCACCGCCACCGTCACCGGTGCGCGCAGCGCGCGCTCGGCGTCGACGCCGGCCGCCGCCCCGTCCTTGCCGGCGTCGCGCGCGGCCTGCTCGAACAGCCGGGCCAGACGCCGGCGCGCGTCGCCGCGCACCACGCGCAGCCGGTACGGCACGAGCTCGGCGTGGTCGGGCGCGCGCAGCGCCGCCGCGGCCATCGCCGCGAGCGCGGCGTCGTCGGGCCCCGGTTCGACCAGGTGCTTGACGCCGAGCGAGCGGCGCGCAAGCAGCGCTTCGAGTGCGGGCGGGAGCAAGGGCGATCCGGCGGCGTTCATGCAGATCGCCGCGGCGCGTGGGGCGCAGCGGCAGCCGCCATCGTCGCAGATCCGCGTGCTGCCGGCGGCCCAGGGCCAGGCAGGCCGCCCACCGACCGTGCCGATGCCGCAGCGGCGACCGGCGCGGGCTGCGGCGGCGCGCTGCGCGCGGCTGTCGCGACGCGGCCAGGGCGTCGCGGCCACGCGACCACGCGGCCACGCGGCACAGTGCCGCTCCCTACAATGCCCGCAGCGCGGCTCCATGGGCGGGCCGGGGTTCGGAGTCTTTCGATGTCGGCAGTGGCGACGCCGGGCGGTGCTGCGGCGCCGCGCGGCCTGATGGCGGTGCTCTTCGCCGGCGTGTTTCTGGCCGCGCTCGACACCGCGGTCGTCGCGCCGGTGATCCCGGCGTTGCGCGAGGCCTTTGCGCTCGACCATCGCGCGGCCGGCCTGGTGACGACGGTGTTCATCCTGTTCGCCCTGCCGGCCACGGCGCTGATGGCCAACCTCGGCGACCGCCATGGCCGCCGGCCGGTCTATCTGGCCTGCATCACGATCTTCGCGCTCGGCTCGCTCGTCGTGGCCGTCGCCCCGAGCTACTGGGGCATCCTGCTCGGCCGCGCGATCCAGGGCGTGGGCGGCGGCGGCATCCTGCCCTTGGCCAGCGCAGTGATCGGCGACGCGCTGCCGCCGGCCCGGCGCGGCCGCGCGCTCGGCCTTGTCGGCGCCACCTACGGCATGGCCTTCGTGCTCGGCCCGCCGCTGGCGGCGCTGGCGATGGTGCTGGCGAGCTGGCGCTGGATCTTCCTGGCCAACCTGCCCATCGCCGCTGCCGTGCTGCTGCTCGGGCGGCGCGCGCTGCCGCCGCGCGCGGCGCCGGCGCAGCCGGGGCGGCTCGACTGGAGCGGCATCGTCGTCGTCTTCGCGCTGCTCGGCGCACTGGTGCTCGGCCTCACGCAGGTGGCCGACGCGTGGGCCGGGGTCGCGCTCGGGCCGGCGCTTGTGCTGGCCGCGCTCGCCCTCGTGCCGCTGCTCGCGGCCATCGAGCGGCGCGTGCCGGCGCCGCTTGTTCCGCCGCCGCTGCTCGCACGGCGCCAGCTCGTGCTCGCCTACGCGCTGGCGCTGGGCGCGGGCATCGGCATGGGCGCGGTGATGTACCTCACCTCGCTGGCCCAGCTCGCGCACGGCGTGAGCGAAGCGCACGGCGGCTTCGCTCTGCTGCCGCTCGTGCTGTGCTCGATGTTCGGCTCGATGCTCTCGGGCCGCCAGTTGCATCGGCTGGGCGCGCGCAAGGTCACGCTGGCCGGCTTCGCGCTGCTGGCGCTGGGCTACGGTGCGACCGCCTGCACCGGCTGGGGGCTCGTCGGCTTCCTGGCCGCGACGATGCCTGCGGGCCTGGGCATCGGCGTCGTCGTCGGCGGCGCGCTGCGCGGCATCGCCATCGACGAGTCGCCCCCGCCGCTGCGCGGCGCCGCACAGGGGCTCGTCAACATCGCCACCAGCATCGGCACCCTGCTGGCCGTGAGCGGCATCGGCGCGCTGGCCGACTGGGCCGGCAGCGGCGCGCACGGCTTCGCCGTGGCCTATGCCGCAGTGGCCGGCGTCATGGCCGCGATGTGGCTGCTGGCACTGGCGCTGGCACGGCACGAACCGGCGCGCGACACGGCAGCGGCGCTGCCGTAGCCCGACACGGCAGCGGCGCTGCCGCCGCCCGACACGGCAGCGGCGCTGCCGCAGCTCAATCGCCTGCGGCCCGCGCCGGCCCGCGCCACAGCACGCCAGCGAAGGCCAGCGCGGCGAAGATGCCACCGGCGGCAAACGTGGCCGCGGCGCCGAACTGCTGCCACAGCAGCCCTGCGAGCACGCTCGCCACCAGCATCGCCAGTCCGCTCACGAGGTTGAAGACGCCGAAGGCGCTGCCGCGCAGCGCCGCCGGCGCCGCGTCGGCCACCATGGCCGACAGCAGGCCCTGCGTCAGGCCCAGGTGCAGACCCCACAGCAGCACGCCGACGATCACCGCCGCCGGAGTTCGCGCCACCGCGAGCACCAGGTCGGCCAGCACCAGCAGCGCCAGCCCGGCGGCCAGCAGCGCGCGCCGATCCACCCGGTCGCCTAGCCGGCCGAAGGGGTAGGCGCTGAGCGCGTAGCTCGAGTTCATCGCCACCATCACCAGCGGCACCACGGCCAGCGCCATGCCCACGCCCTGCGCGCGCAGCACCAGGAAGGCTTCGGAGAAGCGGGCCAGCGTCAGCGCGGCGCCGACCGCCACCACCCACCAGTAGGCCGCGCCAAGCTGGCCGCGCCAGGTGCCGGCCAGTGGATTGACGCGCGGGGTGGCGGACCCATCGGCGGCGGCTTCCGGCGCCGGCTCCCGGACGCCGAACTGCAGCAGGGCCACTGCCAGCAGCCCGGGCAGCAGGGCCCACCAGAAGACGGCGCGCAAGTCGTCGTGCAGCGCCCACATCAGCGCCGCCGCGACCGCCGGGCCGACGAGCGCGCCCGCGGTGTCGAGCGCCTGACGCAGGCCGAAGGCGGCGCCACGCAGGCCCCGCGGCGCGAGGTCGGCCAGCAGCGCGTCGCGCGGCGCGCCGCGGATGCCCTTGCCGACGCGGTCGACAAAGCGTGCCGCCGTCACCACGCCCACGCCGGTGGCCAGCGCGAACGCGGGCTTGCTGAGCGCGCCGATGCCGTAGCCGAGCAGCGCCAGGCCCTTGCGGTGCCCGAGGCGGTCGCTCAGCACGCCCGAGAACACCTTGACGATGAGCGCCGTGGCCTCGGCGAGGCCTTCGATGAGCCCCACCGCCACCATGCTCGCGCCGAGCGTGCCGACGAGGAACAGCGGCAGCAGGCTGTGCACCATCTCGGACGAGACGTCCATCAGCAGGCTGACGAAGCCGAGCAGCCAGACGCCCGCAGGCAGGCGCGCGCCGCGGCTCGGGGCAAGGCCGGCAGCTCCGCGCACGGTGCCGCGTGCGCTCAGGCGGCGCGGCATGCCCATCGACGCCCGCCACGGGCCGCTGCCGGCCCGCCGGACGGCAATGGGCTCCGGGCAACGAGCGGCGGCCTCATGCCGCGGCCGCCGCTGGCCGCAGCGGCGGCGTACCGCCTGCGCTCAGGTGCACCGCGCAGTACTTCAGCTCCGGGATCTTGCCCACCGGATCCAGCGCCGGATTCGTGAGCTCGTTGATCGCCGCTTCGGCCCAGCAAAAGGCGACGAAGACGGCGCCGCGCGGCATGCCCGCGTCGGCGCGCGCGTACAGGCTCACGCGGCCGCGGCGCGATGCGAGGGTGACGACGCCTCCCGGCGCGGCCCCCGCCGCGTCCAGCTCGAGCGGATGCAGCCAGGCCACCGGGTCGGGCTCGATGGCGTCGAGCATGGCCGCGCGGCGCGTCATGCTGCCGGTGTGCCAGTGCTCGAGCTGGCGCCCGGTGATCAGCACCAGCGGGTACTGGGCATCGGGTTGCTCGTCGGGCGGCACGATGTCGGCCGGCACGAAGCGCGCGCGTCCGTCGGCCGTGGGAAAGCGCTCGGTGAAGACCACCGGCTCGCCGGCGTCGCCCTCGTGCCGGCAGGGGAAGACGGCGGCGCCGTCGCGCTCGAGCCGCGTCCAGGCGATGCCGGCGACGCTGGGCATGAGCCGGCGCATCTCCTCCCACACGCGCGCGGCGGCCGCGTCGCAGTCGGTGGGCGTGGCGCCGTAGCCGCTCCAGTCGAGATCGAACCAGCGCGCCAGCTCGGTGATGCACCACAGGTCCTGCCGCGCCTGGCCGGGCAGCGGCAGCGCACGGCGGCCCAGTTGCACCAGGCGGTCGGTGTTGGTGAAGCTGCCGGTCTTCTCTTGGTGCGCGCTGGCCGGCAGCACGATGTCGGCCAGGCAGGCCGTCTCGGTGAGGAACAGGTCCTGCACGACCAGCGTGTCGAGCGCGGCGAGTGCGGCGCGCGCATGGTTGGCATCCGGGTCGCTCATCGCGGGGTTCTCGCCCAGGATGTACATGCCCTTCACCTGGCCGGCGTCGATCGCGTGCATCACTTCGACCACGGTGAGCCCGGGCCGGGCGTCGAGCCGCTCCGGCGGCACGCCCCAGGCGGCGGCGAAACGTGCGCGCACCTCGGGCTCGGTGACGCCTTGATAGTCGGGGTACATCATCGGGATCAGCCCGGCATCGCTCGCCCCTTGCACGTTGTTCTGGCCGCGCAGCGGGTGCAGCCCGGTGCCGGGGCGGCCGATCTGACCGGTGGCCAGCGCCAGCGCGATCAGGCAGCGCGCGTTGTCGGTGCCGTGCACATGCTGGCTCACGCCCATGCCCCAGAGGATCATGGCGGCACGGCTTTTCGCGTAGAGCCGGGCCACCGCGCGCACCGTGGCCGCCTCGACGCCGGTAAGCGGCGCCATCGCCTCCGGGCTGTAGCGGCGCACGCTGGCGACCAGAGCCTCCCAGCCGCCAGTGCGCGCGGCCACGAAGGCCGGGTCGGCGAGCCCTTCGTCGACGATCACATGCAGCAGCGCGTTGAGCAGCGCGACGTCGGTGCCCGGCCGGAACTGCAGGACATGCCGGGCATGCCGCGCGAGCTCGCCGCGGCGCGGATCCATGACGACCAGCCGGGTACCGGCGCGCACCGCGTTCTTGATCCAGGTCGCGGCCACCGGGTGGTTCACGGTCGGGTTGGCGCCGATCACGATCACCACCTCGGCGGCAGCAACGTCCAGCACCGGGTTGCTGACCGCGCCCGAGCCGATGCCCTCGAGCAGCGCGGCCACGCTGCTGGCGTGGCACAGACGCGTGCAGTGGTCGACATTGTTGCTGCCGAAGCCCAGCCGAACGAGCTTCTGGAACAGGTAGGCCTCCTCGTTGCTGCCCTTGGCCGAACCGAAACCGGCCAGCGCGCGCGGGCCGTGCGCGTCGCGCAGCGCGCGCAGCCGGCGGCCGGCCAGCGCCAGCGCCTCGTCCCAGCTCGCTTCGCGGAACCAGGAGCGCGCCGTCGCCGCGTCCCTGGGGCCGTCGCCGCGCTTGGGCGCGTCGGCGCGGCGCACCAGCGGCACCTCCAGGCGCTCGGGGTGGCGCAGATGTTCGAAGCCGTAGCGGCCCTTGACGCACAGACGGCCCCGGTTGGCCGGACCGTCGCGGCCCTCGACGTACAGGATGCGCTCGTCCTTGATGTGGTAGGTGAGCTGGCAGCCGACGCCGCAGTACGGGCACACCGAGTGCACCGAGCGGTCGGGTTCGGGCAGGGCGGCGTCGCGCGCCGGCGCGAGGGCGCCGGTCGGGCAGGCCTGGACGCATTCGCCGCAACCCACGCAGCTCGAGGCGCCCATCGGATCCTCGAGGTCGAAGACGATGCGCTCGCCGGCGCCGCGCCCGGCGATGCCGATGACGTCGTTGCCCTGCTCGTCGCGGCAGGCACGCAGGCAGCGCGTGCACTGGATGCAGGCGTCGAGGTGGACCGCGATCGCCGGGTGCGAGCGGTCGGCCGCCGGCTGCGCGCGCGGCGCGAAGCGCGGGGCGCCGAGCGCCAGGCGCCCGGCCCAGGCGTCGAGTTCGTTGGCGCGCGCGTGGCGCGCCTCGGGCATGTCGGCCTGCAGCAGCTCGAGCACGCGCTCTTGCGCGCGGCGGGCGCGTTCGCTCGCGCTGCTGACCTGCATGCCCGGCGTCGGGCGGCGACAGCAGGCCGCAGCCAGCGTGCGCTCGCCGTCGACCTCGACGACGCAGGCGCGGCAGTTGCCCACGGGATCGAATCCCGGGCGCCAGCACAGGTGCGGGATCTCGATGCCGGCGCGCAGGGCGATCTCGAGCAGCGTCTCCTCGGCGTGCGCGGTGAACTCGCGGCCGTCGAGCGTGAAGGTCACCGGCGCCGGCTCGTCCCGGATGCGCCGCGCGCGTGCGGCCCGGCCCAGCGCGCTCAAGGTTCGAGCTCCTGCGCGAACCAGCGCAGCACGCTGTCGGGTGCGTTGGGCGCCGACTGGCCCAGGCCGCAGATCGACGCGTCGCGCATCACCGCCGAGAGCTCGCCGAGCAGGGCGCGATCCCAGCGGCTGTCCGCCATCAGGGTGCCGGCCTTGGCCGTGCCCACGCGGCAGGGCGTGCACTGGCCGCAGCTCTCGTGCGCGAAGAAGCGCATCAGGTTGCGCGCCGCGTCGCTGGCGCGGTCGTGCTGCGACAGCACGATCACGCCCGCGCTGCCGATGAAGCAGCCGTAGGGCTGCAGCGTGTCGAAGTCGAGCGGCAGATCCGCCAGCCGCGCCGGCAGGATGCCGCCGCTGGCGCCGCCGGGCAGATAGGCGTACAGCTCGTGGCCGGGCAGCATCCCGCCGCAGTATTCGTCGACCAGCTCGCGCAGCGTGATGCCGGCCGGCGCGCGCTTCACGCCGGGCTCGCGCACGCGCCCGCTCACCGAGAAGCTGCGCAGGCCGCGTCGCCCGCGCCGCCCGTGACCGGCGAACCACTCGGGGCCGCGCTCGACAATCTCGCGCACCCAGTGCAGGGTCTCGAAGTTGTGTTCGAGCGTCGGCCGGCCGAACAGGCCGCGCTCGGCGATGTAGGGCGGGCGCAGGCGCGGCCAGCCGCGCCGGCCCTCGATCGACTCGAGCAGCGCCGATTCCTCGCCGCAGATGTAGGCGCCGGCGCCGCGCCGCAGCTCGATCGACGGCAGCGCGCCGGCCGGCGGGTCGGCCGCGAGCGCGGCGAGTTCGGCCTCGAGCATGGCGCGGCAACCGTGGTATTCGTCGCGCAGGTAGATCCAGATCGCCTCGATGCCCACCGCCCAGGCAGCGACGAGCGCGCCTTCGATGAAGCGGTGCGGATCGCGCTCGAGGTACCAGCGGTCCTTGAAGGTGCCGGGCTCGCCTTCGTCGAGATTGACGGCAAGATGGCGCGGCGCCGGCTGCGCGCGCACGATGCGCCACTTGCGCCCGACCGGGAAACCCGCTCCGCCCAGGCCGCGCAGCCCGGCGTGCTCGAGCAACGCGATCACTTCGTCGGCGCTGCGCCGGCCGGCCACGCAGTCGGCCAGCAGCGCATAGCCGCCGCCGGCGCGGTAGGCGCCGTACGCGACATGGCCGCTCACGACTTCGTCGCGCGCGCCGCACTGCACGGCCGCGGCCACCGACTCCACGCTCGCCGGCGCGACCGCATGGCGGTGCACCAGCACGGCCGGCGCCGCCTCGCAGCGGCCCAGGCACGAGGCCGGCAGCACGCGCACCTCGCGCCCGAGCAGAGCCGGCAGCCGCGCCAGCAGCGCGTCGGCTCCGGCGAGCGCGCATGCCAGGCTCGTGCACACGCGCAGCGTGAGCGCCGGCGGCGGCGCTATGCGGCCGTCCGCATCCTCGCGCACGACGTCGAAGTGGTGGTAGAAGCTCGCCACTTCGTATACCTCGACCACGGCGAGGCCGAGCAGCGCCGCCAGCGCCACCAGGTGCGGCGCGCCGAGCTGGCCGGTGGCGTCCTGGATCCGGTGCAGCGCCTCGACGAGCCGGTCGCGGCGCCTGAGCTCGGTCGGCACCAGGGCGCGCACCTGCTCCAGCGCGGCGGCGTCGACGGCCCGGCCCTTGGGCCCCAGCCGCCGCGGGGCGCGCGGCTCGGCGGCAAGCGGTGCGGCAGGCGGCGTCGGCAAGCTGCGGGTCTCCCAGGACATCAGGGCGGCAGGCCGCAAGTATGGCGCGCCGCCGCGCCGCACCGACGCGCCGCGTTGCGCCCCCGCTCAGGTCGCCTTGCTGACCGTGATGGTCGGGAACTTGGCGCTGAAGTCCTTGGCACGCGCGGCGATCTTTACGGCCACCTGACGCGCCACCGCCTTGTACAGGCCGGCGATCTCGCCCTCGGGATCGGCCACCACGGTCGGCCGGCCGCTGTCGGCCTGTTCGCGGATCTGCATCGCCAGGGGCAGCGCGCCCAGGTAGTCGACCCCGTACTGCGCCGCCATGCGCTTGCCGCCCTCGGCGCCGAAGATGTGCTCGACATGGCCGCAGTTGGAGCAGACGTGCACGGCCATGTTCTCGACGACGCCGAGGATCGGCACGCCGACCTTCTCGAACATCTTGAGGCCCTTGCGTGCATCGATGAGGGCGATGTCCTGCGGCGTGGTCACGATCACCGCGCCGGTGAGCGGCACGCGCTGGCTGAGGGTGAGTGCGATGTCGCCGGTGCCCGGCGGCATGTCGACGAGCAGGTAGTCGAGGTCGCGCCAGTTGGTCTGGCGCAGCAGTTGCTCGAGCGCCTGCGTGGCCATCGGACCGCGCCAGATCATCGCCTGGTCGGGCTCGACCATGAAGCCGATCGAGATCACCTGCACGCCGTAGTTCTCGAGCGGCTCCATCGTCTTGCCGTCGCTGCTCTCGGGGTGGCCCTCGATGCCCATCATGGTCGGCTGGCTCGGGCCGTAGATGTCGGCGTCGAGGATGCCGACGCTGGCGCCCTCGGCGGCCAGCGCCAGCGCCAGGTTGACCGTCGTCGTGCTCTTGCCGACGCCGCCCTTGCCCGAGGCGACGGCGACGACATTCTTCACGCCCGGCAGCAGCTGCACGCCGCGCTGCACCGAGTGGCTGGTGATGCGCGAGGCGATCGAGACGCTGACGTTGCCGACGCCCGGCACCGTGCGCGCCGCCGCCACCAGCGCCGAGCGCAGCGCGGCGTGCTGGCTCCGGGCCGGGTAGCCGAGCTCGACGTCGAACGTGACGTCGCCGCCCTCGATGCGCAGGTTCCGGATGCACTTGGCGGCAACCAGGTCCTTGCCGGTGTTGGGGTCGACGACGCTGGCAAGCGCAGCGAGCATTGCGCTTTCGGTGACGGTGGACATGCGGGCGGCTCTCCGTGGCCTCGGGGGTCTTGGGGGTGGGCGCCGCGAGCGGCGCAACGGGGCAGTCTAGCCGAGCGCCGATGTCCCTGAAGGCATGGGTACCTAGAATCGGCGGCCATGACCCGCAAGCTCTTCGTCACCACTGCGCTGCCCTACGCCAACGGGCCGTTCCACATCGGCCACATCATGGAGTACATCCAGGCCGACATCTGGGTGCGGCTGCAGCGCATGCTCGGGCACGAGGTGCACTTCGTCTGCGCCGACGACGCGCACGGCGCACCGATCATGATCGCCGCCGAGAAGGCCGGCCGGACGCCGCAGCAGTTCGTCGCCGAGGTGGCGGCCGGGCGCGCGCAGTACCTCGCGGGCTTCCACATCTCGTTCGACCACTGGCACAGCACCGACGCCCCCGAGAACCACGAGCTCGCGCGCAGCATCTACCTGGGGCTGCGCGCCAACGGGCTGATCGACCGGCGCACGATCGAGCAGTTCTACGACCCCGACAAGGGCATGTTCCTGCCCGACCGCTTCATCAAGGGCGAATGCCCGCGCTGCGGCGCCAAGGATCAGTACGGCGACAACTGCGAGGTCTGCGGCGCCGTCTACCAGCCCACCGAGCTGAAGCACCCCTATTCGGCGCTTTCGGGCGCGACGCCGGTGCTCAGGAGCAGCGAGCACTTCTTCTTCCGCCTGTCCGATCCGCGCTGCGTCGCCTTCCTCGAGCAATGGACCCAGGACGGGCGGCTGCAGCCCGAGGTGGCGAACAAGGTGCGCGAGTGGTTCCAGACCGGGCCCGACGGCCGCGCCCTGCTCGGCGATTGGGACATCAGCCGCGACGCGCCCTACTTCGGCATCGAGATCCCCGACGCCCCGGGCAAGTATTTCTACGTCTGGCTCGACGCGCCGATCGGCTATCTCGCCAGCCTGAAGGCGTGGTTCACGCAGAACGGGCGCGACGTCGACGCCTACCTGGCCGATCCGGCAGTCGAGCAGATCCACTTCATCGGCAAGGACATCGTCACCTTCCACACCCTGTTCTGGCCGGCCACGCTGCACTTCAGCGGCCGCAAGGTGCCCGACCGCGTGTGGGTGCACGGCCACCTCACGGTGAGCGGCGAGAAGATGAGCAAGAGCCGCGGCACCGGCATCAGCCCGCTGCGCTACCTCGAGCTGGGGATGAACGCCGAGTGGCTGCGCTACTACATCGCGGCCAAGCTCAACGCGCGCGTCGAGGACCTCGACTTCAACCCCGAGGACTTCGTCGCGCGCGTCAACAGCGATCTGGTCGGCAAGTACGTCAATATCGCCAGCCGCGCCGCCGGCTTCCTCGCCAAGCGCTTCGACGGCCGCCTCTCGGGCGACGTCGGCGTCGAGGGCCGCGTCCTGCTCGACAGCCTGCGTGCGCAGCGCGACGCCGTGCGCAGCCTGTACGAAGAGCGCGAGTACGGCAAGGCGCTGCGCGAGGTGATGCTGCTGGCCGACCGCGTGAACGAGTACGTCGACCGCGGCAAGCCCTGGGAGCTGGCCAAGCAGCCCGGCATGGACGCCGCGCTGCACGACTTGTGCAGC
>WBZR01004124.1_pt1 | contig 12224 bp, 6 predicted proteins | sample 5204231 | NCBI WGS metagenome assembly WBZR01 (sample SAMN12412403, study PRJNA552823) | activated sludge metagenome | isolation source: activated sludge from anammox sidestream of wastewater treatment plant... | place: USA: Virginia | collected 2017-08
GTGCTCGGCAGTGTCGCCGGCGATTGCGCCCTGGTACATGGCGCCCGCACCGTGGTGCTGGCCGGCGGCATCCTGCCGCGCTTCGTGCCATTCCTGCGCGCCAGCGCCTTTCGCGAACGCTTCCTCGCCAAGGGCCGCATGGCGACCCTGCTCGAATCGGTACCGATCCACCTCATCACCCACCCCCATCCCGGCCTGCTCGGGGCCGCCTGCGCACTGCGCTCAAGCGAGTTGTGACCATGTTCGACAGCACCCACCATGCCCGCGCGGTCGATGCCGTGTTCGCCCTCGCGCCGGTGATCCCGGTGCTCACCATCGAACGCATCGAGGACGCCGTGCCCTTGTGCCGCAGCCTCGTCGACAACGGCCTGCCGGTGCTCGAAATCACCCTGCGCACGGCCTGCGCGCTGGCCGCGATCGCAACGGTGGCACAGGCCCTGCCACAGGCCTGCGTCGGCGCCGGAACCGTGCTTTCCGGCGCCGATCTCGACGCCGTGGCGCGGGCCGGTGCGCGCTTCGCGATTTCCCCCGGCGCGACCGAGACGCTCTATGCCGCGGCCAAGGACAGCGCGATCCCGCTGATTCCCGGCATCGCCACGGCGAGCGAACTGATGCGCGGACTGGAACACGGCTGGCAACGTTTCAAGTTCTTCCCGGCCGAAGCCAGCGGCGGCATCGCCGCACTCAAGAGCCTCTCGGCACCGCTGCCGCAGGCCCGCTTCTGCCCGACCGGCGGCATCGATGCACAAAAGGCGCCGGCCTGGCTCGCGCTGGCCAACGTCGCCTGCGTCGGCGGCTCCTGGATGCTGCCCGCCGACGCGATCCACGCCGGCGACTGGGACCGCATCGCCCGACTCGCACGTGCGGCGTCGGTGTTGCGGCACTGATGAAGGGTTTCGGCGCCAGCGACGGCGCGACAGCGGGTTGAGTACCTTTCGTCGGCGATGGAGCCGGCGATCGAATCCCTGTCCAGATAACCGGCCTCGTCCCGCGCGCCGAAAGCCCTGGCTTCGCTTCGTTCGGAATGCGGCTTCACATGGCTGGAACCACTGGCCGTGCATACTCCCAAATGCAGCTAATAGATGCGGCTAACCAAGAGGAACTTCTTGGCACGTGTGGCCGCAACATGCAGCAAGCAGCGCTCGCTGGTCAGGTTATCGAGCATGACACCCGCGTCTTCTTCTTCACCGTGCACCGTGGCGTAGTGCTCTGGCGTGCGATAGCCCGCCAGGATCACGGCATCGAACTCAAGACCCTTGACGCGATGCATGGTGGCCACGCGCGCACCCGCCTTGTCCTGATCGTCAGTCGTGCCGCGATCGAGCTTGAGCGTCTCTCGCCCCGTGGAGTGCAGCCATTGAGCGTACTCGTCTGCTTCCGCGTTGGTCCTCGTAACCAGGCAGACGTTCCGCATCGGGATGCCGTCGGCTTTCAACCGCTCGAGAACCGCCTCGATGACCAGCCGTTCTTCGGCCCGTGAAGAGCTGCTTGCCAGTTCGGGCACGGGGCCGTGTGACAAGGACTGATAACCGACGAGCGTGTCCGGTTGCCCATCCAGGTCGTCGATCGTGCAGTTGGCCAACTGGGCGACCGCCCACTTCCGGATCTCGTCGGTGGTTCGATAATTCACTCGAAGCTTGCGACCTCGGCCTCGGACATCGATTCCCACGCGCGATAGCGCCACCTTGTGACGATAAATCCGCTGGTGTGCGTCACCGACGATGAACAGGTCGTTCGGGTTTTCCGGCACCGCTGCTCGCAGCAATGCCAAGGCCTGCGGGCTCAGGTCCTGACCCTCGTCGACCACAATCGAGCGGATGCCCAGAGAGATTCTTTCCTGCTTCAGAATCGCCAGCGCATCGCGATAGGCCTCTTCGGGTTCTCGAAAGTTGGCACTCCTGAGTTGTGTCCGGTACTCGGCAAACACCGGCCACAACCCGCGGCGCGCGGAGCGGCTCAACTGGCGGCCACGACCCACGCGACTGGCGCGCAGGTAATCATCCACCGACTCACACCCCTGTGGCAGGATGACGCGCTCGAATTCCGCCTGATAGAAGGGGTCCGGGAACTGCACGTCGTCCGGCTTGCGCGTCAACGCGCGGGCCCACAACTCCCGACGCTTGGCACCGTCAAACAACAGTTCGTGTCGGTAGCCTGCACGGCGCAATACCGACAGCGCCCACTGATCGATGTTTGCCACCTCGATTTTTTCTCGTTCGGCGGGCGTGGTGATGGTGGCAATCTGCGACCGGACGTCGTCCGCAAGCGTCCGGGTGAAGGTGGTGAACAACACGGGCTTGCCGGGCACCGCCATGAACTTGCGCGCCAGCCAGACTGCCCGATGCATGGCGGCCACGGTCTTGCCCGTACCTGCACCGCCGAGCACACGCACCGGCCCATTCCAGTCACGCTCGACCAGCTTGCGTTGGGATGGATGCAGAAAGACGCGCCAACGTGCCAACGGCTCGGCCAGGATGGCTTCCAGATCGAGGTCGTCGGTGATCACGACGAAATGGCGTTTGCTGCCATCGCGCTCCAGCGCACCGGCGAAATCTTCGGTATCGACCTGAGCCGGTGCTTCGCGCTCACGCACCAAGGATTCGTACGACTCCCCGGCAGCGAACAGATACAGCGCCTCGAACGCATCGTCCGGCAATCTGGCCTGGCTGGCCTCAAGCTCCTCCACCGTGACGATCGACCGGACCTGCTGCAGCCGCTCCTGCGGCACGCCCAGGCGCAGCAACTCGCGATCCTTCAGGCTGGCAAAGAGACCTCCCGCAGCTACCTGATCCTTGGCCGTTGTCGTGGACTCGCCATGACTGGACTCCAGAACCTGGATCGTGCCGATCTCGGGATGAATCGCAACCTTGTGCCGGCGCGCCCAATCGTAGGCATCATCGTGCTTGTCGACCCACAGCAGGCAATAGACATCACCCTGGTTCGGCTTGAGCACGATGCCACGGTAGTCAATACCGATCCGGACCGAGCGCATGCGCGGGTCGGTTGCATCGTTGATCTTTTCGTAGTTGATTCCTGGCGACATCGGGTTTTGCCGGAACGTCGCCATGAACTTCACAACCGCCTGTTGGCGATCGCGCGGGATCGCCGCGAATGCGCGAAGGAAATCATCGGAGAGGGCAACCTTGACGGTCTTTTGCATCGTCGTGTCCTTAGTTCAGCAGGCCGGCCAGGTCGCGCAGCTCCGTGCCTTGGCCCATCACCAGCACTCGCCATCCGGCGGCTTCGAAAACATCGCGACCGATGCCATCGGTCAGAACGCCCACCTTGCGAGCGGGCCAGGCAAGCTCAGCCTGTGCGACCACTCGGTCGGCATCGTCCAACAGTTCGTAACCCACGATCGGACAGTCGACACCCACCTCCATGGCAGCCTGCAACAAGCTCTGCGCCTCGGGCAACACGTCGGCCATGGCTGTTTCCCATTCGGGAGCCATCTGGCCGAACCTTCGGCAGGCCGGCGCTGCATCGAGTGCATCAAGAACGGCTCCGGAATCGGCGGATATCCAGGTGTTGGCGAGGGGCAACAACAGATTGGCCGCATGCCACCACTGCTGCCAGAAATGTCGACGTTGCGCATCATTCAGTGTGGGCATGTCTGCCCAGCGCAGCACCACAAGCGGCTGTACATCGCGTCCAGCAGGCCTGCCGGAAAACTGCTGCAGATCGCTGCGTCGCATCTGCACACCCATCTCGATCTGCCCCGGCTCCGATGTCCAACACCGTCCCAGGTCGGCCCCATCCATCCAGGAAAACGCCGCAACAGCCTGCAAGGCGAGTGCGGCGGAGGAAGTCTGCAATTGCTGAAATTCCGCCTCGACCCGTGGCTGAGCGCCAAGGCGCAACGCCAAAACCGCTGCGAGTCGAATCATCGCATCATCGGTGGCAGCCAGGCGTCCGGAGATGCGGGCACGCAACTGCTCGAAGGCGGTCAGCGTGTGAAACGACCTGAGTGCCTCGGCCTTGAACTGGACATACGTCGGTCCGGAGTCTCGTCCCTCGCCGGAGGATGGCAACGCCTGCGCCCAGAGCGTCTCCGGTACTGCACCTCGTGGTTCGAGCACGGCCGCGATGTCGTCGGCGGTCAGCGACCACACACGGAATTTGCCGCTCCTGGCCACCGCCATGCGCTTGGCGATGTCGTCGCCGATGCGATCCTTGTGGAATCGCCAGCCATCCAGGAACACCGCGATCGGCGCTATGCCTTCGCCGTTTTGCGGCCACAGCATGAAATCCGGCTTGCATGGAATGACAACGCCTCGCTCCGGCCCAAGTTCGACCTGAGGTTCCACCATCCACACGCGTTCGCCGGCCTGCAAGGAGTATCCCGGCTTTCCGCGAACAACCTCGGAATGCACCTCGAAGCGCGGCGAGCCGTCAGAGGGCTTGCGCCGGAGCGCTTCGATGAAACGTCGCTCCAATTCACTGTCGAACAGGCTGTTTCTCTCACCCACATCGCCAATCGTGGCGACGGGTTTCAGTTCGGCCTGGTGCCCGAGAATTTCCTGAAGCAACCCTGCTGCCGTGCGCCGCGATACATGCTTGCGCTCGAAACTGTTGTGATAGCCATAGAGACAGCGATAGCAGCCGTCACGATTCTCGTCCGCCGCGCAACCGCACCCATGCAGATCCGTGAGTGCCAGGCGCAACACCTCAAACAGCGGCGCGGGATCACGCATCAGCTCCTTCAGATAGCCCGTGCCGCCTGGAACGCTGTCATAGATCACCAGATACTGGCGTGGAGACTCTTCCCCCTGGGCCAGACGAATGTCGCGGGCGATGCGCAGATGATCAACCGATCCCCGAAAGCGACGTGCCAGCCCCATTTGCAGCGCCGCGATGAAGGAGTGAACGCTTTCATCGGAGCCGCCGAAGCGCGACTCGGGCAAGAACAGCCGAATGCCCTCGCTGTCGAACTCGCGGTAGAGAAAGACACACTCCTGTACGGCGTGCGACTCGTCCCTGCGCTTTGAACAGTACAGCGCGTGGTTCTTCCAGGTGTCTTCCGGGCGTCGATTGCGCTGCAAGGTCCCGCATTCGGCACAGATCCGGAAGCCCGGCTTGCGCAGGTCGTTTCCGGCGATTTGGATCGGCTCGCCATCTCCCGTCTGCTGGCCAAAGTTCACCTCGCGGAACTGCACGCGCTCAAGAAATTCGAATGCGAAGGGGAAGTTGTCATCTTCCACTGCCCACGCCTGGCGCACGGCCCCCGGCGGCACATCCAACAACGCCTGACGGACATAGAACTTGCGATCACGCTCATCGGCGTCATCGCCAATCCGGCTGCTGCTGTCGTAGCTGCGGGCGTACACCTTGCTCAGGCGCAGCATGGTCTGCACCCGTCCGGCATCGCTCCACATCGGGTCGGCACACCTGGGGCAGGCGGCCAAAGGTTCGGTGGCCGTTACTGGTTCGCTGAAAGAACAACTGCGGCAAAAGCGCCATTTCTGTGGTTTGTCCCGGGCAACATCCACCTGCTCGATCGTGACCTTGCGCCCCTCTGCATAGAACACGCTCTCCGGAGCCAGCTCGGTGATGGCGCTGGCTCCGGGGCGTTCGTATTCGAACGTCAATATCCGTTGCTCGGCCGACGCCGTCCTCTGCTTGTCATCGCGGATGATCACCGAATGCAACAGGACGCCCTGCTCGGGGAACGCATAGTTGGGCAACAATCCTTCATCGGTCAGGAACTGGAGGGTATCGCGTGAGTCGATCCCGGCCAGCAGCCGGGTGAGCGCGGCCTTTTCCAGCTTGAGTTCGCGCAACTCATCCTCGTCGGACTCTCCCCGCGCCGGCAGCCCGTCAATGCGAGCAATTTCAGACTCAATCCGGGTCCGTCGACGCTTCAGATCATCAACGTCCCGGATCACGGCAAAAATACGGTTGAGTATCTTCCATGCGAGCGAGCCGGTCTCGGCGGCTCCGCCGTCGATGAACTGCCGCAGGTAGTCTTCGCTTTCCTGCGTGAGCGGCGTGCTCCCCTGGCTAAATAGCCCGATGAAGCCATCCATGAGCATCGCGCGGTTCTGTTGCTGATAATCCAGCCACGGGTGCGGAAATCTTGACTGCGTATTGTTGCGGACCGCAGAGAGCACGTCACCAAGCCGGCGCGGAATCCTCGCGCCCTCGCCACGCTCCCGTACCCAGTTATCCAGCGAGAACGCTGCGAGCTGGCGTTCAAGCACAGCCGAAGCATTGAGGAATACGCCTGGCGAATCCACGTAGCCCGCCAGCATCTCGCGTGGACTCGCCCAGAAGTACAGATCGTGTGGTCGACCGACTGCAAGCGTGCCGGCGAAGGCATTGCCGGTCTTGCGCCCGGCGCGGCCCGCCCGTTGCAGGTAGTTGGCCTGCGCCGGCGGCACCGAACACATCAGCACCGCCGAGAGATCACCAATGTCGATACCCATTTCCAGCGTTGGCGTGGCCGACAGTACGTTGACGCTGCCGCGCTTGAAGTCCGTTTCGACCTGCTCGCGCACAGCACGATCCAGCAGACCGGTGTGTTCGCGCGCGCGTATCCGCTGCACGTCGGCAGACAGGTAAAGCTCGCGGTAGAACTGCGGGATCGCGTCGGTCTGCAGACGGTAATGTCCTCGGCAAGCCGGTCGGCGACACGGCGTGCCATCCAGACCGGATGCGAGATGATCCATGACCACATTGCGGCATTGGTCGCAGCGCCACTCCGCTGCCGCATCCAACAAGCGCAGTGACTGTGGCCGCAGCCCCCACACCAGCGTGCCCGGGCGCTCGGCCTCCAGAGACTCGGTTACGCCGACTTCAGCCAGTGCCTGCAGCGAGATCCGATAAACATCGGCGAGTACCGAGTCGTCGACCAGGGCCTGCGTGGCCAGCCCATCGAAGACCTTGAATGCCCAATTGCGGTAGAACACGGCGTCCCCACCCGTCACCGGATCGCAATCGTTGTAGGGCAACAGCGAAAGGAACCGGGGCCGGCGCGGCGTCTTCAACAGCGCGTACTCGGCTGGATTGTTGGCGCGGTAGACGAAGATGTTGCAGCCGTGGCGGGCGTAGGCCTGCAGGAATTCATCCCACAGTGCACCGACGCGCCGCGTGCGCGCCAGCAGTCCCTGAATGAACACGGCAACTTCATCATCCGTCACCGCGCGCAAGGCATCGACCTTCTCGCGCAATGCAGCCGCGGCAGCGGACGCAGCGCTTGCGAGCACCTCGGCGTCGATGGCAACCGCGGCCGTGCGCGTGCGCGGCAAGGTGCGTCCCACATGTGCGTCCTGGGCAAACTCGCCCAGCATCGCCCAGGTGAGGCCGCGGCGAACCAGTTGCTGCAGGTAGTCGCCCTCGGGCAGGACGTCCTCGCGCAGCAGTCTCTCGTAATCGCGCAGCCAGGCGATGGCGGGTGGCAGGAACGTCTTGATGTAATCCTTGTCGCCCAGGCGAGCGCGCCATTTGCGCTCGAGTGCTTCCGGCAAGCTCGCCAAGGTCAGCGGCGCGCCGCTGGCAACTGCCTCGTAAATCACCTGCGCCATTGCCGGACGCAGATTCAGCCGCCAGGTGCGCGCTTCGAAAAAGCCGGCACGATGCGCCGCGTCCTGCACGGAATCCGAGAACGCGATCAGCTTCTTGTCACCGTTGTACGGGCTGCTGAATAGTTGTCCCACACTCACACTGGCCAGACTGGCCGCCTGCGAACCGACGATGGTCAAGGTCCGTTCGCCATCGCAGTACGGACAGTCGTGGTGAGACTTCGTCAAGGGTGCACCGTTGCGAAGTCCCTGACGCTGATTGGCAGCCATGTCGATCGCCAGCAGCACTTTCGATCCGCAGTGGTTGCAGTCCTGTGCATCGCGGTAATTGAGCGTTCCGCATTCGCAGCACACCTGCTTGCGCTCCAACTTCCTCGGATCGATGGGCGCATCGCCCATCGCGGGAAACAGGAAACGCGTACCAAGATCCAGGGCGAAGAACGCGCTGTAAAAGCCTCGCAGATCGGCCTTCAAGCGATTGCGATCCGACGGGCTGACCACCGCGCCCCAGCCCATGACGTGACAGTCGCGACAGTGGATCAACGGCAGATAGACGCCGGCATCATTGCTAGCCAGGTCGTCCGAATGCACCAGTTGCGGCTTATCGGACAAGCTGGCGACCATGCGTCGCAGCTCGCGCAACCACAGCTCCACGCGCACTGAAAGAAACGCCCGACGCTGTCCGCGCTCATCAGCAGATTCCGCCGCATGCGAGATGAGGGTCAACAGGCTGAGCAGCCAGCGACGTGGGTAGTCTGGCGGCGCCATGGCGCGATCCCGCAGACGCATCGAGATGGCATCTTCCAGATCGCCCAATGCCACGGCCCTGCCGCCAAGGCGGTGCAGATCGCGCAACAGGTTCTGGAAGGCAACATGCTGCTTCAGCTGTGCACCGAGACGGACCTGGAAGCGCACGTCCTGTGGGCCCAGCTCGTCATCGGTTTCGAACCAGAGCCGATACTGCTGAGCGATGTACTGGCCTGCGTCAAGCCGGCCCGGTGCGAGGCGTTCGTAGTCGGCAGCCGTGGGCATGCGCATGAACTCGACCGCATCGTTGGCCAGATACTCGGCCACCGATTCGCGATCCTCGCCGATCACGGCCTGCGCATCGAAAGACTCGCCGAACACATCACCGGCAAAGGCGAGCAGGCGCTCCTGCCCTTCGCTGCCCAGCGTCGCCGAAGTCCCAATGCAGGCCAACACGCCCGGCGGCGTGCGCAGACGCGCCTTGAGCCGACGAATCAGGCAGGCAAGGTCGGTGCCCTGCGCGCCGTCGAAGGTGTGCAGTTCGTCCACGACCAAAAAGCGCAGCGTATCCGGCGCGTTGTGCCGCCACAGCACCGAGTCGCGGGCGCGAATCAGCAGGAAATCGAGCATCTTGTAGTTGGTCAGCAAGATGTCCGGCGGCTCTTCGCGCAGGCGATCGCGCTCGGTGATCACGGTGTAGCGGCCATCGTCCAACTGGCGCACCGAGGTGCTCTTCTCGCCGGGTTCGTCGCCCACGTACAGCCCGGCGCTGATACCCGCGAATGCTGGGCGCGTCAAAATCTCTTTGGCCAATCGGCTGGCCTGGTCGGTGGCCAGTGCGTTCATGGGGTAGATCAGGATCGCCTTGATACCGAGCTTGCCCGCAGCCCGCTGCTGGCGACAGTGCTCCAGCACGGGATAAAGAAAGCACTCGGTCTTGCCCGAACCGGTGCCGGTCGCGATCAACGTGGACTTCGGTTCATCACCCGTCAGGCGCTCGAACGCGCGTGCCTGATGCGCATGCGGCACGAAATCCTTCTCCAGCCAGTCGAACACCGGCTTGCCCGCGTACTTGCGGAACGGCAACCCGATGCTGACATACGGCCCCTGCGCCAGCTTGCCGGGCGTGGCGAGGAAATCCGCCATCAGGGTCTCGAACCCGGGCGTGGTGGCCGGGAAGGTCGTGGCGAGAAAATCCGCGACGCCCTGACGTACCTGTTCGGCGACGATCAATGGCTGCATGTCATTCCCGCTCCCCTTGTCCCCATGGTTCCATCAGAGTTGCCGATCCACGTCTCGCATGCCGATATCGGCCGCACGACGGAAGGCGCTGGCTACTCGATCGCACTCCCGCACCGATACACCCAAGCCCTCGAAGGTGTCGCGCCAGTGGCGCACGGCGCGCACGATGCGATCAATGATCCGTGCCGCATCCGGTGGCAGCAAACCGAACCGCCCTGCGCCAGCCATCGCATTGTCCAGCCGTGCCAGCCGGCCCTGCGGACCGATCGACAGGTGCAACATGCGCTCGGTCGCCACTTGCGGCTTGGGAACCACGTCGTACAACGGGCTCAGCCGCCAACCGCCGCCTTGCGAATCGAAGAGGAAGGCGTGGTTGCGCAGGTGATCGTCATCGTTGGATACGAGGATGTTGAACACCATCCGCGCAAACAATTCGTTGCGATCGGGCGCAATCTGGCCACTCACCCCATGCACGCCCATCGCATCGGCAATCGCCGCGTAACTGGAATCCGGCGAATCCTGCGCGTGCAAGGCCAGCAGCGTGAGCGCGCTGACCATATGCCGACGCCCCATGCCGCCGGCCAGCGGCTCACGGTCGAAGCGCTCGATCAGCATCACCTGCCGTCCGTCCGCCAGCGTCTCCACGCGCGTGCGCGGCACGGTCAGCCCCGCCTCGCGTGCCAACTCCAAGGTGGCGCGCTCGATCAGCGGTACATTGAACGGGTCGTTCTTGGCCGGGAACTTGGCGATCCACTCTGCGCCATCGACCGTCACCACCGCCTTCGGCCGCGCTCCGCCCACGGAGGGACCACCGGCGAAGAAGACCTCCAGGTGGGCCGGCACCGGCTCGCCTTCTTCGACTCTGGAGGCGGCGTCCAGCAAGTGGTGCAGATCCACGACCGACGGCAGCGCACCGCCTGCCGCCGGACTGGTCGGCGAGGCGCGCACATCCAGCGCACCGGCGCGATGTGGCCCGGCGTGATCGAGATAGACCGATTCCGGCAAACCGTTCGGCGGTGCGCGCAACCGGTTTTCGATGACGCGGCGGCCCCAGGCATCAGGCGTTGCATCACGCAACGCGCCGAACATCGCCAGCCCGCCCGCGGGCACACGTTCCTCGTCGTTGCGATCCGACTTCAGCGCCAGCGAAACCGGATCAACCGGCAAGGCATTGGCGCGCGTCACGTACCGGCGGCCATAGGCGAAGGTCGATGCCTGCACCTGCGAACCCTGCTCGATCATCGTCAAACGCCCGGCCGGGACAGCCTCGGTCTCGCCGGGCAGGTGGATGAAGACGGTGCGCTCGGTGGACGGCATGCTCAGAAGTCCAGATCGTCACGCTGGCCACGCCGCGCGCGCCGCGCGCGGGTCTGATCCAGCAAGGCAGCGGACGCGGGATCCCGCAGCGAGTTGAACAACGGCAACAGCTCCAAGCTCTCGAACACCGCCAGCCAGCCGCCCAGCGAGACCTCGACTGCGCCGCCCTCCAGGCGTTTGAGCGTGGCCAGGCTGATGCGCGCGCGCTCGGCCAAGCCTTGCTGCGTCCACGAACGCGCCAGGCGGGCCTGGCGGACCAGGTCGCCGAGATGGGCTGCGGCCTGGGTGGCCGCAGGGGTGGCGAAGTCAGTTTCTTTCCTGCGCATGGCTCTTATGCAATCCGTTATATAGATAACGGCTTATTTATGAGCCTTATACGTTGAAGAGCCCGTGCCGTCAATGAGCCCCTTCCAAGACATTGCGCTGCCCATACAACGACGTATCGCGTGCATTGCGTAACTTCCTTGTCGTGCAAATCATCCAGTTCGGTATCGGCAGGTTCCAGGTCTTCGGCCATCTCGAAACGCGGCTGCTGGCCCGGAAAGCGAACCTGCACCATTAGGCCGTCACCGTCATCGCGGGTACGGCCAGTGGATTCACCGACCAGACCGGCGTCGTGGCGTGAACGCACGCACGTGCCCGATTGCGAAAGCGTGTTCTCGAATTCGGTTTGCGACATATACCCCCAGATTCTGGTCGAACTAGCGCTTGCGTCGACGCGGATTCGCCTCTGCACTTCTGAAAGGCCGGAATCCAAGCTTTTCCTCCAGCTCCCGCCACGCGTCCGCAAGAATGCTGCGCTCCATGTCCGCAATGACCCCGCTGCGCAGCGCATTCAATGGGCGCCAGCGGGGCCTCTGGCCTGCCCCCTCCAGATAGAAAACATGCTGGTACACATTGAGCGTGTGCGAGATGCGATGAACCTCATGGCGCTCGGACAGCAGGGTGCAGGCGTGGTTGAGGCTGCTGGCCTCCTTGCGCGCAAAGCCTTGCGGCATCACCACGCCGCTGCAGACCAGCTCGGTGCGATCCATGCCACGCTGGCGAATCCATAGACCGCCGCGCTTGGGGTCGATGCATTCGGTGCCACGTGTCTTCGGGCCGACCCGGACGCGCTCGAAGCGCGTGCATCCTGCGGGCAGATCGACATGGTCGATCGTGGGCCAATCCGCGGCACGCTGCCCTTGAAACTTTTGGTCGGGTTTGCGTCGCCACGCGACCAAGAAGAATTGGACCTGAATACCGAACGCCGTATCATCGAAACTGCGCTGGATGGCGTATCACAAATCCAACCGACATATCTGGAACATCTCACCATCGACGCGCTGCAGTCGCTCGGCTAGCGCCAATGCCGCTCAGTTGACGTTGACCTCGACGTGAACCTGAACCTCAACACCA
>WBZR01004127.1_pt1 | contig 12221 bp, 5 predicted proteins | sample 5204231 | NCBI WGS metagenome assembly WBZR01 (sample SAMN12412403, study PRJNA552823) | activated sludge metagenome | isolation source: activated sludge from anammox sidestream of wastewater treatment plant... | place: USA: Virginia | collected 2017-08
GGCACGGTTGCGTCTCGGAAATGCCGACGAAGCTCGTGAAGATGATGGCGATGTCCGAGGCGCCCTGGCCGAGCTCGGGCGATACGGTGCCGGTCACCGGGCCGTTCACCTGGTTCGTCACGCAGATCGGGACGCCGCCGCCCGTGATCGGCAACGGGGCGCCGAAGTAGAACTCGCACGCGCCGGCGCCGCATTCGTCGTCGGACGTGCAGGTGGTCTGCGTGCCGTTCGAGCACCGCCGGTTGTCCACGACGGTGGTGCTCGCGATCGGCCCGGTGAGCGGGCAGATGCCGCACTGACCGAGGAACTGGCCGGGGCAGGCGAGCGCGAAGCTCAACGAGCCGCCCGTGCCGAGAACCTGATCGTGGTAGATGCCGGTCCAGCCGATGTCGAGGTCGGATCCCGCGCTCTCGACCGTGTAGGTGATCTGCCCGGGGCAGGGGATCTGCGGCGGCGCGGTGGCCGTCGGCCCGGGCGTCGCGGTCGCGGCCGGCGTCGCGCCGTCGTCGTTTCCGCGATTGTCGTTGTCCCCGCATCCCGCGCCCAGGAGCGCGAGGGCCGCCACCATCATCACGGTGCGATACCTCGGCATCGTCGGCCCTCCCTGGAGAAGATGATGCCAGAGCGCTCGCCGGCGAGGCTATGCGGAAAGCAAAAAAAGACCTCCGGATCCGCGGGGATCCGGAGGCCGTGAAGCGGGTGGAGCGCCGGCCGCTCAGGGCAGCGACAGGATCTCCTGACTGGCGAGCGGGAGCTCGATGCGGCCGAGACCGGGGAGGCCCGCCGCCGAGTTGATGGCCTGCGCCTGGACCGGCGGGATGCAGAACAAGGCGGCGAATTTGCCGTTCGACGCGCCGTTATTGTCGGGCGGATCGGCCTTGCCGACGGCGTTCACCTTGCCGCCCACCTCGCCGTTGTCGAGGAAGCACGGCCGGTCGGCCACCTGACAGGTGTCACCCGCCACGGGACAATCCTGATTCGAGCTGCAGCCGCGGAACGTCTCGGTCGGCGTGCAATACCGTTCGACCGTCACCTGGTTCTTGCAGACGCCCTTGTTCGGGTTGCTCCCCGATTGCTGGCAGAGCGAGTCGTCGCTCGGGCTCGCGGTATCGTCGAGGCACGCATTGGCCTGGGTCGGCTGGCCGGCCGAGAACGGGCAGAAGCACTTCTTGCCCGGCTGCCCGGCGCAGTTGGGGCTCGAGGCGTCGAGGGTTACGGTCTCGGTGCCGCTCGAGCCGTCGAGGGCGATCGCGAGGTTCGTGATGAAGCTCGTCGGCGGGCAATCGAGGCTCGTCGAGCCGAACGTCGGGACCGGCGAGCTGCCGTTCACGTCGCAGGCCTGACCGTTGCGGGCGCCCCCGGCGCAGGTTCCACCCGCCTGACCGTCGTTCGGCGTGGCGTCGCCGGTGCACTTGGGGCACGGGCTCTCGATGCCGGGTCCGAGGGCGACTTTCGACGTGAGAGTCAGGTTGGTCGCGAAGGCGCCGCTCTCGATGTTGGCGGTGCCCGACACCGCCCCGTTGACCACGTTCACGACGCACGACGTGACGCCGCCGGCGGCGAGCGGCAGCGGAGCGCCGAAGTAGAAGACGCACGTCCCGGGCGACGTACAGCCGGCGTTGTCGGTGCACTTCTTCGACGAGTCGTTGCTGCAGCGCCGCGGGTTGATGTCGCCCTGGTCGGCCTTCTGGTTCTGGATCGGGCCGCCGACGTTGCAGACGCCGCACGGACGCGTCGTGCCGCCGCACGCGACCGTGAACGTCAGCTTGCCGTCCGAAACGACCGTCGCGTTGTGGCCGAGGCCGGTCCAGCCGCTGTCGAGCACCTTGGCGCTCCCGGCGTTGCCCTCCACTTCGACCGCTACGGGGCAGGTCCTTGTCGTACCGGTCGCGGTCGGCGTCGGCGTCTTGGTCGCACCCGTCGGAGTGGCGCCGGTCGGAGTGGCGCCGGTGGTCGGCGTCTCCGTCGGGTCACCGTCTCCGGGCGTGGACGTCTCCACCGGGGTCCCGGGCGATCCTCCGCCCGTCGGGGTGATGACCGGCGTCGGCGTGGGCTGCACGAAGCCGCTGCGGACCGCGTCATACGAGGTGTCGCACTCGTCGTCCTCGTCGTCGATGGACCCGTCGACGTTGTTCTGGTCCCGGAACGTGCCGCGCACGCGGAAGTCACGGCCGCCGTCCTCGAACGCGACGTTGAACGTGCCGTCCGCGTCGATCGGCTGGGGCGGCTCGAACGTCTCGTGGATCGCCTCGCCGTCGCACTCGAAGGAGACCGCCTCGATGCTGCCGACCTCGAGGCGGATCGTTCCGCCGCTGCTCATGAACCCGGTGAAGGTTCCGGGCGCGGGCACGACGCCGTTGCCGTCGGTGTCCACGCGGACGTCGCTGTCGCCACAGTGGGCGACGGCCAACGCCATCGCCAGCACTCCCAGGATTCGAAGGCCTCTCGTCATGGTTCCTCCCCAGCGTCTCTCAAGGCTGCTCGGTGGATGCGTCATACGCCGTTGCGGCTTACGGCAGGCCCTGCGCGGTGCCGTGGATCGTGACCCGCGCGGGTCCGGGCAAGCCGGCGACGTTGTTGATCGACGAGGACCCGGTCGGACCGACGCAGAAGACGGCGCCGAGGGTCGGGTTCGACACGTCGTTCGTCGGCGCGTCGGCCTCGCCGACCGCGATCAGGGTGTCGGTGCCGTCCATGGTGCCGCCCGCCTGGAAGGTGCCGCCGCCGGTCAGGAAGCACCCGCGCGGGAACGTCTGGCAGCTACCGCCGCCGCCGCCGCAGTCGACGTCGCCGAGGCAGCCGCGCTGCGCGTGCCCGGACGCGAGGCTGCAGTTCTGATCGGTCGGGCCGTTCAGGCACTCGCCCTCGCCGTTCGCGTCGCCGTCGGCGCACTCGAAGACGCGATTCGGGTTGCCGTTGGCCGCCGTGTCGTCGAGGCAGGCCGACGGTCGGGTCGGCTCGCCGGGACGCGCGCAGGCCGTGCCCATGCCCGGGCAGTCCGCGACGTTGGTGCACGGGGCGCCGTTGTTGGAGCCGCCGAGGCAGCGGCGACCGCCGCACTGCGTGGCGCCGACGGCCACGCAGTCGGCGTTGGTCATGCAGGGCGTCGCCGAGGCATTGTTGCAGGTGTCGCAGAGGCACTTGTTGCCGCCCGACCCGGTACAGTTCGGGCTCGACGTCGACAGCGTCTTCGTCACCGGTCCCGTCCGGTTGGTGAGGTCGATCGGCAGGGTCGCGATGACGCCGGCAGCCGCCGGCGGACAATCCAGGCTCGTGGTGCCGAAGTCCGGACGGCTCGGGATCGTCCCGTTGCCGTCGCAGGCGAGACCCGAACGCGGGCCGCCGTCGCAGGTGCCGCCGGCGGTGCCGTCGTTGACCGTGGTGTCGCCGAGGCAGCGCGGGCAGGGGTTGTCGATCGCGATGCCGTTGTAGACGCTCGAGGTGAGGAGCGCCGTCGTCGAGGCGTCGCCGGTCTCGACGTTCGCCGTGCCGCTCACCGAGCCGTTGAACTGGTTTACGACGCACGTCGTCACGCCGCCCGCCGCCAGCGGCAGGTTCGAGCCGAAGTAGAACTCGCAGGTGCCGCCTCCGCCGGTGCAGGGCGTGTCGCTCGTGCACTTGATCGACGTGTCGTTGCTGCAGCGCTGGTTGGCGATCTGGCCCGGTTCCGTGTTCGCGATCGGTCCCGAGATGGTGCAGACGCCGCAGGGTCGGCCGCCGCCGCTGCACGAGAGCGCCACGGTGACGTTGCCGTTCGAGATGATGGGCGCCCGGTGCGAGATCCCGGTCCAGCCGGTGTCGAGGATGCTCTTCGCGTGCGTCGAGTCGCCCGCGAACGTCACCTTGGTCGGGCAGGCGCAGGTGCAGGTGATCGGGCTGCACGGATAGTCGCTCGGGTCGACGTTGCTGCACGCGGTCGTGGCCGATGTCGGGTCGCATTGCTCACCGACGTCGAGGAGGCCGTTGCCGCAGAGCGCGCTCTGGGTCGGGGTCGCGCTCGGCGTCGGGGAAACGGTCGGGGTGGCCGTCGCCGGGAGCGGCGTCGCCGTCGCGGTCGGGGTCGGCGTCGGCGGCACGACCAGGCACTCGGGCGGGTAGGCCGCGCCGACGCTCACCGACGAGGCGCGGTCCGGGCAATCCACCTTGAACTCGGTCACGCACTCGGTGCAGTTGCCGACGTCGATCAGCGAGCTGACGGGCGCGCCGCACGCCGCGACCGCGAGGCAGCCCGCGGGGAGGCCGATGGTCGAGTTGTCCAGGCCCAGGCAGGCCTTGCCGATGGCGGTGTCGAGCTTGGTTCGCGCCGCGTCGATCTTGGCCTGGGCGTCGGCCGGGCAGGTGGCCGTCTTCTTGACCTTGGTGCCCCAGCACTTGGCCAGCGCCTTCGACTTCGCGTTGAAGAAGGTGAGGGCCGCCTTGCCGAGCGTCGCCTGACACTTGTTGAGGGTCTTGTTGCCGACGCTCGAGGGGCGGTTCGGCGGGTAGTACAGGTCCATCGCCTGGTTCACGCTCGCCTCGCCGATGCACTGGATGCAGGTGGGGATGTCGTCGCAGTCGGCGATCGCGTTGGTGCAGCCGCCCTCGAAGCCGGGGCATGCCGGGATGTTCCACGCGATCTCGGGGAGCGTCGGCTGGCTGCCGTCGGCGTCGGCCGTGTCGCAAACCTTGTCCTTGCCGCCGCACGCCTTGGTGATCGACGTCGTGAGCTTGGTGCGGGCCTTGGCGATGTTCGCCTGCGTCTTCACCTGGTCGCAGGTCTTGCCCTTCAGGATCGTGTCACGGCACTTCTGGAGGATCTTCGCCTCGGACTGGAGGAACCCGGCGCCCGCCTTGATGATCGCCGCGGAGCACTTGGCGGCACTCTTCGCGTCGGCGTGGGCGGAGGTGGCGAGACCACAGATGGACAGGAGCGCGACCAGCGCTCCGCAAGACGTTCGGGCGAGCCGAGAGTACATACGATCCCCTTTCGTTGTTCCAGCGCGGGCACGCGTCGAACGGCTGGCCTGGCGTTCGATTCGCGCGCGACAGATCGATTCGGTGTAGCAAGGCTACGGGTACCAACGGGCCGCGATTCGTGTCAAGCGACGGTTCGTGATGGAGCGTCTGTTACGGAATATGATGTCGCCGGCGCCATCCGGGCCCGGGGACGACGCGCGGTGTCGTGCGCGTGAAGGCGCCGATCGGTCGTGCGCGCCGCCCGCCGACCGGCGTCAGCCGAGCTCCTCGTCGATGATCGCCCTGAAGTTCTCGAGCGGCTGGGCGCCTTCGAGGCGACGGCCGTTGATGAAGAACGTGGGGGTCGAGTTGGCCCCGACCGCCGCGGCTTCCGCCAGGTCTTTCTCGATGCGCGGAAGCGGTTCCTTGCGGTCGTAGCACTGCGCGAACCGCGTCTCGTCGAGTCCGGCCCGCTTGGCGAAGGCCGCGACCTCGGCCTTTACGTTGTCGAGGTTCAGGTCGCGCTGCGCCTTGAAGAGCGCGTGGTACATCGCCCAGAAGCCCGCGGCGCTCTGCTCCGCGGCGCACTCGGCGGCGAGCGCGCCGCCTTCGGCCCACGGGTGGATGCTCTTCAATGGCAGGTGCTTGAAGAAGAGCCGGACCTTGCCTTCGTACGCCGGCATGACCTGCTCCTCGAGAATCTGATAGGCGCGCGAGCAGAAGGGGCATTGGAAGTCGGAGAACTCGACGATCGTGACCTTCGCGTCGGCTGGTCCCCGGAACGGCCGGCCCTGGAGGTCGATCTTCGCGAGCGTCGCTTGCAGCGGATCGACGGTGAGGTCGGTGACCTCGCCGCTGATGAAGTACTTGCCGTCGGGGGAGACGAGGAACGGGATCGACTGCTTGGCTCCGTTCGCGTCGACGTCGAGCGTGCCCTTGTTCCACCCGGGCACCTGGGAGGGCACGATGCCGCTCGCCTTCAGGGTGATGCCGGGCGTGACGCTCTTGGCGAAGTACTCCTCGATGCGCCCGGCGACCTCTTCGGGCCTGGGGGACGGCGCGGGAGCTCCCGGCTTCGCCGTCTCGCTCGGCGGCGCGTTGCACGCCGCCGCGGCGAGCGCTGCCGCGGCGAGCGCGGCCGCGACGAGCGCGCGCCCCCGCCCGAACCCTCGCCGGGTCACGGACCCTTCGGCGCCGCCTTCGGCTTCGGGACGTCGGTCAGGCGATACATCTTGAAGCTGCCCTTCATGTCGATCGGGATCGGGAACGGCGCCGAGGTCATGATCGCCCGCACGTGTCCGCCCTCGATGAGGGTGTCGCTCGCCTTGTCGGCGCCGTAGACGAGGATATTGCGATTCGGCTGACCGGGCGACCCGATCAGCGTGGCATCCCCGGAGATCACGAACTTGGCGTTCTTGGTCTTCTCGTCCTGCATCATGCCGCCTTCGAGGTACTTCTGCTCCATCACCTTCCATTGGATGCGGGAGTACTCGCTGTTCATCCGCGGCTTCAGCGTCTTCCAGGAGGACTTGAGGAGGGCGAGATCCTTCGGGGACGGTTCCCAGATCTGCTCGGCCTTGTTCCTGGCGTCGATCTCGGCCTGCACGGTCTTCGGAAGATCGACGTCCAGGAGCTTCACGGTGACCTCGTCGTGCTGGTCGACCACGCTGTCGGGCGCGCGTGGAATGCCGTAGGACAGCACCTTCGGCTCCACGGGAATCTCGCCGCTCGCGGCGGGCTTGGGATCCTTGGCCGCCTTCAGCTGTTCCCCGGCGAGGATCTTGGTCGCCTTCTCGACCGCTTCCTGCTTCTTCGCCTTCTCGGCGTCGCGCCGTTTCTGGGCCTCCGAGGTCGGGATGTGCTCGAACGTGAAGAGGTAGCCGACCGTGAAGGGCCGGATGTCCTTCGGATCGATGCCGGGCGTGGGGGTCGCCGCGGGCTTGTCCGAGGTGGAGGTGTTCTTCGCGAACTCGAGACGGTTCACCACGAGCCACGTGCCGGTGAGGTCGGGCGTGATCTCGCCCGAGGTCTCCGTGCTCTGGGGAAAGCCGAAGCCGGCGGACGGCGCCAGCGTCATCGAAAGCGCCACGGCGGTCGCGGCGACGAGAGGGCGCCACATCTGACGATCGATCATGGAAGGATGGCCTCCTTGGGGTTCGGCGGAACGCGGGGATTACCAACGGCCATGCGTGGAATCAATATGACCTGGAAACACGAGGGGCCGGGAACCTCGCGGCTCCCGGCCCCTCGTGTCGCTACGGGTTACGTGACGGTGACGGTCAGAAGCCCGTGTTGGTCACCGTCGTCGGGTTGGTGATGGCGCCCGGCCCGGAGAGGCCGGCCACCGAGTTCACCGCCGGGGCGCTCGTCTGCGTGATGCAGAACGTCGCCGCCGTGGTGCGATCGGGAACGCCGGGAGTGCCCCCACGGAGGTACGTGGGATTCACGAAGCACTGCCGCGGCAGGAGATCGCAGGTCTCGGTCGGCTCGCAGAACGGGCAGATCGGCGGCCGGCAGAAGGTCTCGTCCGAGCAGGTGAGGAACGGGTGCGCCGAGCACACGCTGGTGGCCGGGCTCACCGAGCAGAGGCCCTCCTGCGCGGAGTCGGTATCGGTCGGATTGTGCCGGCAATCGCCGATGTGGCAGAAGCCGTTCGGCGGATCGCACTCCGAGTCGTCCGCGCACGGCTGGCCGTCGTTGCTGCCACCGAGGCAGGCCGCGAGGCAGGCGTTCGGCTTCTGGCCGATCTCGGCCCCGACGTTCGGGCAGAAGCACTGGTTGTTGCACGTGCCGCCCGGGCATTCGGAGTCCACCGTACAGGTGTGGTGCTGGTTCGCGCCGCCCGCGCACACCTTGTTGTTGAAGCCGGGCGTATTGCAGAAGGTGTTCGCCGTCTTGGTCACCGTCGAGGTGGAGGCGGGGTTGAACAGGATGTCGATCGTACCGAGCAGGCTGCCCTGCATGCGGCAATCGACGCTCGGGTTCCCGAAGTACTCCGTCGCGCCGCCGAACGGCGTGCTCGGACGGCACGGCTTGTCGATGTCCGGACCCCAGCTGCAGATCTTGTCGGTCACGCAGAACGAGCCGGGGTTGCAATCGGCGTCGGTCGTGCAGAGGTTGCGCGCGTTCGGGCCGAAGCTGCCTCCCGGCCCCGAGCAGAACCCGCCGCAGACGGGACACGGTTGCTGGGTCGCGCCGCCGCTGTACGTCGAGGAGTTCTGGCGCAGCCGGATCGCGCCCGCGCCGGTCGCGAGGTCGGTGGTGCCGACCACGTCCTCGGTGAACACGTTGACGACGCACACCGCGACGCCGCCCGACACGAGCGGGAGCGGGGCGCCGTGCGGCGTGGTGACGCAGCGATCCCCGAAGTCCGGGCAGTCGTTCTGGTCCGGCCGGCAGCGCTTCTTGAAGTTGATCGGGAGCTCGCAGTGCGGGCCCTGGAGCCCGCCCTGCGTCATGCGGCACGTGCCCTGACCGAGACCCGCGCAGATCTGGTCGGCGCTGATGACCTGGGTGGGACCGGGGGAGCACGGCGAGTGCGGCGCGAGCGAGCAGCTCGGACCCGTGGTGCAGATGGTGTCCGGGCCTCCGGGCCCATCGCAGTCGTGGAGGTCGGTCACGTAGCCTCCGCCCTCGACGATGCCGGAGTCGTGGCTCTGACCCGTCCAGCCGTTGTCGAGGTCGGCGTTCCCGTGCTCGACGATACGCGAACGCGGGACGTCCATGCAGAGGCAGGGGAAGAGGCTGAGCGGGGCGCCGCACTGACCGTCGCAGGCCTGGTCGTCCGTGCCGTCGCATTCCTCGTTCGGCCGGTTCTTCGCGTTGTCGCCGCAGGTGCCGGGCGTCGCGTACTCGTAGTCGAGGAGGTCGCTCATCTGGCTGACGTCGGGGTTGTCGACCAACGCTTGGAGGCCGAGGGCTTCGCACGTGCCCGCCAGGGCGCCCGTGATCTGATCGGGCTCGCAGAGCTTGAGCGCGGTGGCGTCGGCCGCGGAGCACTTGGCAGTGATCGCCTCGATGGCCTTGGTCTTCGCCTTGGTGACCGCGGTGGCCGTCTTCGGATCGCTCGTGGCGCACGTCGAGCCGGCGAAGCCGCTCAGCTTGCAGGTCGTGACGTTCGTATTTTGATCCGTCTTGCAGTTGAGCAGGCCGTTTCGGCACTTCTGGATGCTCGACAGGAGCGCTTTGACGACGCTCACGCCCTGCTTCGAGACCTCCTTCTGGCAGGTGAGCTGGGTGCCCGTGAGGGGTCCCGGCACCGCCGCGTCGTAGACGAGGCCGACCATGCTGCGGCACGACGTGCCGGGGCCGCTGTCGGGGCAATCGCCCACCACCGTGCACGCCTCGCCGTCGTTGCTGCCGCCGTCGCACACGCCCTCGACGATGCGGTCGTGGGTGTCCTTGATGCACGCCTGCAGGTCGGCGACGGTGAAGCCGTTCAGCGAGTTCGGGTCGTGGCACGGGCCGGGGAAGCCGATCACCGCCAGGTTGTCGTCGTCGGTGCCCGGGAAGTCACTGAAGCCGCACTTCTTCAGAAGCCCTGCGTTGAGCTTCTCCGCGAGCTTCTGCAGCTTGCCGGCATCAGGAGCGAGACACGAGCCGGGAGCCGCGAGATTCGCATCCCGACATTTCTGGATGAGCTTGAGCTTGCCGTTGACGTACTTCCCGGCTTCCTTCGCGATGGCCGCCTGACACTGATAGCGCGGCTTGCCCAGATCCGCGGCGTTCGCCGTCGGCGCTCCGACGACGAACGCGAGCATTGCCGCGACGAGCGCGGACGAGAATCGTACGCTGCGTCCCATGATTTCCCTCCTTCGGTTGGCCGAACGGCGTCGAGATGGTCCGATTCCGGGGATCTTCACGATCACGGCACCCGGTGTGACTTCTCACGGCAGAGTAGTGCGCACGCGGTCGGGCAGTCAAGAAAAAAACGGGATAACGCGCAGCGCTATCGAGGACTTATGTGCGACGTGGCATGGAGCCGGAAGGGCCGGAGAAGCCCCCGGCCGCGACCGGCCCGGGGGCTTCTCCTCGTGCGATTCGGACGGTTACGGGTTGACGGCGACCGTGCCCGGGATCCGGACGCGGCCGAGGGCCGGGAGGCCGCCGGCCGCGTTGATGGCCGTCGAGCCGGTCGGCGCGACGCAGAAGAAGGTGCCGACCGTGGGCTTCGAGACGCCGCCGCAGATCGGATCGGGAGTGCCGCTCACCGTAACGGTGTTGCCGATCACGCCCTGATCCATGAAGCAGGGACGCTTGCGCGTGAGACAGAACTGCCCGGGCACGCACTCGGCGCACGCGGGAGCTTTGCAGTCGTTGTCCGTCGTGCACCCGACCATCTGCTGGATCGAGCATACCTGATCGATCGGAGCGTCGGCGCACTCTCCCTCGTTGTCGGTGCCGGGAATGAGGACGCAGCCCGACTCCACCGTCGAGGTGTCGTCGACGCAGACGTTCGGCTTGGTCGCTTCGCCGGGCCGCGAGCACGCGCCCATCGCGCAAGAGCCGCCGGGGCACATGGAGTTCGTCCAGCACCCCGCGCCGTCGTTGGGACCGCCGTTGCAGGTGCCCGGGGTGCAATAGCCTCCGGGGCACCCGGAGCTCGCAGTGCACGCCGCGCCGTCGTTGCCGCCCCCGATGCAGACGCCCGTGTCCGGGCACTCGTCCTGCGGGCACGTGCCGCCGGGGCACGCGGAGTTCGTGCTGCAGGCCGCGCCGTCGTTCGCGCCGCCGACGCACGTCCTCGGGTTGGCGCACGCCCCCCCCGGGCACTGGGAGTCGTTGTTGCAGTTGGCTCCGTGGTTGGCGCCGCCGATGCACGTGCCGCACGGCTGACCGCCCTTGAGGCCGCTGATGCAGCGCTTGCCGCCGCAGATGCCCGGTCCGCCGCCGCTCGCCGGGCAATCGCCGTTCACCGAGCAGCCTTCCTGCGCCAGGGTGTTGCAGGTGTCGCAGAGGCACTTCAGGGAGCCGTAGCCGGTGTCGCGGCAGTTCGCATTGCCGACCTCGACCGTCTTGGTCTGGCCGCCGGTCGAGATGTTCAGGTTGATGTTGAGCGTCGCGACGTTGTTGATCGGCGGGCAATCGAGGCTCACCGTGCCGAAGCGGTCCGACGTGCCGCTCACGACGCAGGCCTGCTCGGCGCGCGGACCCGAGTTGCACTTGCCGTCGTTGCGGCAGTGCGGGCACGGCTCGAAGTCGTTGCCGAAGATGTGGACGGTCGACGCGAGGGGGACCAGCGACGTGGTGCTGCCGTCGCTGAAGTCGACCGTGCCCGTGACGGACCCGTTGATCTTGTTCATGACGCAGGTGGACGGACCGCCCGGAGGACGGAGCGGCAGCGGCCCCCCGAAGAAACGGATGCACGGGCCGGAGAAGCCGGCGTTGACGCACGCGCCGCCCGGACACTCCGAGCCGGCGGTGCAGAGCGCTCCGTTGTTGCTGCCGCCGACGCACGCCAGCGCCGAGGTGCAGTCGGCGTCGACGTCGCAGCGCTTCCACGGCGCATCCTCGCACCGCTGATTGTCGACGCCCGGGCCGCCCACGTTATCGAGCGGGCCGCTGAGGTTGCACAGGCCGCAGCTCGGCTCGCTCGGACCGGCGCAGCCGCTCACCGCGAGCGTGAGGGCGCTGTTGGACGGAATGGTCTGGTTGTGGGCGAGGCCGGTGAAGCCGGTGTCGAGGTCGGTCTTCGTGCCCTCCGCGGTGAAGGAGATCGACGTCGGGCACGGGCCGCTCGCCGGCGGCGCGGCGCACGCGGTGCACTGCGCCGGATAGATGGGCACGAACTGGGGCACCTGGGCGTTGTCGACGCAATCCGCCTTGAAGCGCGCGGCGCACGCCGTGCAGTTCACGATGTCGGTCAGCGTCGAGATCGGGTTGCTGCACGCGCTGCCGCCGTGCGGTTGCGTGACGAACGCGCAGTCCGGGGGGAAGCCGATCGCCGCGACCGTGAGGTCGTCGATGCCGCCGCAGGCCTTGTCGGCGCCGCCGCAGGCCTTGCAGATGCTCGACGTCTGCTTGTCCTTGGCCTTCTGGATCGCGGCCGCGTACTTGCCGTCGCCGGCGTTCGGCGAGAAGCAATCGCCCGTGTGCTTGCTGTTGATGCGCGCGTCCCAGCACTTCTGGAACGCCTTGCTGGCGGAGTTCAGGAAGGCGGTGGTCGCCTTGCCGATCGTGACCTGACACTTGTTGAGGGTCTTGTCGGCGTTCTGGAGGTTGATGCCGCCGAACGCGAGGGTCATCGCCTGATCGCTCGCGGCGCCGGCGATGCATCCGAGGCAGGT
>WBZR01004128.1_pt1 | contig 12221 bp, 12 predicted proteins | sample 5204231 | NCBI WGS metagenome assembly WBZR01 (sample SAMN12412403, study PRJNA552823) | activated sludge metagenome | isolation source: activated sludge from anammox sidestream of wastewater treatment plant... | place: USA: Virginia | collected 2017-08
CTGCTTCGTCAGAGTGACGATTCCTCCCCACGAAGCGATCGCTCTCGAAGGCGCGATCGAGGCCATGCCTGAAGAGCAGCGCGCTCGGACCCGCCTGCGCCTTTCCGCCTTGTCGAAGGAGATCGCCGACACGCCTGCCGAATCGTTGATCCGGCTTCGCCGACTCTGTCCGCTCAACGAGGAAGGCAAGTGCACCGTCTACGACAGCCGGCCGCTCGTGTGCCGAACCACCCACAGCTACAGCGTCTTCGTCTGCCGCGAGTACGCGGAGAAAGGCAACGTCTATCCCGGACGGGTGAACGGGATCGTCATGGAGTTCGGGCGTGCGGTCGCCCTAGGGAACGTGGCGGCCATGAAGCACTTCGGCCTCGACAGCCGGTCGTACGACCTGGCGTCGATCGTGACCGCGATGGCCGACGACGGCAAGCTGGCGTCTGCATTCCTCGCCGGAGGTGCGTCGAAGTTGGACCCACTGTTCCGCGGCGACGCCGCCGCGCTCGTCGAGCAGGACCTCATGCGCATGGCCGAAGGCGAGTTGCCAGGCTAGTAGGATTACCAGGTTTTTCTACCTGAGAACGACCCTGCTTGTCCAAACTTGCAGTCGAAAGGTTTATGGTGAGTGGCATGGGGAGAGCACTCTGGCTGACACTGTTGGCTTCGATCGCAGCGACCGGGTCGGCCGACATCATCACGACCAGTTCTCTGCACACCGGCGGGTTCTTTGACGGCGGCGGCGCAGACAACTTCATCGAGCACCAAAACTACTTCGTCGGATATGGGACGACGCCTGGATTTGGCAGAACGGCCGAGCGCCGCAGCTTCTTCTGGTACCACGTTCCCTTCTTTTCGGGCGAGGTCGTCGACGCGACAATCAAGCTCAAGATGCTCGTGACGACCAGCCTGATCTTCGGGCTCGGCCCCACCCCACCGATTCATGACCCAACCGAAACGTTTCAGCTGGGCTTCACGACCACTCCGGCTTCGATGATCACCAGTCCGACGCTAACCACTGCCGAGAAGATCGCCATCTTCGGATCGCTCGACGACCACCCGATCGCCTCTCCTTACGAGTTCTCGATGTCGACCACCTACGAGTTTCCGTTCGTCGTCGAGGTCCACCTCGACACGGCCGGCAAGGCGTGGATCAGCGATCATCGCGGCGCAGATGTCGTGCTGTCCGGTTGGATGCCGTCTTGGTCCCTCGATCTGCGCACCGACCCCCTCACCGGCAAGTTCCTGGAAGAGGATGAGCTGTTGTTCGGATTCTCGGATGTGCCCACGCTCGTCCCGGCACCCGAGTTGACCATCGTGACGTCGGTGCCCGAGCCGGCGACGTGGCTGGTCGTGATGGTTGGTGCGGGCGCGATCTCGCGCCTTGGCCGACGTCGTAACAGGGCCTAACGGGCCGCAACCGCTGGTTCGCGCAGACTCGCCGCCTCGACCTGAGCCACAAACGCGTCCACGAACGTGTGGAGGGCGTCCCAATCGGTGTACTCGAAGTCTTGGCTGGTGTCGATATCGCCGCCCTCTTTGCGCACGATCGACCGCATGACCATGCGCTTCAGCCAGTCGTACTTCGTATACAGCAGGGCGCCCGCGACCGGAAGGGTCAGCGTCGGCATCCATCCCGTCTGATTGCAGAACTCGTCGATGCAACGCTGGGCGTCCGCGCGGTGAGCGTCGTCTCTGCCGACTGCGGAGAGGCTGACGGACAGAAAGGCGGATGGTGCGCCCGTCAACTCCGTCGCATGTTCGGTCACGAAGTGGCGAAGCGGCCGCTGGTGCTTCCCCTCGTGCAGCGAACCTGCGACGATGAAGCCATCGTAACCCGCCAAGATCTCAGGCGGATTCATCGCGCTGTCGAACACGTCGGCCTCGTGACCCCGCAGTCTGATCCAATCCCCGACTTGCTCCGCGATCTTCCGCGTGTGGCCCTCGGTGGTTCCGTAAACGATGAGAATCCGTCCCATGGCTCACGCTACATGACGCCACCATCCGCGGTGTGTCGGGAAAAGGACCGACGTAGTGGCTCGGACGTCTCGTCCGAGTCCAACCCTTTGTGGGGGTCTAGGTCATCCGCAAGTGGCTCGGACGTCCCGTCCGAGTTCCGCCCTTTGAGCGGTTCTAGGCCTTCTGCAAGTGGCTCGGACGTCCCGTCCGAGTTCAACCATTCCTGCGGGCCGGCACGAGGCGTGACATGGTCTTCTGGCGATGCGTCACCTACGCACCTCAACCTCCTTCGAGCCGCCGTGTGACGGGGTCGACCTCCCTTCCTCCCCCGGGGAGGAAGGGTCGGGGATGGAGGGGGTTCAGGTTAAGGGCAGCCGGTGGCGCAAGGAGGCAACACTGGCAGTCACCCTCCACCCCTTCCCCTCCTCCCGACGGGAGGAGGGGAACGGTCAGTGCCCGGCCAGCCTGAGGGCCAACCACAGGCCCAAAGCGACGAGCAGCGTCGAGACGACCCTCGAGAACGCGACCTCCGGGATGCGACGCAGGACCTTCATGCCGATCATCGTTCCAGCGATGACTCCACCGGTCATGATCGCGATCTGAGGCCAGACTCGGACCAGTTCGTGTCCTTGGGTGGCCAAGTACACCGGCATGCGGGCCGAGTCGACGATCAGCCCGGTCGCAGTCGCGGTGGCGACAAACGCGTCGCGCGAGACGCCGACCCCGAGCATCGCGCCCGCTCTCAAGCCGCCTTGATTGCCGACGAGCCCCCCTAGAAAGCCAGAGGTCGCGCCGGCGAGCCAGGCCCATCCGCCAACGAACCGCATCTTCTTCAGCCAGCCGAGCCACCCTCCGACCCCGACGAAGATGATGAGGCCACTGAGCACAAGTTCGAGAACCCGAGAGCTCAAGAACACGCCGACGAACGCTCCGGTCAACCCCCCGAGCGCGCTCATGAGCCCGAACGACTTGAGCAGACTCGCGTCGAGGTGAGAACGCATCGTCCAGAAGCGTTGCGCAGTCGCCACGACGTGAGGGATCGACACCGCCGCCACCGCCACCTTGGCGGGGACCATCAGCGTCATCGCCGGCGTCAAGAGGCTCCCAATGCCGAACCCGGAAACCGCCGCGATCACCGCAGCCACCACCGAGACGAACCCTAGAAGAGCGTCGAACACAGCTCAGTTGGACCGGTGGAAGTGGGCCAACTTCCAGCCTCGCGCACCGCGCACCCACACCCGCGTCTCCTCAAATCGCTCGGTCGACGGTCCTTCGCCCGCCATCCTCTGCGTCAGGCGCGAGTAGCAAACGATGCCCACGTCCTCGCCGATCATACGGACCGATGGCGAGCAGATCGAGTCGCTTTGGCCGCTTGCCACCAGGTTGTCGAAGTAGAACCGGTGGAACTCCAAACCCTCGACGAACGCACCCTTGGCTTCTGGCTCGAAGCATGTCAAGTCAGCTTCGCACAAGGCGGCATACGCATCCCAATCCCGGTCCGAGATCGACTTCAGCAGCTTGCGCGTGAGTTCGATAAGTTCTTGGTCAAGGGCGCTCGAGCTCATGAGCCAAGTATGACCGGAGCCTGAGAATCAGAACGTGTCAACTGGCGCGTGTCAGCCGCCCTTAATGTCCCTTTCCCGCCTCAGTTGTTGCCCGACCTCGACCGAGTGAGCCTGCCTTTCCCGTCAAATGGCTTGCGCGGAACGTGCCTCCGAACTCGGAGTCTCGCCCGCCATCCGATTAACGGGAGTCGGCCGCTAAGAGTAGCAACTCCCGCGCGTGGCGTAACGTGATTTGCGAGTATGCCCGTCCCTTCCGATAGACGAAGGCAGGCGTCCCTGAGACGCCAAGGTGCATTGCCAGAAGCCGGTTCGAGGCGACGATTCCAGAGTATCGAGACTTCGCGTGCATAAGGTCAGCTGCTGACTGGCGAGGCAGGCGTGCCTCGCTCACGCAGTCGAGCAGTCCGGTGCCGGACTGCGCCTCAGACCCGAGCATCACCGCGAGTTCATTCAGGCTGGCGCCCTCATCATAGAGTTTGTGGAGGAGGCAGGCCTTCTCAAGGCTGCTCTGGCGCGTCAGTAACAGGATCGAAAGCCTAAGCTGGTCGGGGGTTCGCCTCAGGGCCGATTGAGCAAACGACCGGCAGACTTTGCAGCCAGGGTCCAGAAACGCATAGAGTTGTCCTCGCACGTCAGACGTTGAATTGAAGTCCAAACTCTCGCCCAGTACGTCGATCTCATCAAGCGCCGCTGCACTGAGGTGCCGAATCTTGACCACGTCCACGCGTCCACTCAGATACGATGCCACGGCAGTTCCGATCATCACACATGCCGAGATGACCGCGATCTTGAGCAAGGGCCTCACGGCGCCTCCGCTGCGGCGAGCGATGCTCATGGCTAGACTCAGTCCACTGAGAATGCAATAGCCGAGACAAAATGCGCACGAGCCGCCTGTCGCCAACCTCCCGTAAACCTGAAGAGCAACCGACAATGCAAAGGCAACCCCCAGGATCCAGCGCCTCGCCCTATGAGCCACCGGATGTTCGTCGAGGTCGAAGAGCAGAGAGCCAACCAAGCTGGCCGACGCGAAGATCCCGAGATCTGAGAGTTGCAGTCCGCGAAATGACGCCACTGGCAGGGCGAAGAAGTCGAGACAGTCGCCTGCAACCGGGCATCCTGGATCGATGTGGCCCCTGCCTGTGACACTCATGTGCCATGCTAGGGCGAGCGCCATCACGAGGGCGAGCGCCTCAACAGTCAGGTAGATCAGCGGGAGCACCATGCGCTGGTGTGCAGAGTCTTCCTTTGTCAACGGACCACCAGCCCTGACAGCCTGACACTGGCCACTGCAAGGCCACGCCTTGTTATCGTGATCGGGGTGCTGACAACGCCGAACTTGGCCTTCGGAGTCCACTCGAGATCATACGTCCTCTTCGTTTCATCCTCAGCGAAGTGGATGACCTTGACGTCATCCGGCGGCGCCAGGGAAAAGTCCCTCAGATCCGAAGCGCGAGGTGCGGTCAAGCACACGGATACCTTGAGAGTCGTTCCACGCTTCGCCGAGCCAAGCCACTTGTCCGCTGGATCGACTCTGACTGAAGATAACAACTTCAGCCTCAACGATAGAAGGGCATCTCCTTCCATTCCCTTAGCCTTGAACCTAACACGCACGGGCACACTGACATAACCGTCTGCTGCAACTCGTCCGCCTGAGACCGTAAACGCATCTGATGTCAAAGAGCGGGCAACTGTGAACTGCGACGACTGGCATTCGATCGCTGAGATACTAAGGCCTGGTTCGAAGTGAGCGGGTACATCGACATTCACATCACTTAGATTGAGAGCGCGTCGTGCGACGACGGGTTCAGACGGAGTTACGCAGATTGGGCGAGTCCTGCCCTCGATCAGCACTTCGCCCACGACGACATTCCTCTCGTCAATGACATCGATAGTCTGACGCACATCCCGCACGTCAGGCGTGTAACAGGTGATCCGCGCGATCGTCGCTTCCTTTGGCGTCAAGGTGAACAGGCCCCTCGGACGAACCACGTTGATGCATGAACAAGATCCTTGGAGGCGTAGGTTCGACAGCCTTTCTTCGACCTTCATTGAGAACTCTAGCTCGATCGTTCCGGGATAACTACCTGCAACGCTGAGCTTCGGTGGATCGACGATCACGGAATGGGACGCCTTGGAATGGCCAGACCCGCAGCCCAACTGGGCAAACGCGAATCCGGCCAACGCCAGCAGCCACGCCCCGGTACCTATGCGCCGGGCTTTGGCGCATGCCGCCTTATCAGCCAGAGACCCAACACGACGACAGCAATCCCGCCAGCTACCACCCACATTTGACCCCACTCGGCACTCGTTGAAGACGCGGGAGCCACATACCGCTCAGCCCCGCGTTTCCGATCGTCGAGGACATAAGCTCCATTCGGAAAAGTAAGCCGAAAGTCACTCACCACTGTCGGCATCGCTTCTGCCTTCATTAGGAACTCAACCCTGATGACCTCACGTCGATCGGGGCCCTTCGTCTGCGCAATCGAGTATGTAATCGCCTTCGGGTAGGGAACGCCATCCAGCAACCCGACTTCCTTGACCTCGAGCCTCTGCACGACGCCATTCTCGCCACTCGCCGGCAAAGCGGCTTGGACTGGAATCAGTAGATCATCGACGAACTTGAACTTGAGGCTCTCCGGCAGCGCCAGGTTGTTTCCGGGCGGCATTATGAGGGTCACACCGTCTTCGTCGACTCGCTGCACGAGGCCCCGAGGCGCGTCTTCATATACGGCCGTCAATTCAAGCCCGGTGACGTTGATCGGTCGTGCCAGATAGTCGGCAATACTTAGGTAGAAGAGACCTGCGGCTTTCGTTTGCAGCGATGCATCGAGGTTGCCCTCAACAGAGCGTTCAGGGTCGACGCAGACTATCGCGTCGGCGCGGCCCGGCCGCTCGGTCAGCCCATACCACGCGGTGCCATCGAAGCTTTGACGATTGGTTCTTTGGCCTGGTTCTTCCCACTCCACCCGATACCGGCTGCCATCCCAGAGGGCGTTCCACTCCAAGCGCCTGACCTCAGGCTGAGCCGAGCCTCCTGCTATGATCGTCATCTGGCTGGTCCCGGTCAGCCGGTACGAAGGCAACGCCCTTGCGCGAACAACCGTGTGCTTCCATGCGCCCACGAAGGCCTGTGGGTCCGTGCTGCCCGCTTGGGCGAGCGCAACCTGACATACCCCGATCGCCGCAGCCGCCTTGATCGTGCGCATGAGCCTTAAGGACAGGTCGTTTTCCATCCGTAGTCAGACCACACCTGGAGGCCCGAGCAGCCGGAACTCATAAAGTACTGGTATTCCCCGCACTGCACGCCATGCGTGGTGCAACTTGAACCGCTTGCTGCAACACAGATCTTCATGTGGACATTCTTGTTCGAAACGAACTTGGCTGAACCTCCGGAGATGGTGATGTGCCCGACCGTGCCTGAGAACCCGCTGCAGGGAACATCTTGGCAGGTGTAAGTGGCCCCACTTGAGTCGCACTGCACGTTCGAGTAGGTACAGGTTCCCGGATTGGTGACGAGGGGCGGTCTGCTAGCAATGGCCCAGGTTGCCAGTGATGCCACCAGCAACACTAAAAAGGTCGTCCTGCTCGTATTCAAAGTGGCTCACCTCCATATTCTGTGCAGGTGGTGCCGTCAGCGGGCGCCGTTGCCACGCTACCGAAGGCAAAGACGACAATAAGGCCGACAAGAACGAGAAGTCGGCCAGCCAGGGTTTTTCGTTCCATAGGGACTATTCTAACACGGGACTTCGTGTAGTGTAGGGGGGGGGGTAAATCCAGTAAATTTACTGGGTGTCGCTTTGGCCGCTTGCCACCAGGTTGTCGAAGTAGAACCGGTGGAACTCCAAACCCTCGACGAACGCACCCTTGGCTTCTGGCTCGAAGCACGTCAAGTCGGCTTCGCACAAGGCGGCATACGCATCCCAATCCCGGTCCGAGATCGACTTCAGCAGCCTGCGCGTGAGTTCGATAAGTTCGTGATCGAGGGCGCTCGAGCTCATGAGCCAAGTATGACTTGAGCCTGAGAATCACGACGTGTCACCCGAGGCGTCGAACCGGCTGGGTCGTTCGCAGAAGGTAGAGTAGCCGCGACATGGCACGTCCGCGCTTTCGCGGGACCCTTGTGAAATGGAACGACGCGCGCGGCTTTGGCTTCATCGAGCCAGACGCGGATCCCCGAGATCGAATCTTCCTTCATGTCGAGAGCTATCGCTCGCCTGAACGACCGAAGGTCGGCGACCGCGTCGACTTCGAGTTACAGAAACGGCCCGATGGTCGATACCGAGCGGTTTGGGCTCATCCAGAGTCAGTCGCAAGACGACCCAATGCGAGGGGGCATTTGGGACGTGCGTTGATGGCGATCCTGTGCTTCTTCGCGTCGATCTGGGTCGCGTTGGAGTCTGGATTCGTTTGGCTGATCTTCTTGTACCCGGTCGGCAGCTTGACGACTCTTATCGCATACTGGCTCGACAAGGCCGCGGCACAAGAGAGCGGGCAGCGAGTGTCGGAAGAAACGCTGCACATGTTCGAACTCCTAGGTGGGTGGCCGGGCGCCTTGATCGGCCAACAGGCGTTACGCCACAAGACGGTCAAAGAGTCTTATCAGCGAGTCTTCAGTGCGATCACGTGGGTCCACACGTTAGGATGGCCAGTCGCCGTCGTCCTCACCCTCGACCGATCGTGAAGGAACCACGCGGGAGTTGGAGCGCGTCTATGGATCATGGCGCTTGCCTCGCTCGTGATCGCCGGTCTGATTCAGACGGGCCCACTCGTCCCGGTCCGCATCGGAGAACCTGCCAGAGTCGACGTCGCCTCGAGGCCGCTTTCGGCCAACGGAGCCAAGTTCTCGATCTTCCGTGCCGGCGAATGTCTGCTGAAGATCGACGGTCTTCGCATCGAACCCGCCAAGCTCCCGGTCGACTTGCCGACAACCCCACCTGGAGTCTATGGTGTCCGTTGGAACTACATGCCGCCACCGCCTCAGCCTCAACCGACCTTCACCGCCGAGCGAGGCACGTTCCTCAAGGTGGTGCTGAAGGCGTCGGTCCTTCAATACACGACGATGGACTATCGCGTGTCCGCCGCCGTCTTCGACAAGAACCGACACCTCCTAGGCACGGCCCAGCATGTGGAGAAGGTCGAGTACGTCCGGGTCGGACGAACCCCGATCGTGCTGAAGGAGATCAAGTTCGACTTTGGCAACTCCGACGCCTATCGGCAGGCGGCGTTCGTTGCGTTCGCGGTGAGCGACACCCCGGTACCCCGCCCTCCCGACCTGTGAGGAGCCAGGGGAGGCTAATGTCGGGCACTACGGAGATTGACTTGGACACAACAGGGATGCTATTCTGTAAGTGCTGCGCAGGATCGATCTTGTGCACTTTCGTTGCAGGCTGTAGCTCAAATAGAGTTGCCGCTAGGGTAGTGAGTTTACCGGCAACGATTGTCAAATCCAGCGAATTAGCCATTATGGGAGAGACTAATGCGCCGGAGGCTTCAGGTCCCGTCTGCACTGTGTTCTCGCTTAGCGGCAGGAACTTAGGCGGCTTCGGCCCGGCACGACGTGGGAAGTTGGCCGACTACTCTTTCGACCTGCCAGCGGGCTCGTATGTGCTGGTCTTCGACGAGCCTTGTGCTTTGCGTAAAGTTGTACGGGTGGAGTATCAAGCTTCGGCTCCACGGTACGACTTCAATTTGAGCTACGGGGATGTAGACGAAAACGGAAGGGTGGACGACCACGACATTCTTTGGATCAAGAGGTGGCTAGGGATCACGGCTAAGAATCTCAAGGAGTGGGAAGGATTGACGGGCACAGCCGATGACATTTTGAACAGTATTCCCCCGAGCCGTGCAGACTTTAACGGTGACCTGGTTATCGACAAGGAGGACTTAGTGATGGCCATTCAGAGTATCGGAAAGCGGCCGGATCCGCTCCCGAAATCCGCTGTCCAGGCAGAAACAGGACCAAGGAATCCTACGACGAAGCGATAGCTCTTGGAGACTTATCTGTCCCGCACCTTCTAGTGTTTGCCACGCCGGAGCCCCTCGTGCGAGCCCACAGAACGAGACCCTGCAAAACGTAACCCTTGGCATCTAAGCAAGCGATCGCCGTGACGGGCAGATGCGAGTTAAGTGCCCAGCACCTTCCCGAACAGCTCCTCGAGCTTCACCGAGCCCTTGTCCCCCTCGTCCCGCGAGCGCACGCCCACCGTGCCCTGCTCGATGTCCCGATCCCCCAGGATCAGCATCAGGGGCACCTTCGACAGCTGCGCGTCGCGAATCTTCTTCCCGAGCGTCTCCGAGCGATGATCGACGTGAACCCGCAGGGGCCGGGTGTCGTACAACACCCCGCGTAGCCGCGCCGCCAGCTTGTCCGCCTCCTCGATGTGCCGATCCGCGATCGGCAGCACCTGAACCTGAACCGGCGAAAGCCAGAACGGGAACGCCCCCGAATACTGTTCGGTCAGCAGCCCGATCATCCGCTCCAACGACCCAAAAGGCGCTCGGTGGATCATGATCGGCCGGTGCGGTTTGCTGTCCTCGCCGATGTACTCCAACTCGAACCGCTCAGGCAGGTTGTAGTCCACCTGCACCGTGCCCATCTGCCACTCGCGGCCGAGCGCGTCGCGGATCATCAGGTCCAACTTGGGACCGTAGAACGCGGCGTCTCCTGGGGAGATCTCGTAGTCCAGACCCAACTTGTCGCACGCGTCGGTGATCGCCTTGGTCGCCGCCGCCCAGTTGTCGTCGTGGCCCACGTACTTGTCAGAAGCGGGATCCTTCGTTCCAACCCGCACGCGGAAATCGGTTAAGCCCAACTTCGCGAGGACGGTCTTCATCAAATCGACGACCCCGATGAACTCATCCTGGAGCTGGTCGGGCGTCACGAACAGGTGCGCGTCGTCCTGAGTGAACCCGCGGGCGCGCAAAATGCCCGTCACTTCCCCGCTCTGCTCATACCGGTGGACGGTGCCGAACTCCGCGTACCGAACCGGCAGGTCACGGTAGCTCCGCATCTGAGATGCATAGATCTCGATGTGGAACGGACAGTTCATCGGCTTGAGGATGTAGGTTTCCTTCTCCTCGTCCTCCATGAACGGGAACATCTTCTCCCGGTAGGTGATGATGTGCCCGCTCTTCTCATAGAGCTTGATGTTGCCGATAAGCGGCGTCACGACCGGCTCGTAGCCTCGCTTGAGCTGCTCCTGCTTCATGAAGTCGGTCAGGACGTCGCGCAGAATCGCGCCCTTGGGCAGCCAAAGCGGTAGCCCGGTCCCCACCCTCGGCGAGAACATAAACAGGCCCAGCTCGCGGCCGAGCTTGCGGTGGTCGCGCTTCGCGGCCTCCTCGAGCATGTGCAGGTACGCCTCGAGGTCTTCGGCCGATTCGAACGCCGTCCCGTAGATCCGGGTGAGCTGCTTGTTCTTGACGTCGCCCCGCCAGTAGGCGCCCGCGATCGACATGAGCTTGACGTGCTTGATCTCTTTCGTCGAATCCACGTGGGGACCTCGACACAGGTCGAGGAAGCGGTGCAGGGTGCCCTCGCGATCGGTCCGCTGTTGGTCATAGAAGCTGATCGTCTCGCCTGCCGGAATTGCGTCGAGCAGCTGAAGCTTGTACTCGGCGACATCGGCTCCCATTCCAGGGATCGATTCATCGAGGATCAGCGACTTCGCCTGGTCGCGCGAGACTTCCATCCTCTCGATGCGCTGATCGAGCTTGGAGAGCTCCTTCATCCGCTTCTCGATCTTCGCGAGATCCTCCTCGCGCGGGGTCACCGGAAACTCGATGTCGTAGTAGAAGCCGTTTTCGACCGGAGGGCCGATCGAAAGCTTCGCTCCCGGGTAGATCTCGGTCACCGCCTGCGCCATCAGGTGCGCGGCGGAGTGCCGTAAACGGTAGAGATAGGAGTCCTCGTAGCGTTCTTTCATGAGCGTTGGTCCTTCCCAGACAATGGGATCGATTTGTTGTTCGGTTATATCAGGGATTCAAAACGAAGAAGGGGCGGAGCTTTCGCCCCACCCCTTCGTGCACGTTGGCCGACCTTGGCAGGGCTACTCTTTCTTCTTCCGGGTCGTGGTGGTCTTCGGCGCCTTCTCGGCGGCCGGCTTAGCGGCGACAGCCTTCTTGGGGGCGGCGGGGGCGGTCGCGACGACCTTGCTCGCAGCCTTCGCCGCACGCGACTTGCGCCTCGCGGCCTGGTTCTTGTGGATCACGCCGTTCTGCGTGGCCTTGTCCAACGCCTTCGTCGCTGTCACGAGCGCGACCTGGGCCGCCTCGGGCGAATCCGCCTTCTTCACCTTCTTGACGAAGGTCTTCAGCGACGTCTTGACGCCCTGATTCTGGGCGCGTCGCTTCTCCGATCGACGGATGTCTTTCTTGCTGGACTTCAGATTGGCCATGATGCGTGAGGATCGATTATACCACCGCGAGCGCTAGGGCAGGTTCAACCGCCCTAACGCTTGAGGATGAACTTCTTCTTCGCCTTGTCGAAACCAAGGTCGAGTTTCTTGTTGTCGTAGTGCCAGACCGGCGATCCGGATCGCTGATAGAAGCACTGGAAGCTGCTCAGCAGCGACGCGATCAACCGTCGGGTCGAACGCCGGACGACGTTGACCTCGGCGTGGATCGTGAGGAAGTCGGAGCCCTTCGTGTAGTGGCTCATCACCTCGGTGAGGATGTCGAGGGTGTTCAGTCCCTCGGCTCGCTCCT
>WBZR01004129.1_pt1 | contig 12218 bp, 10 predicted proteins | sample 5204231 | NCBI WGS metagenome assembly WBZR01 (sample SAMN12412403, study PRJNA552823) | activated sludge metagenome | isolation source: activated sludge from anammox sidestream of wastewater treatment plant... | place: USA: Virginia | collected 2017-08
CGAAGGACGCGGGATTCGCGGTCTGCGCAATGCGACGCTGGTGCGCGCGCCGCAGGTCGATCCGCTGGCGGGGCCGCTGCGGCTGGCCGGCAGCTATCTGCGCGAGGACGGCCTTGCGGTGTTCGGCGATTGCCTGACCGGGCGGCGCCTGCCGGTGGTTGAGGCAGCGCCCGCCAGCGGCGCGCCGCAGGCCGTGCGCCGGCTTGCGGCTGCACGCGCGGCGCTCGACGACGCACAACGGGCGATCAGCGAGAATCCCGGTAACCCGGTACTCGCCGTGGTGCGTGGCTACCTGGTGCCGCAAGCCGGACCACCGGGTGGTTCCGGCGGCGAAGCGCTGGTGATCGTGGCGTTCGAGCGCGCCATGCGTGCCGGGCGCTGCACGGATGTCGTGCGTCGCGTGCCGTGAGTGCCGATTGCCTGCACCGATTCCCGGGTGCCCTGTCGGTGACGACTGGAGCGGTCGTCGGCGCGCTCGGCACGCATGGGCTGCAATCGGTGCTGGCCGCCACGGCGGTTGCGGCGGGCCGTGTGGCGTTCATCGCCGGCTGGCGGTGCCTCGGGCGGGTGCTGGCCTGCACGGCGCGTCATCTTCACTGAAGCCGTCGGCGCGGGCGAAGATCTCGAATCCGAACAATCGGCATTCGATCGCACCGTTGTACAAAGGCGTGCGGCGGCGCTCCTTCATGCCGAGCTGTGCGGGCAGTTCGCGGCGGCTGCTGAGCAGCCATGCCTGCCAGCCGGTGAATCGGGCGCGCAGGTTCGCGCCGAACGCGCGCATCGCCTGATCGTGGCCGCTCGCGTCACGCGGCGCGCCAGGCGCGGAGGCCGCCGCGCGGCCCGCCTCGATGCGCTCGCCGTAGGGCGGATTGGTCACGATGAAGCCGGGCGTGTCGAACGGTGGCCGTGCCTGCGCCGCGGCAAGCACGCGCGTCGTGATCGCCTGCGCCGGCAGGCCCGCGCGCTCGAAGTTGCGCCGCGCACGTTCGACCGCGCGCGGATCGATGTCGGACGCCGCGAGGCGCGGCATCGGTGCGTCGCGGCGCAGTGCGGCCTGCGCGCGGCGGGCCGCCTCGGCGCGCAGCGCCGCCCAGAGCGATGCATCGTGGTCCAGCAGTTTCTCGAGCGCAAAGGGGCGTTGCAGGCCGGGTGCAACGTCGAGCGCGCGTTGCGCGGCCTCGATCGCGATGGTTCCGGAGCCGCAGAAGGGGTCGTACAGCGGCACCTCGGGCGTCCAGCCCGACAACGCGAGCAGGCCGGCTGCGAGATTCTCCTTCAGGGGCGCCGCGCCCTTGTCATCGCGGCCCGGGCGCCAGCCGCGCTTGAACAGCGCCTCGCCGCTCAGATCCAGGTAAAGCGTTGCCTGCCGGTCTTCGAGGTGCGCGAGCACGCGTGCATCGGGCGCGCGGGTGTCGATCGACGGGCGCGCGCCGGTGCGGTTGCGCAAACGGTCGACGACGCCGTCCTTCACGCGCAGCGTCGCGTAGTTCAGGCTGCGCAGTGGCGCGCGCACCGCGCTCAGGTCGACGCGCAGCGAATGGCGCGCGTCGAAGAAGCGCTCCCATTCGACCCCGAGCGCGAGGCGGTAGAGATCGTCGTCGTCGCGATAACGCCGCTGCCCGACGCGGCGCAGCACGCGGCTGGCGAGCCGCGACCACAGGTTCGCACGGTAGGCGAGTGCACGATCGCCGTCGAACAGCACGCCGCCGGCGAGTGCCCGGCACTCGCGCGCGCCGAAGCCGGTCAGTTCGGCGGCCAGCGCGTCTTCGAGCCCGCGCGGGCAGGCGGCGAACAACGCCCCGGCCTGTGGCACCATCAGAAGGGCTTGACCACGACCAGCACGACGATCACCAGCAGCGCGAGCACCGGCAGTTCGTTGAACCAGCGCATCCAGACGTGCGAGCGCCGCTGGGTGCCGCGCTCGAAGCCGCGCAGCAGACGCCCGCAGCCGTAGTGGTAGGCGAGCAGCAGCACCACTACCGCCAGCTTGGCGTGCATCCACCCGCCGCCGACGCCGTAGCCGAGCCACAGCCACAGTCCCGGCGCGATGGCGAGCCACATCAGCGGCTGCATGAAGCGCCACAGCTTGCGCGCCATCAGCAGCAGCCGCTCGCGCTCCGCGCCCGCCCCCTCCACCATCGCCAGGTTCACGAAGATCCGCGGCAGGTAGAACAGCCCCGCGAACCAACTGGTCACGAAGACGATGTGAAACGCCTTCACCCACAGATAACCCGTCGACATCACACGCTCCGGAGCCGGGCGATGAGTGGGCGGTGGCGTGCGAACCGGGGTGTGCCAGCCCCGGGGCGGCGGATCGGTCCGGGCATCGGTCAGCCGCGGATTTCGCCGTGGCCGAACACGACGTACTTGAGGGAAGTGAGGCCTTCGAGACCGACCGGTCCGCGCGCGTGCAGCTTGTCGGTGGAGATGCCGATCTCGGCGCCCAGACCGTATTCGAAGCCGTCGGCGAAGCGCGTGGAGGCGTTGATCATCACCGAGGCGGAGTCGACTTCGCGGACGAAGCGCATCGCGCGGGTGTGGTTCTCGGTGACGATCGCGTCGGTGTGCTGCGAGCCGTAGGCGGCGATGTGGTCCATCGCTTCGTCGAGGCCGGCGACCACGCGGATCGACAGGATCGGCGCGAGGTATTCGGTGCGCCAGTCAGCCTCCGTCGCCGGGTTGCAGGCGATGCCGGCGCTCGACAGCACCTGTCGCGTACGCGCGTCGCCGCGCAACTCGACGCCCTTGTCGACGTAGATGCGTCCGAGCCTGGGCAGTACCGCGGCAGCAATGCTCCCGGCGACCAGCAGCGTCTCCATCGTGTTGCACGGAGAGTAGCGCTGCGTCTTGGCGTTGTCGGCGATGCGCACCGCCATGTCGGGGTCGGCGTCGTCGTCGATGTAGACGTGGCAGACGCCGTCGAGGTGCTTGAGCACCGGCACTTTCGAGTCGCGCGCGATGCGCTCGATCAGCGACTTGCCGCCGCGTGGCACGATCACGTCGACCCATTCCGGATGCGAGATCAGCGCGCCGACGGCAGCGCGATCGGTGGTCTCGATCACCTGCACCGCGTCCTCGGGAAGTCCGGCGCAGCGCAACCCCTCGCGGATCAGCGCGGCAAGTGCCTGGTTGCTGTGGATCGCCTCGGAGCCGCCGCGCAGGATGGTGGCGTTGCCCGACTTCACGCACAGGCCGGCCGCGTCGATCGTGACGTTGGGGCGCGATTCGTAGACGATGCCGATCACGCCCAGCGGCACGCGCATCCGGCCCACCTGGATGCCGGTGGGGCGGTAGCGCAGCTCGAGGATCTCGCCCACCGGATCGGGCAGCGCGGCGATCTGCGCCAGTCCGCTGGCCATCGACTCGATCACGGCGTCGGTGAGCGCGAGCCGGTCGACGAACGCGGCATCGTGGCCGGCCGCGCGCGCGGCGGCGAGATCCTTCGCGTTGGCGGCTTTCAGCGCCGCCGCGTCGCGGCGGATCGCCTCGGTTGTGGCGACGAGCGCGCGATCCTTCGCGGCAGTGGAGGCGCGCGCAGTCAGGCGGCTGGCTGCCCGGGCGCGCCGGCCCACGTCGGCCACATAGGCCTCGATGTCGATCGGATGGCTGTCCACGTCAGTTCCCTGCAAGGATCGGGGCGCCCGCGACCGTCATGGCCAGTTCCTGCAACCCGCGCCAGGCGTCGGCCCCGTCGAGACCCTTGATCATTCTATCGGTGCGGGCGGCGCACTGCAGCGCCTCGCGGATCCGGTCCTCGCCGAGACGCCGCAGCGCCTGCTCGAACAGGTGTTCGCGCGCACCGAACACGCGCGCCTCGCGCATCGCCTGTGCAAGCGGCCGACCCCTGCTGCGCGACTCGACGAGCCTGAGCAGCGTGCGCAGCGCATCGGCGAGCATCCACAGCACCAGCGGTTCGGGAACACCTTCGGCACGCAGACCGTCGAGGGTGCGCAGCGCGCGCGGCACGTCGCCGGCGAGCATGGCGGCAACCAGGTCCGAGGCGTCGTAGCGCGCGACGTCGAGCACCGCGGCACGGGTCTGCCCGGGTGGCAGCGCACCCTCCGGAAACAGCAACCCCAGCTTGCCGATCTCCTGGTGCGCCGCGAGCAGGTTGCCCTCGACCCGCTCGGCAATCAGGGCCAGCGTGTCGCGATCGGCGCGCTGGTTCTGGCGTGCCAGCCGGGCAGCGATCCACCGCGGCAGTTGTGCGCGCTCGACGGGCCAGACCGGGACAATCAGACCGAGCCGATCGAGCGCGGCGAACCACGCCGTCTCGGTGATCGCGCGATCGAGCCGCGGCCCGGTGACCAGCAACCGGGTGTCCGCGCCTGCCTGCGCGGCCGCATCGGCGAGCGCCTGGCCGATCTCCCGGTTTGCCTTGCCCGGAAGGCGCAACTCGAGCAGGCGGCGGCTCGCGAACAGCGACAGCGCGCCGGCTTCGGCGACGAATGCGTCGGCACGAAAGCCGCGCCCGCCGTCGAACACCCGGCGCTCGTCGAAGCCGGCGTCGCGCAGCGCCCGGCGCACCGCGTCGGCGGCTTCCTGGAGGAGCAGCGGCTCGTCGCCGTGGACCCACACCAACGGCGGCACGCCGCGCGCCAGCGCCGTGACGAGACCCTCGGCACGCACCTGCGTCATCGTGGGATCGCGGCGAGCCGTCGCAGCAGTTGCTGCACCAGATCGGACTGCATCTCGCGATACAGCAGCTCCTCCTCCTGCTGCTTCGAGACGAGCTCGATGTCGCTCGAGGTGATGTCGCGGCGCAGGATGATCTCGGTGGGTGCGAGCAATGGCTGGCCGTCGCGATCGACCACGCGAAACGTGAAGCGCAGACGCAACTGGTATTCGCGCGGCCGCCCCGTGCCCGAGAAACCGACGACCTCCTTCTCGCGAGATTCGCGGATCACCTCGAGCCGTGCCTCGGCCGCTGCCGGATCGTCGACGAGCCGCGTGTCCTCGGCCACGCGCACCAGACGACGGAATTCGGCGCCAATCGCGGAAGTCGGCGCGAAGCCGGTGTGGAGCGTGCGAAACGGCAGCGCGGCCGAACGGCGCAGCTGGAAGCCGCACCCGGTGGTGGTGATCGTCATCGATGCCAATGCGATCGCGAGTGCGCGCCGCCGCAGCGTGCGCGGTGCCGATGCGGCGGCGCCGGCCCCGGGAAGGTGCGGCGTATCGCCGGGTCGCGCAGCAGGCATCGCCGTTCGGGTTCAGACGACGACGTTGACCAGACGGCCAGGCACCACGACGACCTTGCGCGCGGCACGGCCCTCGGCGTGACGCGCGAAGGCTTCGGTGGCCACGGCGGCGGCCTCGATCGCGGTGCGATCGGCCTGCATCGGCACACGCACCGCGCCGCGCACCTTGCCGTTGATCTGCAGCACCAGCTCGATTTCGTCCTGCGCGAGTGCAGCCTCGTCCACCTGCGGCCACGGCGCATCGAGCAGATCGCCGTGGCCGCGCGCGAGGCCGAGTTCGCTCCAGAGCACGTGGGTGACGTGCGGCACCACCGGGTAGAGCACCCGGATCAGGATCGACAGCGCCTCGCGCATCACCCCGGTGGCTTCACGCGAGGGTGCCAGCTTCGCGTTCTCGATCGCGTTGAGCATCTTCATCGCTGCCGAGACGACCGTGTTGTACTGCCGGCGCTGGTAATCGTAGTCGGCCTGGCGCAGGATCGTGTGGATTTCGCGGCGCAGCGCCCTGTGGGCGTCGGACAGTTGCGCCGGTTCGAGCGGCTCGGGCGCCGCTGCCGAAAGGTTCGCGTGCTGCCCGAACGCGCAGGCCCAGAGCCGGCGCAGGAAGCGCTGCGCGCCTTCCACCCCGGCACCCGACCACTCGAGCGTCTGCTCCGGGGGCGAGGCGAACATCACGAACAGCCGCGCGGTGTCGGCGCCGTAGCGGTTGATCAGCGACTGGGGGTCCACGCCGTTGTTCCTGCTCTTGGACATCGTCCCGATGCCGTTGTAGTCGACCGGCAACCCGTCGGTTTTCGAGCGACAGCCCATCGGTTTGCCCGATTCGTCGTGAATCCACTCGATGTCGTCGGGCCAGAAGTATTCGATGCCACCCCTGTCGGTCTTGCGCGAGAAGATGTGGTTGAGCACCATGCCCTGGCACAGCAGGTTGCTGAACGGCTCGTCGAAGCACACGAGTCCGCGCTGCGGGTCGCCGGGAAAGTCGCCCTTCAGATCGCGCATCACCTTGGTCCAGAAGCGCGCGTACAGCAGGTGCAGCACCGCGTGTTCGATGCCACCGATGTACTGGTCCATCGGCATCCAGTAGTCGTTGCGCTCGTCGACCATCGCCCGATCGTTGTCGGGCGCGCAGTAGCGCATGTAGTACCACGACGAGTCGACGAAGGTGTCCATCGTGTCGGTTTCGCGCCGCGCCGGCCTGCCGCACTTCGGGCACGCGCACTTCAGGAAGCGTTCGTCCTTCGCCAGCGGATTGCCGCTGCCGTCGGGCACCAGGTCTTCGGGCAATACCACCGGCAGGTCTTCGTAGCCGACCGGCACCGCGCCACAGGCGTCGCAGTGGATGATCGGGATCGGCGTGCCCCAGTAGCGCTGGCGCGAGATGCCCCAGTCGCGCAGCCGGTACTGGATGCGCTTTTCGCCCAACCCCTTCGCTGCGAGATCGGCGGCGATCGCATCGACCGCGGCCGCGTGCGCCAGGCCGTCGTAGCGGCCCGAGTTCACGCAGTGGCCGTTGGCCTTGTCTTCGTACCAGGCCTGCCAGGTCTGGTCGGAGAACGCCTGGCCCTGCACGTCGATGACCTGCCGGATCGGCAGGCCGAACCGGCGCGCGAACGCGAAGTCGCGTTCGTCGTGCGCGGGCACGCCCATCACCGCGCCGTCGCCGTAACTCATCAGCACGTAGTTGCCGACCCAGACTTCGACGGGCTCGCCGGTGAGCGGATGGCGGACGAACAGGCCGGTGCGCCGGCCGTCCTTCTCGCGCGTGGCCAGTTCGGCTTCGGTGACGCCCCCGCGCTTGCACGCCTCGACGAACGCGGCGAGCGCGGCGTCGCTCGCGGCTGCTGCGGCGGCGATCGGATGCTCGGGGGCCACCGCCACGAAGGTCACGCCCATGATCGTGTCGGCGCGTGTGGTGAACACATACATGCGCCCGTCGCCGATCAGCGTCCCTTGCGCGTCGCGGATCTCGTGCGGGAACGCGAAGCGCACCCCGGTGGACCGGCCGATCCAGTTCTCCTGCATCAGCTTGACCCGCTCGGGCCAGCCGATTCCGGCCAGGTCGGCGAGCAGTTCCTCGGCGTAGCGCGTGATGCCGAGGTAGTACATCGGGATCTCGCGTTTCTCGACCAGCGCACCCGAGCGCCAGCCGCGGCCGTCGATCACCTGCTCGTTGGCGAGCACCGTCTGGTCGGCCGGGTCCCAGTTGACGGTGCCGGTCTTCAGGTAGGCGATGCCGTGCTCGAGCATCTTCAGGAACAGCCACTGGTTCCACCTGTAGTAGTCGGGCGAGCAGGTGGCGACTTCGCGGGTCCAGTCGATCGCCAGCCCCATCGCCTGCATCTGCGCCTTCATGTGGGCGATGTTGTCCCAGGTCCACTTCGCCGGAGCCACGCCGTTCTTCATCGCCGCGTTTTCGGCCGGCAGCCCGAACGCGTCCCAGCCCATCGGCATCAGCACATTGAACCCGTTCATCCGCAGATGCCGGTACATCACGTCGTTGATCGTGTAGTTGCGCACGTGGCCCATGTGCAGCTTGCCCGACGGGTAGGGCAGCATCGAGCAGGCGTAGAACTTGCCCTTCGGGAAGCGCGGGTCGTGCTCGATTGCGCGGTAGGCGTCGATCGCCGCCCAATGCGCCTGGGCGGCCGCTTCGACCGCGGCGGCATCGTACTTTTCGTGCATGGTGCTGGGAGATCCGGGGGGGGGGTCGCCGGCGCGGGGCCGGATAAGCCCTTGATTTTACACGCTGCAATGCCACGGCCGGCCGTTGCGCAGAGACGTCCAGGACCTTATGGGCGCGAATCGCGATCGGGCCCGTCCGCCTTGTCGGACGATCGTTTCCAGTTCCTGATGCCCCACCATGCGAGTGCGATGAATGCAGCCAGGTTGATGCCTATGCCCGCAATCCAGAAGCCGGTCAAGTCGATCCCTCCAGAGCCGATGCCTCCGACTCGCTCTCATGCCGTGAGTGGGCCCGTATTATCGACCAGGTTCGCGCGCTCGACGACGTCGTATGCATCCAGCCAGGGCAGCGAGCAGCGCCGCGTCGGTTGCCTGGCATTCCCAGATCACCTGCACCGACCATCCAAGGTAACGCAACGCTGCGGCCTTGCGCTCGTCGCGCTCGCGATTGGCTGCGATCTTCGATTGCCAGAACTCCCGGTTGGTGCGCGCCTGCACGGAGCCGTGCTTGCAGTCGTGGCCATGCCAGAAGCAACCATGGACGTAGATTGCCGTTCGAAAACGGGGCAGCACGATGTCGGGAGTGCCGGGCAGTTCACGGACGTGCAGGCGGTATCGAAGTCCGCGGCCATGAAGGAATCGGCGAACCGCGAGTTCGGGCGCGGTATCCTTGCGGCCGACGCTTTTCATGACCGCCGACCTTTGTGGTGGCGTCGACGACATCGGAAAGGGGCCAACAGGCATGAGAGGTCCGGCGATTCTCGCACGTACGATGAGTGTTGCCACGACACGCGGAAACGGCGGGCAGGCGTGGCAGTACCACTCGCGTAGCGACAATCATTCCAAGGTCGCTTGCTGGACGGTCCTTTTCGATCTGCTGCTCGAGTGCGACATCTTCCGAACGCATGCCGAGCGGGGACTGGTGGGTTTCGGCATCAACCACGTGATGGTCGGGCCGATCAACAAGACGCTCGACCTGGTGGTGACGCGGGTGCCGCCCGGCAGGTCTGCGAAGCGGCGTTCCGGATTCGCCGATCTCGTGGCGCACTACGGCATCGTGCTCGACGATGGCGACAGACAGGCTCTGTCCGGTCTCCCGGTTCTGGAGGGCGATCTCGGAAGGGAAGATGTCTCGGAAGTTGTCATCGCGCTCGAAGCCAAGGCCTGCATGACCGAGCACAGCAAGTCGCTGCCCCGGTTGCACGCCGAGATCCTCGCAACAGGCTATCTGGCAAAGCGTGCGCAGCCTCGATGCATCAGCGTTTCCTACTCGATGGTGAATGCCGCCGACGAGTTCGTGACGCCGAGCGGCGCAGGCAGAGTCAACAGGCATTCGCAGCCCGACGACGCTCGAAAGGTCGTCAGGATGCTCGGTCAGGCGATTCCTCTGGCGCGCGACACCGGAACGATCGGATATGACGTGATCGGGGTGACGGTTGTCGACTGTCGCAACGACGGTTCACCGGTGAGGCTTGTCGTGAACGACCCCGCGCCCGCCCTCGATAGCCACATCCACTACGATCGAATGATCGTTGGTCTTTGCAGCGAGTATCGGGCGCGGTTCGGCGCCTGACTCCCGGACGCGTCGGGGCGCTTCGTTACGCGGCGAGCAGTTCCAGTTGTCCGGACTTGGCGCGTGGCGGCACCTCGCCGCCCATCCGGACGAGATGGCGCTCGACCGCCTCGATGAATCCGGGCTCGAATCGCAACTTCGCGCGGCGCGTACGAGTGAGAAAACCGAGCGTGGCTTTCGCCGACAGCGGCGGCGCCGATTCGGTGTATTCGAGGAACTCCGTCATGGGAGGCGGACGGACACCGACTGGATCGACGCCGATCGACACCGCGAAGCGCCGCTTTCCGTCGAAGCGGGCGGCGCGGGGCGGCCTGCCGAAAGCGGGGAAGTCGCGATCGCGCGAACGGTCGTAAGGTCCGGGCGCGGACAAACGTCGGCCCACCCATTCCGCGACCGGGACGCTGACCGCGCTGCCTACCAGGCTCCAGCGAATCGACGAGCGTGCGACCGATTCGGCGGGTTCGGTCCAGTCGGCGGCGAATCCCTGGAGACGTTCTCCGTCGCGGATGTCGGGCTTGATCAGCGAACCGTCGGGCATCAGGATCGCCGGGGGAGACGGAATCCCGATCGTGCTGCCGTTCTTGAGCGTGGGCACGGAATCGACCGCCCAGCCGAGTCCGCCGAGACCCTCGGTCCAGTAGAAACCGTGAGCGAGACGCCCGAGATCGGTGCCTGGCCGAATCAGAGGGCGGTCGTCGGCCAGAAGGACTTCGGCGGGATCGAGCACCCTCGACGCAACCAGGAACACACGTTCACGCCGCTGGGGCAGCCCGAAAGAGAAGGTGTCCACGACTCGGTAGGCCCAGCGGTAGCCTCGTCGTTCGAACTCGTCGACGATCGCGCGCATCGCGTTGCCGCCATTGAGTTGCAGCATGAACGGGACGTTCTCGACAACGACGGTGGGAACGCGGCGCCGTGAAAGCAGTCGAAAAACTTCTCCGATGAGTCCGGAACGCTCCCCGTCGAGCCCGGCTGTGCGGCCCGCCTGACTCAGATCCTGGCAGGGGAAGCCCGCGCAAACGAGGTCGGTGGATGCGGGCAGCGAGCGCAGCCGGGTGATGTCGTCGCGATATTCGACGTCAGGGAAGCGGGCGGCGAGAACCGCCCGTGAGGCGGGCAGCACGTCGCACAGCAGATCCGTTGCGTGCCCGGAGCGCGCGAGGCCGAGTTCGAAGCCCCCGATTCCAGCGAACAAGCCTGCGGCACGCATGTGTATGGATATCCAGTATTCAGCCAGATGGTAGCAGGCAAACGCTCCGGATCCAAGCCCCCGATCGGTTCGCAGAACGGAGCATATCAATACGACCTGGAGACCGGCTGATGCGCAAGGAAATGCGCGAGGTCGGCGAGGTCGGTGTCGGACAGGCCGCTGAGCTCCTGCGTCATCGCCGCACCGTAGCCGAGTCGCCGGCCGCTGGCGAATTCGCGCATCGCCTCGAGCAGGTAGTCCTCGCGCTGGTTGGCCAGGCGCGGCATCTGTTCGCGCCCGGAGTAGTCGGGGTTGTGGCAGACGCCGCAACGATGCTGCGCCGCCAGCGCGCGGCCGCGCTCGAAGCGGCGCGCCTCGGGGGGCTCGGCCGGCGGCGGCGGCGGTGGAAGACGGGAGAGCGCCTCGGCGAACGCGCGCAGGTCGTCGTTGCTCATGCCGCGGGCCTGCTCGATCATCACCGGCTTGCCGCGGCGACCGTCACGCAGCAGGAACAGTTGCGTCATCGCAAAGAATGCGGGCTGGCCGCCGAGCGAAGGGGTGAGCGGGGTCTGCGATTGTCCGCTCGCTCCATGGCAGGCGAGGCATACGGAGAAGCGCTGCTCGAAGGGGGCGGCTGCGGGAGCAGCAGCGGCCGCGGCTGCCGGCTTCGGGGCCGGGGTGCCGGGCTGCCCCGCGGCCGGACGCGCCGCTGCGGCCGCGCAGGCGGCGAGCGCGAAGCCCGCGATCCGCGCGGTCCGACCTGAACGGCGCGCCCGCACCGCGGCTCCCGGCATCAGCGCTGCTTGTAGGTGATGCGGTAGATCGCCCCGTTGTGGTCGTCGGAGACCAGCAGCGAGCCGTCCTTCATCACCATCACGTCGGCGGGCCGCCCGAGGTAGCCGTTGTTCTCGACCAGTCCGGTGAGGAACGGTTCGACACGGGAGACGTTGCCCTTTGCGTCGAGGAAGATTGCGACCACGTCGGCCGCGTACTTCTGGCTGCGGTTCCACGGGCCGTGACGCACCAGGAAGATCGCGTCGTGGTACTTCGCCGGGAACATCCTGCCCGTGTAGAAGCGCATGCCGAGCGGCGCCGCGTGCGGGCCGAGCAGGGCGGCGGGCTTCATGTAGTCCTTGCAGTTCTTGCCCCATCCGAACTCCGGATCGGCGAAGTCGCCCTGGTGACAATACGGGAAACCGAAGTGCTGCTTGCCCGGCTGGCTGACACGGTTCAGTTCGTCATTGGGCATGTCTTCGGACAGCCAGTCGCGCTGGTTGTCGCCGAACCAGAGCTCGCCGGTCTTCGGATGGAAGTCGAAGCCGACGGTGTTGCGCACGCCGCGCGCCACGGTCTCCTCGCCGCTGCCGTCGAGGTTGATCCGGAAGATTCGCGCGTACTGCTCCGACGGATCGCAGATGTTGCACGGAGCACCCACCGGCACGTAGAGCTTGCCGTCGGGGCCGATCTTGATGAACTTCCAGCCGTGCGGGATGTCGCCCGGCAGCTTGTCGTAGATCTTCACCGGCGCCGGAAGCCTGTCGAGGTTCGACTCGACGTCGTCGTAGCGAACGAT
>WBZR01004130.1_pt1 | contig 12214 bp, 11 predicted proteins | sample 5204231 | NCBI WGS metagenome assembly WBZR01 (sample SAMN12412403, study PRJNA552823) | activated sludge metagenome | isolation source: activated sludge from anammox sidestream of wastewater treatment plant... | place: USA: Virginia | collected 2017-08
GCCAGTACGCGGGGAACTGCGAGCCGTGGCGCCGGAACTCGTGCAGGAGCTCGGCTTCGATCTCGTATTCCATCGCGCCGGGCCGCGTCGCCCGCATGGCACGCATGTGCGCGCCCGCGGTCACCGCGCCCGCGCGGCGCATCGTCGCGATCTCGTGCGGGTCCTTCACCAGGCGCAGCTCGTCCAGGATCGAGCGGACGTCGCGGATGTCCGCGGGCGCGACGACGCCCGTGCGCGTCTGGGCTCGCACCTGGTTCAACCAGCTCATGACGCGGGAATCCCACGCTGGATCCATGCCGGGCGCGAAGAAGAGCGCCGGCCGGTTGGCGATGAGCTGCGGCAGCTTCTCGTCGATGCCGGAGATCGGGTGTGCCTCGTCGAATCCGAACGCCTCGCGCGCCGCATCGACGCCGAACCGGTACCCGTCCCAGAGCTCGCGCTCGAGACTCTTTTCGCGGCAGAAGAGGATGGAGCGCGGCGTCTCGCCGGCGAGGAGCACCAGCACGGCCTCCGGTTCCGGAAAGCCGGTCAGGTAGTAGAAATAGCTGTCGAACCGGTACGGGTAGTCGCTGTCGCGGCTGCGCAGGCGCTCGGGCGCGGTCGGCACCACGGCGATGCCGTCCTGCATGAGAGCGAGCAGCCGGGCGCGCCTCGCCTTGTGTGGCTCGATGTGACGCATGTGTGTCCCTGGAGTCAACGATTGTCGTCGCCTTCGTCCCGCCGATCAAGGAGCGCGGCCCACGTGTTCGCGCGGGGGCCGAGTTCGTCCAAGGCGACTGCAGCGAGCGCGGCGACCGCGGCACCGAAGACGTCGCGATCGGCGCCACCGTCGAGCTCGCGAGCATCGCGCTCCAGCTCGGCCAGCACGTCCCGCAAGGCGAGCGTCGTGGCGAGTGCATTCTTGACCTGGTCGCGCGGTTGCGGGATCCAGCCCCGGTCAGCGAGCGCGGCGCGCAGCCTCTCGCCGCAGTCCAGAGCCTTCTTGCGCAGGCGCGGCACCGCCCCGATCCGCGCTGCCTTGAGGTCGCCGAACACCGCAAGGCCGATCATCTCGAGCCAGGCGGCGCGCACCCGCTCGGCCCACGCCGGGTCGAGCGCAAGCGCGCGCTGCGTCTCGTCGCGGTCGAACGTGCTCATCGCACCCGCAGCGCGCGGTCGAGCTCGGCGAGCCGCTCGGGTGTCCCCACGTCCACCCACCGGCCGGTGAAACGCTCGCCGGTCACGCGTCCGGCCTCGGCAGCCTGCCGCAAGAGCGGTGCGAGCTCGGCGCGCTCGCCGCGCCGCACACTGTCGAAGAGCGCGGGCGAGTAGGCGCCGATGCCCGCGAACGTGAGCCGCTCCGCCGCGGCGTCGCCGGCCGCACCGTTTCCCACTCGCCCGCCCGACAGGGTGAAGTCCCCCGCCGGATGGTGCGGCGGGTTGTCGATGAGCACCAGGTGGGCGAGCGCCGCGCCGCGCGGCTCGCTGCGCAGGCGGTCGAACGCGAAGTCGCAGAAGACGTCGCCGTTCGCTGCCACGAACGGCCCCGCGCCGAGCAGCGGCAGCGCCTGCGCGATGCCGCCGGCCGTTCCGAGCGCCGTCGCCTCGGGCGAGTAGCGGATCGAGACGCCGAGCGCGGCGCCGTCGCCGAGCGCGGACTCGATCATCGCGCCGAGATGCGCATGGTTCAGGACGAGGTCGCGCAACCCGCCGGCGCGCAGCCGCTCGATCAACCACACGACGAGCGCCTTGCCGCCCACCTCGAGCAGGGGCTTCGGCACGCGGTCGGTGAGCGGGCGCATGCGCTCGCCGCGCCCCGCCGCAAGAATCATGGCCTTCATCTAAAAGGTATACCGCACTTGCGGCGTGCGTCCCTCGATGGCGTCGAGCAGGCGCAGCAGCGGCGCGAGCGCGCCGTACCGCTCGCAGACGGCGCGGATGTAGCCCATGAAGCGCGGCGTGTCCTCGAGGTAGCCGCGCTTCGCGTCGCGATACCACAGGCGCGCGAAGATGCCGGCGACCTTGAGATGGCGCTGTAGCCCCATCCACTCGAGATCGCGGTAGAACGCGCCGAAGTCCGGATCGACGGGAAGTCCGGCGCGCTTCGCCTTCTCCCAGTATCGGACCGTCCAGTCGAGCACGCGCGCCTCGGGCCAGCTCACGAACGCGTCGCGAAAGAGCGATGCGACGTCGTAGGTGACCGGGCCGAACACGGCGTCCTGGAAGTCGAGGATGCCGGGATTGGGGTCGCTCACCATCAGGTTGCGGGGCATGAAGTCGCGGTGCACGTAGACCCTGGGCTGGGCGAGATTACTCGCCAGGACGAGCGCGAACACGGACTCGAGCGCTTCCCGAGCGCCGGGGTCGAGCGTCACGCCGAGATGGCGCGCCAGGTACCACTCGGGGAAGAGCTCGAGCTCGCGCCGCAGCAGCGCCTCGTCATAGGGCGGGAGCTCGCCCGGCCGGCTCGCGAGCTGCCATTTGACGAGCGCATCGATCGCATCCCCGAAAAGCCGATCCGCGTTCGACTCGTCGAGCGCCGCGAGGTAGGTCGTCGTGCCGAGATCGGTGAGGAGCAGATAGCCGCGCGCGAGGTCCTCCGCGAGAATCCGCGGGGCGTTCAAGCCGGCGGCCGCCAGCAGGCGCGCCACGTGAACGAAGGGACGGCAGTCCTCGCGCTCGGGCGGCGCGTCCATCGCGATCACGCTCGGCACGGGTCCGTCTGCGAGATGCACGCGAAAGTAGCGGCGGAAGCTCGCGTCCTCGGACGCGCGCGTGAGGCGGAACGTCCCCGCCGGATAGCGCGTGGCGAGCCAGGTCTCGAGCTCTGCGAGACGTTGCATTGTATCGTTGCCTGGTGTCGGGAATTGTGCGATTTTAGCAATCAGAAGAACGATCATCGCGGAACGGGCGAGCGCGGGCGGGGATGGAGGAGGCGGCTTCGGGGAAGCGGCGTGACCGTTCCCCTTCCCTTCGCCCCTTGCCGGCACGCCACACTACCGACGGAAACCAAGTGGCGCAGCGCTCGAACCCCATCCGCAACGGCGGTCGCGCCCGGACGAGGCCGGCCGTTCTCGCGCGCATCGTCGCGGCGCTCGTGCTCGCGCTTGGGCTTTGCCGAGGCGCGACGGCCGAGGGCCAGGGACTGCAGTTGCACCGGACGCCGCTCGGTCCGGCGCCGCAATCGGGCGAGGACGTGCCGGCGTTCGTGATCGCCGACCGCATCGAGGGTGTGGCCGGCGTGGAGGTGGAGGCGGTCGGCAACGCCGAGCTGCATCGCGGCGCCACGACGCTGTTTGCCGATCGCATCCGCTACGTGAGCGAGTTCGACGAGGCCGAGGCGGTCGGCCATGTCCGCATCCGCTTGGGCGAGGACGAGCTGACGGGCCCGCGGCTGCGCCTGCGCGTGACCGACAACGCCGGCGTCATCGACGAGCCCACCTACGCGATCGTGCCGCGCGAGCATGGCATCACCGGTCGCGCGGCTGCGCCGACCGGCGCGCGCGGCTCGGCGAAGGCGGCGCGCTTCGACGGGCGCGACAGCCTCCGCGTGACCGACGGCACGTTCACGACGTGCAAGCCCGGACAGGACGACTGGTACATCTCGGCCGGCGAGCTCGACCTCGATCTCGACCGCGAGGTCGGTACGGCGCGGCAGGCGCGGCTCACATTCCTAGGCATGACGACGCCTGCGCTGCCGGCGCTCGACTTTCCGCTCAACAACCGGCGCAAGAGCGGGTTCCTCGCACCTACGTTCGCCATGAGCAACTCGCGCGGGTGGGAGGTCGTCGCGCCGTACTACTGGAACATCGCACCCAACTACGATGCCACGATCGCGCCGCGCTACATGAGGCGCCGCGGATTGCAGCTGCTCACGCAGTTCCGGTACCTGCTGCCCACGTCGGTGGGCGAGGCGCGCATGGAGATTCTGCCCGACGACAAGGCGACCAACGAGTCGCGCTGGGGCGTGTCGCTCCGGGACACTTCCGTGTTTCCCGGCGGCTGGTCGAGCAACATCAACTACTCGCGCGTTTCCGACGACCAGTACTTCCGTGATCTGTCGGGGCGCCTCGCCGTGGCGACGCAGCTCTTCCTGCCGCAGGAGGGATCGGTGTCCTACGGCGGCGGATGGTGGTCTTCCACCCTTCGCTTGCAGCGCTACCAGACCCTGCAGGACCCGCTCAATCCGGTGACCACCCCTTACGCACGGCTGCCGCAGCTCACGCTCACCGCGCTGCGATCGACCCGTGCCGGATTCGACGTCGGCGCGGGCGCCGAGGTGGTCGCGTTCGACCATTCGACGCTGGTGCAAGGAGAGCGCTCGACCGTCTATCCGTACCTCGCCTGGCCCCTGATGAAGTCCTACGGCTTCGTGCGGCCGAAGATCGGCGTGAGCGCGACCTACTACAACCTGCGCAATGCCGATCCGCTCACCCCGACCTCCCAGTCGCGGGTGCTGCCGATCGCCTCGGTCGATTCGGGCCTGTACTTCGAGCGGGACGTGCAATGGTTCAACCGTGATTTTCTCCAGACGCTCGAGCCGCGCGCCTACTACCTGCGCGTGCCGTACCGCGACCAGAGCCAGATTCCGCTGTTCGACACCGCGATCGCCGATCTGAGCTACGCACAGCTCTTTTCGGAGAACTACTACGTGGGCGGCGACCGCATCAGCGACGCGAACCAGCTCACGATCGCCGCGGTGTCGCGACTCCTGCGACCGGCGAGCGGCGAGGAGGCGGTGCGCGCGTTCGTCGGCCAGCGCTACTACTTCGCCGATCAGCGCGTGGGGCTCAACTCGTCGACGCCGACGCGGACCGCCAACACCGCGCCGATCATCGGCGGCCTCAGCGGGCAGATCGCGCCGCACTGGCGCGCCGAGGCCGCCGCGCAGTACTCGTGGAGCGGCGCGGAGTTCGACCGCTTCAACATCGGCGCGCGGTACTCGCCGCAATTCGCCAAGGTCGTGACCGCCGCGTATCGCTATGCCAGGCAGACCACGGCGCAGCCGGAGATCCGCCAGATCGACGTCGCGGCGCAGTGGCCGCTCTGGCGCGGCCTGTACGGGCTCGCGCGCGTGAACTACGATTTTTTCGGCAGACAGCTGGTCGAAAGCCTCGCGGGGATCGAATATAATGCCGATTGCTGGATCGTTCGCGCAGTCGTCCAGAGCTTCGTCAGCTCGTCCGAGAAGCGCACGTACCAGTTCTTCGTGCAGCTCGAGCTGAACGGTCTGGCGCGGATCGGCACCGATCCGCTGGAGGCCCTCCGGCGCAACATCCCGGGGTATATGCCCACCAACGCGCCTTCGACGACGACCTCGACCGATGTCTTTCCGGGTCGGGGCGAGACGACGGGCCCGTTCGGGCAGTACTGATAGCGAGACTTCGCCCAGCCGAAAATGACGCGCCGATTCTGGTCCAATGCGCTTGCTCTCGTTGCCTTCCTGGCGACCTGCGGTCCCGCCGTCGCGCAGCTGGCGCGCCCGGCCGAGCCCGCGGGGCGCGTCGTCCTCGCCGACCGGATCGTGGCGATCGTCAACAAGGACGTGATCACGATGCAGGAGCTCCAGGAGCGCACCGAGCGGGTGTCGCTGCAGCTCCGCCGGCAGGGGGCGCCGCTGCCGCCCGCGGACGTGTTGCAGCGACAGGTGCTCGAGCGCATGATCACGGACCTCGTCCAGGTGCAATTCGCCAAGGAGTCCGGCGTCTCGATCAGCGAGGCCGACCTCGATCGCACCCTGGCCCGCATCGCGCAGCAGAACAACCTCGCACCTGCCGCATTCCGGCAGGCGGTCGAGCGCGAGGGCATGGACTGGGCGAGGTTCCGCGACGACATCCGGTCCGAGATGCTGATCTCGCGGCTCCGCGAGCGCGAGGTCGATAGCAAGATCCAAGTGTCCGACGGCGAGGTCGACGCCTTCCTGGAGGATAACCGCGCGGGTCCGGACGCGTCGCCGGAGTACGATCTGTCGCACATTCTCGTGCGCGTGCCGGAGCAGGCAGGCCCCGAGCAGATCGAGGCGCGCCGTCGCCGCGCGGAGGAAGCCCTCGCGCAGATCCGCGGCGGCGTGGACTTCCGGCAGGTCGCCGTGACCTACTCGGACGCGCCGGACGCGCTGCAGGGCGGGGGGATGGGCTGGCGCTCTGCGGACCGCCTGCCCGAGATCTTCGTCAACACGCTTGCTTCGATGCGTCCAGGGGAAGTGAGCGAAATCCTGCGGAGCCCTGCGGGCTTCCACATCCTGCGGATGAACGATCGGCGCGGCGGCGCGGCAGCGGCCGCCGTCCCGCAGTCCCACGTGCGCCACATCCTGGTGCGGACGAACGAGCTCGTGTCCGAGAGCGACGCGCTGCGCAAGCTCAACATCCTGCGCGAGCGGATCCGCCAGGGCGCCGATTTCGGCGAGCTCGCACGGCTCAACTCGGACGATGCGTCCGCCGCGCGCGGTGGCGATCTCGGCTGGGTGACGGGGGGCGACCTCGAACCCACATTCGAGCACGCGATGAACGCGCTCAAGATCGGGGAGGTGAGCGAGCCGGTGCGCACGCCCTTCGGCTACCATCTGATCCAGGTCCTCGAGCGTCGCATGGCGGATCTGCCGGACGAGCGCAAGCGGCTGCAGGCCCGCCGCGTGCTGGGCGAGCGGCGGGCGGACGAGGCGTACCAGGAATGGGTGCGACAGCTCCGCGACCGCGCGTACGTGGAGAACCGCCTCGAGGAGCGCTAACCCGGCGCCGCTCGCCATGCGCCCCCGCAAGCGCTTCGGCCAGCACTTTCTGACCGACCGCACCGTCATCGATCGGATCATCGCGGCGGTCGCGCCGCAGCCGGACGACATCGTCGTCGAGATCGGCCCCGGGCGGGGCGCGCTGACCGGACCGCTCGCCGAGCGGCTCCGGCATCTCCATGTGATCGAGATCGATCGGGATCTGGCGCAGTCGCTCGCCGCGCGCTTCCCGCCCGAGCGCGTCACCGTGCACACCGGCGATGCCCTCGCGTTCGATTTCGCGTTGCTGCCATCGCCCCTGCGGCTCGTCGGCAATCTGCCGTACAACATCTCGACGCCACTCCTCTTCCGGCTGATCCCATTCGCCGCGCGCATCCGGGACGCGCACTTCATGCTGCAACTTGAGGTGGTCGAGCGCATGGTGGCCGCGCCTTCGACCGCCGCGTACGGGCGCCTGTCGGTGATGCTGCAATACCGGTTTGCGATGGAACGGATCGCACGGGTGCGACCCGGCGCGTTCCATCCGGCGCCGAAGGTCGAATCGGCGGTGGTGAGGATGATCCCGCGCCCGCAGCACGCGCTCGGTGCGCGCGATGCCACCGTGCTCTCCGCCGTGGTCACCGCCGCCTTTACGAAGCGCCGCAAGACCCTGCGGAACGCACTCGCCGGGATCGCGGATGCGGCCGGGCTCGAAGCGCTGGGCATCGACCCGCAACTGCGGCCGGAGAACCTCGCGGTGGCGGATTACGTCGGAATCGCGAACGCGGTCGCCGTGCGCGGCGCGGACGGCTCCGGTTGCGGCCGCGGGGTCAGTCGCGCTGGATGAGCTCGATCTTGTAGCCGTCTGGGTCCTCGACGAACGCGATCACCGTCGTGCCGCCCTTGACCGGCCCGGCCTCGCGGGTCACCGTGCCGCCGCGCAGCTTCACCCCCTCGCAGGCCCGGTAGGCATCGGGCACCGCGATCGCGATGTGGCCGTAGGCGGTGCCCATCTCGTAGCTGCCTACGCCGTAGTTGTAGGTGAGCTCCAGCACCGCGGTCTTGTCCTCGTCGTCGTAGCCGACGAAGGCGAGGGAATACTTCTGCTCGGGGCGGTCGGTCCTGCGCAGCAGCCGCATGCCGAGCACCTCGGTATAGAACCTGACCGACCGGTCGAGGTCTCCGACTCGCAGCATCGTGTGTAAGAGGCGCATGGCGATCTCGCTCAAAGTTCGGGAAGTGCGTGGGAGAGGTCGCGCAGCTCGCGGCGCGCGGTGAGGTAATCCGGACAGGCTGCCTCCACGACGCGCCAGAAGCGCTCCGAGTGGTTCATATGGCGCAGGTGCGCGAGCTCGTGCACCACGACGTAGTCGATCAGCGCGGGGCGAACGTGAATCAGTCGCCAGGAGAGGCGCATCCGGCCATCCGCCGAGCATGAGCCCCACTGCGTGCGCGCGTTGGAAAGGGAGACGCGCCTCGCCTCGACCCCGATTTCCGGCGCGATGCTCGCGACGCGGCTGCGAAAGAGCGCGAGCGCCGCGCCGCGCAGCCAGCCGAGCGCCGCCTCGCGCAAGCATGCGGCGTGCGCGGCGCCGGGGGTCGCGAGCAGCAGATGCGTGCCGGCGAGTCGTGAGGCCTCGCCGGGCGCGGCGCCGAAGACCGCGACTTCGCCGCCGAGATACGCAATGCGAACGCCTTCGCCCCAGACGAGCGTGGGGCGTCGCGACGCGCGCGCCTCCTCGAGCTTGCGCAGCACCCATGCCTGCTTCTCGCGGATGAAGGCCTCGACCTCGGCGATCGTGGCCCAGCGGGGTGCGGCGGCTTGCAGGCCTTCCTCGTCGACGGCGATGCCGATCGTGCGGCGCCGCGCTCGCCGGAAGCGGTAGGGAACGACGCGTCCGCCGAGCTGGACGTGCCGGGTGCGTCGGTCCGCGCGCGCGGGCGGGTCAACCAGGAACGGCAGTTCGAGCTGCATGTGCTTCGCGGCCGCCCGCCGCCAGCGTGAGCTTCGATACCTCGCTTTCGATCCACTCCTCGGCCCGGCGCATCACCTCCTCGGGCGCGAGCCCGGTCGTGACGATCGGCTCGCCGATCACCACGGTGACCGTGCCGGGATGCTTGAGGAAGGAGTTGCGCGGCCAGAGAAGCCCGGCGTTGTGCGCGACCGGCACGGCCAGTGCGCCGTTCTGCGCGGCTACGACTGCGCCGCCCAGCTTGTACGCCCCGCGCCGGCCCACCGGGGTCCGCGTGCCCTCGGGATACACCATGATGGAGAAGCCCTGCCGCAGCCGCTCGCCGCCGACCTCGATCATGCGCCGCATCGCCTGCTTGCCGTGCGCGCGATTGATGGCGATCGGGCTCATCAGCGCGAGCCCCCAGCCGAGAAACGGCAGCCACAGCAGCTCGCGCTTCAGGACGTAGACGTGCGGCGGGAAGATCGACGTATAGGCGATCGTCTCCCAGGCCGACTGATGCTTGGAGAGAATCACCGCCGGCGCGGCGGGGATGTGCTCGCGCCCGCGCACCTCGTAGCGGATGCGCAGCAGCCGCTCGGCGAGCCAGAGGGCGAAGCGCGGCCATCCTGCGATCACCTGCCACCGGGCGTGGCGGGGCAGGGGAGCGGTCGCGAGGACCAGCCCGGAATAGGGAATCACCACGGCGAGCAGGATGAGGAGATAGAGTGCCGAGCGGACGGCGACCATCATCGGACGAGCTCCTGCGCCACTGCTGCGAGATCGTCGAAAACGCGCGTGCGCTGCGGCAGGCCGCCCGCTTGACGGGTGGCGGCACCCTTGCCGCTCAGCACCAGGATCGGCTCGGCGCCAACCGCGTCGGCCGCCTGCAGGTCGCGAAGACTGTCCCCGACCGCCGGCACGTTCTCGAGCGAAGTGTTGAAGCGCTCCCCGATCTCGACCAGCATTCCCGGCGCCGGCTTCCTGAACCGGGAGCTCGATTCGGCGGTATCGGGGCAGTAGAAGATCGCCTCGATCCGCCCGCCCGCCTGGGTCACCGCCTTGACCATCTTGTTGTTGATCGCGTTCAGCGCGGCCATGTCGAAGAGCCCGCGACCGATCCCGGACTGGTTGGTCGCGATCACCACGCGGTAGCCCGCCTGCGTCAGCCGCGCGATCGCCTCCAGCGCGCCGGGAATCGGGCGCCACTCGTCCGGCGTCTTCACGAACTGCGCGCTGTCGTGATTGATCACGCCGTCGCGGTCGAGAATGATCAGCTTCACGTTTCGCTTCTCGCGCTTCGTTTCTCGCGTTTCGCTCGCCGGGCTTGCGCGCGCTAGGCGGGCGCGAGCTTGGAGATGTCCGCCACCTCGTTCATCGCCCCGTCGAGGCGCATCAGGAGCAGCAGGCGGTTGTTGCGGAGCTCCGCCTGCGGGGCGTTCACCAGGACCTTGTCGAAGAAGGCATCGACCGGATCCTTGAGCGCCGCGAGAGCGATCAGCGCCGCGGCGTACTCGCCGCGCTCGCGATGGCCGCGGGCGATTGCCTCCACCTTCTCCGAGGCCTCGTGCAGCGATCGCTCCGCGCTCTCGCGGAGCAGCCGGTCGTCGAACCGATCCCCGCTCGGCGGCGGCGACTTCGTCAGGATGTTCCGGATCCGCTTGTTGGCCGCGGCGAGGCTCTCCGCCTCCGGCAGGCGGCGGAACGCGCGCACGGCTTCGAGGCGCGGCAGGACGAGATCCATGCGGTTCGGGCGCTGCCCGACCACCGCCTCGATCTCGTCGGGCGCGAACTCGCGCTCGCGCAGGTAGGAGCGCAAGCGGTCGAGGATGAAGTCGTGCAGGCGCTCGACCGTGTCGCCGGCGAGCCGCGTCGCGCCGTAGCCGCCGCGCGCGAGGGCGAGCAGCGCCACGCAGTCGAGCGGCCGCACGTGCTCGACCAGGATCCGCAGCAGGCCGAGCGCGGCGCGGCGCAGCGCGAACGGGTCCTTGTCGCCGGTGGGCTGCAGCCCGATGCCCCAGATGCCGGCGAGCGTGTCGAGCTTGTCGGCAAGCGCCACCGCGTCGCCGATCGCGTCGTCGGGCAGCGCATCGCCGGCGAAGCGCGGGCGGTAATGCGCCTCGATTGCGCGCGCCACCGCCTCCGGCTCGCCGTCGTGGCGCGCGTAGTGCATGCCCATGACTCCCTGCAGCTCCGGAAACTCCCCGACCATCCCGGTGAGGAGATCCGCTTTCGCGAGCCGCGCCGCGCGGCCGGCGAGCCCGGCTTCCGCGCCGAGCTTCAACGCAATCGCGCCCGCCAGCCGCTCGAGCCGCTCGACGCGCGCGAGCTGGCTCCCGAGCTTGTGGTGGTAGACCACTGACGCGAGCCGTGGCACGCGGTCCTCGAGGCGTTGCCGGCGGTCCTGGTCGTAGAAGAACTTCGCGTCCGCGAGCCGCGCGCGCAGGACGCGCTCGTTGCCGCGGATGATGTGATGCGGTTGCGGCGTTTCCATGTTCGATACGAGCAGGAAGCGGTTGAGGAGCCGCCCCTGGCCGTCGATCAGCGGGAAGTACTTCTGGTTCTGCCGCATGGTGAGCATCAGGCATTCCTGGGGCACCTCCAGGAAGGCCTTCGCGAAGTGGCCATCGTACACGGCCGGCCATTCGACGAGCGCGGTGACCTCGTCGACGAGGGCGCCGTCCGCAGCGACGCTCGCGCCGCCGGCGTGCTCGCGCAGGAGCGCCTCGATCCGGGCGCGGCGGCGCTCGAAGCTCGCGATCACGCGGCCCTTGTCCTCCAGATCGCGTTCATAGTCCTCGGCGCGGCGAATCGCGATCTCGCCGGCGGCAAGAAACCGGTGTCCGCGCGTCGTGCGACCGCTCTCGAGCCCGAGCACCTCGCCGGGAACGACACGCTCGCCGTGCAGTATGACGAGCCCGTGCGCCGGACGCACGAACTCCGCCTCGCCCGCGCCCCAGCGCATGATCTTCGGCGCCGGCAGCTTGCGCAGGGCGTCGGCGACCTGGCGGCCGAGCGCGTCGTCGAGAATTCCGCCCGCCACGACCGTCCGGTGCGCGAACTGCTCGCCCTTCGCGCCCTGCACCCGCACGAGCTCCCCGACCGCGACCCCCTGCTTCCTCGCGAAGCCGAGCAGCGCCGGTGTCGGCGCGCCGTTTTGATCGAGGCCTGCGCTCACCGCCGGCCCGAGCATGGTCTGGGGCGTGTCCGGGGCCCGCGACGCCACCCGCTCGATCAGCACCGCGAGCCGGCGCGGCGTGGCGAAAGCGGCGACCGCCGCGTCGGCCGGCGCGAAGCCGTCGTTTCGCAGTGCTCTGGCGAGCGTCTCGGCGAACGCGCCCGAGAGGCTTCGCAGCGCCTTCGGCGGGAGCTCCTCGGTGAGGAGCTCGACGAGGAGGGCGGCGGTCATTTCACCAGCGGAAACCCGAGCGCTTCGCGCGAAGCGTAGTACGCCTGCGCGACCTCGCGCGCGAGCGCACGCATCCGCCCGATGTAGGCGGCGCGCTCGGTGACCGAGATCGCGCCGCGCGCGTCGAGCAGGTTGAAGGTGTGCGAGCACTTCATGACCATCTCGTAT
>WBZR01004131.1_pt1 | contig 12214 bp, 13 predicted proteins | sample 5204231 | NCBI WGS metagenome assembly WBZR01 (sample SAMN12412403, study PRJNA552823) | activated sludge metagenome | isolation source: activated sludge from anammox sidestream of wastewater treatment plant... | place: USA: Virginia | collected 2017-08
GACAATGTAATACGGCTGGTCGCTTTTCAGCAGGGAATGCCTGGTAAAATCATCGCCGGCATCTCCCGGAATAACGGAGACCAGGGGGCGTCAGGAAGCGGGACTCTCCTGACTTTGAAATTCAGGGTATCCTCAGCAGTGGGCCAGGTATTGCAAAGCGGCATATCATTATCTCTGATGAACCTGATAGACCTCCAGGGCCGTCCGATCGAAGGATTAAACTGGTACGGCGGCCAGGTTGTCCAGTATCCCCTTGAGATCATCACGGCATCTTTACCCCAGGCGACAAGGGGAAATAATATCACGCTATCCCTCAATGCGTCAGGCGGTTTCCCGCCATATACATGGAGTAACACAGCAGGCAGCCTCGCTCCAGGCCTCACACTTGATACGGCTACCGGAGTGATATCAGGAATACCATCGGCAGGCGGGAGTTATCCCGTCACCATTCAGTTGGCAGATTCGTCATCACATGCGGTCTCCAGAGATTTCAACATGGTCATCAATCCATCACCACAGATACTGACCTCTGCATTACCGGGAATTACAGTAAGCCAGACATACAACGAGGCCATGTCCTCCTCAGGAGGCACACTTCCACTGACATGGGACATTTCATCAGGCGCGCTTCCTGCGGGTGTCAACCTGAACAGTTCAACCGGTGTTTTAAGCGGTATCGCTTCAGTATCAGGCATTTTCACCTTTACTGCCCGCTTGACTGATGCAAATGGCGCCTCTTCTGCGAGGAGCCTTTCAGTCACCGTCTATCAGGACCTGGCAGTCACCACGGCCTCATTGCCTGAGACAACGGCAGGCGCGGATTACAACAGCGCTCTTCAGGCACAGGGCGGTTCAGCTCCATACACATGGACTATTGACTCAGGACTTCCCACAGGTCTCACCCTGAGAGCAGACACAGGAGAGATACTTGGAACAGCATCAAGCGCCGGCAGCTGGGGCTTCACAGTAACCGTGAGGGACAATTACGGCGCCACCGCTTCAAAAATGCTCACTTTAGTGGTCAATCCATCCCCGGCCATAACGACGACGTCCGTCAGCAGTATCTATCAGGGCAGCACCGGCCAGGGTGTAACACTTTCTGCTTCAGGCGGGGTATCGCCTTACACATGGAACATCCTGTCAGGCCTCCTGCCTGCAGGTCTTATTCTGGATTCACAGAGCGGGATAGTCTCCGGAACGCCATCCAGACCAGGGAAATATACCTTTACAGTACGTGTAACAGATGCAACAGGGATGTCTTCTTCCACTGAATATGAATGGTTCATCCTTGCGACTCCGCAAGGCAATGTAAATTTCACCGCACCTGGCTCAGTAAGCCGTGTGGATGGATATGACCTTATTTCACTGGATCTTGCTTTAGAAAGCGAACCAGGTTCGCCTGGATGGAATCCATTTGCTGACTTTAATTTAGATCAGCGAATTGATGACGAGGACCTGAATATTCTGCAGGGTAACTTTGGAAAATCAAATTGACACGAAACAAATGGGCACTGTAAGATTGGCTTCTTTATATGAAGGCTTTTGCGGCAGGATATGTCTTATAGCATATCTCATCTCCCTCAGTCTGATGATTGCATCATGCGGCTCAGGCGGAGGCGCAATGAACAGCCCCGGCCAGACAGGTTCATCGTCTGATGTGTCGCCATTTTTTTCTGCAGAATTACAGGACTGCTCGTCACCGCCAGTCAACAGTGTATACCTGTGCAAGAATATTGGCATCAGCACAGATGACGTCATAGCTGTAGATGTACACCTCAATACCGATGCCCCTGTTTTTGGAGCCGCATTTGATCTGATTCTTGACCCGTCCAGCGTTGAGATAGCAAGGAGGGATGATAAATCAATTGACTTCCTCCAGCCTTACTCTTCAGAGACAGATTCAAAGATCTGGAAACGCCTCATCGTTGCGCAGGGTGAAGGCGCTTTGATCATTGGGGCATCAAGGGGAAGGGAACTTGGCCCTCTCACAGGTGAAATACCTATCGTTACATTGAAGTTCATGAGACCCAGGGGAAAAACTCCTGCTGCCTTCTCTAACAACAGCATTATTGATGAAACAGGCAACCCTGTCCCTCAGATAGACGCAGCCAGGTGGTTTGGCGGCCACTTCACACCATAGTCCCGATCTTTGATATGTTATGATCCCTGCTTTTGCGGCTGTACTGACGGATTTGCCGGGGGGGAGTTTATGGCTTCAACCGTCTTTCTGGTCTTCCAGTTAGGAAGCAGGGCGTTTTTTGTATAACGGACCGACGGATTCCACAACAGCCATTCTTTAATACCGAGGTCATTTGCCGCCCTGATCTGAGCCCGCACCTCTTCAGCTCCATATGCCGGATAACCAAGCGTAAAATCCTGAAGCCATGGCCTGATCTTCTCCTTTACGACTTCTTCACCCTGCGAATGGTCCACTGATTTCCTGATCGCATCCCTCAGCGAGAACTTTATTATGTCATACGGGGCATTATTCGGATTTTTATATCCGTAGGACCCCTTCCAGTAGTGCGACGGATATATCATGGGAGAGATATAATCCACCCTGTCTATCAACTGCTTGAAGTGCTGGCCTATGCCGACATCATCACGGAGGGTGGTAAGACCAAATACATCTACTGAAAGTTTTACTTTATACGGCGACAGACGGCGGTCTGCCTCCTCCACAAAAGACGATATGAGTGATACCGCCTTGTCCTCATTATGTCCGTCCGGGTATTGTATATCCCTTAGTCTGCCGTCACTCGGAAATCTCACGTAGTCAAACTGTATTTCATCAAATCCAAGGCGGGCCGCATCTTCTGCAAGACTGAGGTTATAGTCCCACACTTCCCTCAAATAAGGATTGGTGAAGGCATCACCCTTAAAGTCTCTCCATACACCTTTAGTAACCTTATTGATAAGGGCCAGATCCGGGCGTTTTTCTGCAAGGTAGGTGTCCTTAAAGAGGACTATGCGGGCAATCTTGTAAATATCGTGCCTCTTGCACTCCTCAATAATGCCGCCTAAGTTTCTAATCCTCTTCTGGATAGACCCTGAAGACCTGGCAAGCGGGATATCCGCATCGTAGGCAATCCTCCCGTCCGCCTCCTTAAGGTCGATGACAATGGTATTAAGCTCAGTCTCATCAATAAGTTTAATCAGGTCAGGGAGGTATCTCCTGTCTCCTGCAACCCAGCTCGTAACATGAATCCCCTTGACCTCAGGTTTTTCCACCCTCAGGGAAGAGGGATACGGCAGGGTACTGTCAGAGACCTGCAGCTGATTTTCCCGCGGACTACTTAGGGTAACTGGGTGCATATCCTGCAGATAGGCGGATATTGCAATACCGAAAGTCACCAAAAATGACGCCCCCAGGAGCAGGTAATTCCACATTGACTTCAGTCTCCAGACGATTAACTCAACGAAACAGCGTCAGGCGTAATGCCCTTCTGGCTTCATCGGTTTATCATACTGAAGTCTGAAGTCGTAACCGGTACAACCCCCCGGACGGTCTACCCCCTCTCTGTAAAAGGGAGCAGCGCTATGTTGCGGGCGCGTTTTATAGCCGTGTTAAGTTCCCTCTGGTGAGATGCACACACCCCGGAAATTCTCCGCGGCATGATCTTACCCCTGTCCGAAACATAACTCCGCAACGACTGTAAGTCCTTATAGTCAATCACAGGCACCTTATCTGTACAAAATCTGCATACCTTCCGCCTGTAATAAGGCTTAAACTCCCTGTCTTCCCTGTCACCACGATCACCACGTTCTGCCATTATTTCTCCTTTACAAAATTAAAATGGTGTCTCATCACTGCCACCCTCTTCAGGGACAAAGTCATGCGGCGCAGGGCCGCCCTGGCGTTTCGGCATAAACTGAACGCTCTGGGCCACAACCTCCATCCGGCTCCGCTTCTGACCGTCCTCAGTCTCCCATCGCCGCTGCTGCAGCCTCCCGTCAATAAGGACTGAGTCACCCTTATTAATATACTGGCTGCAGCTCTCGGCCTGTTTCCCAAACACAACTATGTCAATATAACAGACTTCATCCTTTATCTCCCCTCCCTGCTTGAAGCGCCGGTTCACTGCAAGTGAGAAGTTTGCAACAGCAGTCCCGTTAGGAGTATAACGAATTTCAGGGTCCCTGGTAAGATTCCCCAAAAGAATAACCTTGTTAAATCCACTCATGACTCTTTCCCCCTTTACGCATGCGGAACGCTTCCTTCTTCTCTTTCTCTGGAAGTTCTCTCATGAAAAACAGCGGCTGCCGCCTCTTTTTTCTTCAACTGCTCAATCTCCTTCTTATCCAGTTTTACGGTAAGGAATTTAATAACATTATCATCAATCCTGTAGCTCCTCTCAAGCTCTGCGATAATGTCGCCCTTTCCCTGGAAGCGGAGAAGCACATAAACTCCCCTCTTTTCCTTTGATACCTCATAGGCAAGTTTTTTCTTACCCCAGTTTTCAGTGGCAATAAGTTCGGCGCCCTGCCTGACGATGCCTTCCATCTTGGCTACTGTCTTCTGGATATCCTCGTCACTGACCGAGGACTTCAGGATAAAGATAGACTCATATATGTTCAATTGTGTCACCTCCTTTCGGGTTAAATAGCCCTGCATATAATTAAGCAGAGCAAGGAGAAATGGTGTGATGTTACTTTAACAATACTTTTGTATTAGTTAAGCAGCTCTAACAACCCTCTCTGTCTGAATATTATACTGCGGATTTGAAGACCGCATCTCAATTACCCTCGGCGGGCATTTATCAGCGCATATGGTACAACCAATACACTTCACAGGGTCTACCACATGCAGCTGTTTTGATTCACCTGCTATTGCATCGACCGGGCATACCTTTTTGCAAATCAGACAACCTATGCACTCTTCATGCACATAGGCAACCTCTCTGACAGGTATCAGGTCTGTAATAATATTTGTAGGGCACACCGGAACGCATAACCCGCACCCTGTACACTTATTGTAATCAATACGTGCAAGGAAGCTGTCTATCGTTATGGCATCATAAGGACACACCTTATCACACTTGTTGCAGGAAATGCATCCGACATTACATACCTTCTTTGTATCAGCGCCTTTATCCAATGACCTGCAGAAAATATGAACGTCCTTGTTTTCAGGAATCAATTCAATAAGGTTCTTCGGACATGGCGGGATGCACAAACCGCAGCCGGTACACTTGTCATCTATTACGACCGGCAGGCCGTTACTGCTCATGTACATTGCGTCAAAAGGACATGCCTTGACACAGCTTGCAAGACCGAGACAGCCATAAACACAGCTCTTTGACCCCCCTGATATAAGGACTGCGGCATTACAGTCCTGTATGCCATGATATTCAAACTTCTCCACTGCCTCCTGATGACCGCCGAGGCAATATACACGGGCAAGCATCCTCTCAGGCATCTCAGGTGCAGCAACACCCATTACTGCGGAGATCTTCTTTGCTGTAGAGGCACCGCCGGGTGGACACCCGCTTACAGGTGCCTTGCCTTCGGCAACGGCAGTTGCAAAACCCATACATCCGGCATAACCGCATGCGCCACAATTAGCATGAGGCAGGAAACTGTCAATTTCGGCAATCTTGGGGTCTATTTCAACGCTGAACTTCCTGGCTGCAATGCCAAGCCCGAGGCTCGCCAGCGCCCCCATCGCACTCATCGTAATTATGGCAGATAACATACTAAGTCCCTCTCAGACTGTAATGTCAATCCCTGTTTTTACGTTCAATTAATAATTATAAACCATGAATCTCTGTTTGAGCAACTACTTTCTACATCTTAACCAGTCCTGCAAATCCGAGAAATGCGAGGGCCATAAGTCCCGCTGTAACAAGTGAGATCGGCGTACCCTGCAAGACCTTCGGTATCCTTGCATGAACAGTCTGTTCACGAATGCCTGCCATAAGGAGCAGGGCGACAGTAAAACCAACCGATGCCCCTACTGCAAAGAACAACATAGGGAAGAAATCCATCTCTTTCTGGACGACAAGTAATGCCACTGCCAGAACAGCACAGTTTGTTGTAATCAACGGCAGGAATATCCCCAGGGCATTATACAGGGCCGGACTCGTCTTACGGATAACCATCTCGACAAATTGCACCAGCGCTGCAATAACGAGTATGAACACGATGGTCCTGAGGTATACAATATCAAAGGGGATTAACACGAACTTTTCTATAAGCCATGAACATAGTGCAGCCAGTGTAATGACAAATACCACCGCCATCCCCATTCCGATACTGGTCTCAATCCTCGATGATACGCCAAGAAAGGGGCATATACCAAGGAATCTCGCCAGCACGAAGTTCGTCACAAATATAGTACTTACAAGTATGAGCAATATCTCAACTGCACTGTCCATGCCTATTTATTCCCCTTTCGCTTTTCCTCTATAATGTTTGCCAATGCCACAAATAGTCCAAGACCTATAAATGCACCCGGAGGCAGGATCATTACTATCACTGGCTGATAATCATAATTGAACAATCCCATAATACCGGTCAGAAACGGCATATCGAACCACGTACCATTACCAAGTATTTCTCGCGTTGAGCCAAGCAGTATCAGGACTAAGGTAAAGCCAATCCCCATACCAAGTCCATCAGCGGCGGATCTTATAATATTATTCTTTGACGCAAACGCCTCGGCCCTTGCAAGGACTATGCAGTTGACAACTATAAGTGGGATAAATATACCGAGTGAATGATGCAACTCCGGAGTAAATGCCGCCATCATGAGGTCGGTAATTGTGACAAAAGAGGCAATAACAATAATGAATGCCGGGATACGAATCATGTCAGGAATCAGCTTACGCAAGACGGAAATCATAATGTTGGAAGCTACCAGGACAAATGTAGTAGCAATCCCCATTCCAACTCCATTTGTCGCAGACGTAGTTACTGCAAGGGTCGGACACGTACCAAGGACAAGACGGAACAGGGGTATCTCTTCCCATAGTCCCCTTACAAAATCACCCGAAACATCTCTAATATTTAGCCAGGATGGCCGTTCTACCGCTTCAACACCTTCAGTCATCTCAGATGCTGCAATCTCTCTATCCGCCATTACCATACTCCCTGTTGTAAATCTCAAGCCCCCTCTTTACTGCATTGACAACAGCCCTCGGGGATATTGTCGCTCCGCTGAACTGATCAATCTCACCACCATCTTTTTTCACGGCAAACCTGGGACCATCATCAATTGAGCGTCCCTTAAACTGCCCCTTCCATTCTTCCTTCTGGATCTTATTTCCAAGTCCCGGTGTCTCCTTATGGCTTATTATCTCTATACCCGACACCTTGCCGTCCGGCCGCACACCCATCAGTATCGATATATCTCCGGCATAGCCGTCAGCAGCAATCACCTGAAATGCCTTACCAACAGGAGTTTCATTCATCTTTCCGGTGTAGAATTTTATCCTAATATCCCTCCCCTTCTTGTCCTGCCCTACAACTACGTCCTTAGCGTCTTTATCAATATCATTATTGAATGCAGGCAACACTGCCTTCAGTGCAGTAACAGTCTTCAAACGCTCCTGCTCAGCAATCGGCCCTTTTGTAATATCATTAACCTTTGCCAGTGCCGCTGCTGCTATGAGACAAAAAAGTGTAAGTACAATTATGAGTCTTGCCATATTCTTCGCCTTACTTTTTACGTTTTAACCTTTGGCTTCCACCTTCTTTATTGCACCATATCTTACCGGCCTTATATACCTGTCAATCATGGGTGACACTATATTCATCAACACTATTGCAAAGGACACACCCTCAGGATATCCTCCCCACATCCTTATAATTACAGTTATGAGGCCGCAGCCAAATCCAAAGAGGAGCTGGCCCTTCAGGGTAACAGGACATGTAACCATGTCAGTAGCCATGAAAAAGGCCCCGATAATCAATCCGCCTGTGAACAGATGGAAGAGAGGGTTGATATACTTTGATGGATCAATCATCCAGAATATGCCGCTGAATATCATGACAGTAACTATCATGCTCACAGGAATATGCCATGAGATGTACTGCTTGTATAACAAATATGCTGCCCCGATCAGGAGTGCAAACGCAGATACCTCACCAATGGAACCGCCGATGTTTCCGAGAAATGCATCCCAGAGATTCATCTCTGCCGCCGTACCTATCCCTTTGCCTGTGAGCCTTGCAACCTGAAGATTACCAAGCGGAGTAGCGCCTGTGCTCGCATCTATGCCTGAGAAGAGCGGCCCCGGTACGGGCCACGTCGTCATCTGAAGGGGGAATGCAATCAGCAGGAACACACGGGACATAAGGGCAGGATTAAACGGATTAAATCCAAGCCCGCCATAAAGCTGCTTACATATAATTATCGCAAAGAAACCACCGGTCACACACAGCCACCATGGTGAACCTGGCGGTAATGTCAGTCCCAGGAGGAGACCGGTTACTGCAGCGCTCCCGTCCGTTACAGTAGTCTTAGACCCGCTAAACCGCTGATAAATTGCCTCCGCAGCCAGGGTGGAACCTACTGATACGATCAGGACATAAAGTGCACCCCAGCCAAAGAAGTAGAGACCTGCAAGTGATGCCGGGACAAGGGATAGAACGACCGTCCACATTATCCTCTCAACAGAGTCCTGACTGAGTTGATGGGGGGATGAAGTCAGAATAAGCTTCGGGGTGGGCTCTTCCAGTCTTCCCTTCTTCTCTTCCTGTTCTGCTGCTTCTGCCATTATAACTAAGCTATACGAGCGTATGTCCTGTTATGCGACTTTGCTCTTTGCCTTTCTCATCTCTGCCTTGATATACCTGATCTGCTGCACTATCGGCCTCCGCGACGGACAGACATATGTACAGCAACCACACTCAATACAATCCAGCACATGATACTCTTCTGCGTCTTTAGGCCTTCCTGCCTCTCCAAGGATGCTGTACATATTGGGAAGCAGGCGTATCGGACATGCCTGAACGCATCTGCCGCACCTTATGCACGCGCTAAAGTCCTCAAGGACAACGTCACTCTTTGGAATAACAAGTATGCCGGATGTCCCTTTGAGTATAGGAACAAGCATGGAATACTGCGCAATGCCCATCATCGGTCCGCCGAAGATAATCTTGCCTGGCTCACCTGCAAGGCCTCCGCACTCTGATATTACATGCTCAAGGAGGGTACCTACGGGAATCCTGAAATTGCCGCGCCTGTTTATCCCGTTACCGGTAACAGTAACTATGCGGTCAACGAGTGGTATCCCGTATCTTACGGCGCTGTAAACAGCAACGGCAGTCCCTACATTCTGGACCACGATACCTACATCCATGGGAAGACCGCCCGACGGCACCTCTTTGCCCGTTACACTCTTGATTAACTGCTTCTCAGCGCCCTGCGGATATTTTTTTGCCAGTGAAATGACCTTTATATTCGTACCCGAAGCAGATTTTTTAATTGCCTCGATTGCGCCCGGCTTGTCATTTTCAATACCAACATACCCCTCACGCACAGCCATTACATGCATCAGTATCTTCATACCCTCGATCACTTCACGGGAGTTCTCAACCATCAGCCTGTCATCAGACGTCAGAAAAGGCTCACACTCGGCGCCATTGAGGATTACAGCAGTGATCTTCTTCTCTTTCGGAGGGTTTAACTTCACATGGGTTGGGAAAGTAGCACCGCCCATACCAACAATACCTGCTCCAAGTATGATGTCTTTTAGCGTTTCAGGATCCAGGTTAAGATAATCGCTGTTTTCTTTAAGGGAATCAATCGCCTCACCTTTTCCGTCTGACTCGATGACGATTGAATTGGACTGATTGCCTGATGGGTGCGGGAACCGGCCGATCGCTACAACTTTGCCGGAAACAGAACTGTGAACAGGAGACGACACAACACCCCTGGCATCACCCACCTTCTGATACTTTTTCACAAGATCCCCTATCTTTACGATCGGGTCACAGGGAGCGCCAATGTGCTGAGATAATGGAATTACGACTTTTGCGGGCGGCTTTACTTCTGAGACAGGAATGGAGGATGTCTCGCTCTTCCTGTCTGTTGGATGTATACCTTCTCCTGCTATTGTCCACATATAACTATGACACGAACGCAATAAATGTTAACCAAGTCTAAAACCATTTCTTACGTTCCTGGTATCACCTTTTATTTCTGTCCTTCAGTATGTCTCTCAGCTCTTCCATGAACTGATTTATATCCTTAAACTCCCTGTAGACTGATGCAAACCTTACATACGCTACCTCGTCGAGCACATGGAGTTCCCTCATGACCTCTTCACCAATCATCGTGCTCGGGATCTCCTTCTCTCCACTCTCCTGAACCTTTTTCTCTATCCTCGCAACCGACTCCTCCAGCGCATCCATACCGACCGGTCTCTTCTCACAAGCCTTCTTGAGACCAGACAGTATCTTGTTCCTGTCGAACAACTCCCGCCTGCCATCCTTTTTTACCACAACCGGAAGGACATCTTCAATGTGCTCGTATGTGGTAAATCTCCTCCTGCACCTCAGGCACTCCCTCCGGCGCCTTATTGAGTTCCCCTCCTTCCCCTCTCTTGAATCTACGACCTTGTCCTCAAGATGCCCGCAGAAGGGACATTTCATAAAAACTCCTTGTCAATAAACAGGAAACCTCTTGCACAAATCCACTACGGATTTTCTCACTTCACTATAGACGCTCTCATTTCCAGTATTACTGAGGACAGTGTCTATATACTCTGCAATCTTATCCATTTCCTTTTCCTTCATACCCCGCGTTGTTACGGCAGGAGTGCCTATCCTTACACCGCTTGTAACCATCGGAGGTTTATCATCAAAGGGGACTGCATTCTTATTGAGTGTTATCCCAGATGCGTCAAGTGCTGCCTCCGCATCTTTTCCGGTTATCCCCCTGTTCCTGAGATCTACCAGCATCAGGTGATTATCCGTTCCTCCTGAAACAAGGCTATATCCACGTTTGACAAGACCTTCTGCAAGGCGTCGTGCATTCTTTGCGACCTGCTCCTGATAGCTCTTAAACTCAGGTGTCAGGGCCTCCTTAAAGGCTACGGCCTTGGCAGCTACGGCGTGCATCAAAGGCCCGCCCTGAATACCCGGGAAAATGCTCTTGTCAATCAACTTTGCATACTCCGCCTTGCACATTATAATCCCGCCCCTTGGCCCCCTTAAGGTCTTATGGGTTGTTGAGGTAACGAAATCGCAATGCGGGAACGGGCCTGGATGGACCCCGGCTGCAACGAGTCCTGCTATATGTGCAATATCTGCAAGCGTATAGGCTCCAACCTCTTTGGCAATTGATTGAAATGCCTTGAAGTCAAGTGTCCTTGCATATGCGCTGGCTCCGATAACAATAATCCTGGGCCTCCGTTCGATTGCAAGTTTTCTAACCTCATCGTAATCAATCGTCCCTGTCTCACGGCCAACCCCGTAACTGACGACATTGTAGAAAATACCGGAGAAGTTGACCCTGCTGCCATGGCTTAGATGCCCCCCATGGGCAAGGTCCATCCCCATGATAGTATCTCCGGGCTTAAGCACGGCAAAATATACGGCCATATTGGCCTGGGTACCGGAGTGCGGCTGTACATTCACATGCTCAGCGCCAAAAATTTCCTTTGCCCTCGATATAGCGAGGTCTTCAACGACATCGACAAATTCGCAGCCGCCGTAATAGCGCTTATGAGGATAACCCTCGGCATATTTATTGGTCATCACACAGCCCTGGGCCTCGAGCACCGCCTTGCTCGCATAATTCTCCGAGGCTATAAGGAGTATGTGATTATTCTCCCTCGCTATCTCATTCTGGATAGCCTCAAAGACCTCATGATCTGTATTATGTAGATCAGACATCCTTAAATACCTCTCTATTCGCCCTTATTATTGTTGTATAATCCCTTTTCAAGCCGGCTTATCTTGTCCAGTCTGCGCTGATGCCTTCCGCCTTCAAAATCTGTCTTTAACCAGGCCTCAACCATCAGCAGGGCCACTTCCTTATCCAGTACCCTCCCGCCAAGGACAAGTATGTTGGAATCGTTGTGCAGCCTGCTCATCCTCGCAGTGTACATATCATAGCAAAGGGCAGCCCTTACATTCGGGAATTTGTTTGCTACAATTGACATCCCGATGCCTGTACCGCAGGATAGGATTCCCCTTTCTGCGGTCCCTTTTGACACTGCATTTGCTACCTTGATCCCGTAATCAGGGTAATCAACTGACTCCG
>WBZR01004132.1_pt1 | contig 12213 bp, 6 predicted proteins | sample 5204231 | NCBI WGS metagenome assembly WBZR01 (sample SAMN12412403, study PRJNA552823) | activated sludge metagenome | isolation source: activated sludge from anammox sidestream of wastewater treatment plant... | place: USA: Virginia | collected 2017-08
GCTTAAAACAATCTTTTTTAGCTATCAGCTTCCTTAAAAGGTATCCCAAAAAACAAAACTCTAACAAATCACTTGAGAAACTAAAAATCAAGAAGCCGCATCAAATTTGCTTTTGATACGGCCCCTTACTTTTTAAAAATAAAAAATTTTAGTTATCTGTGCATAAGTGGTTCAATGAAAGCTCAGAGAATGAAATCGGCCAAATATAACCGGCGTCTGATGGTGATTTTGAAGGAGCAATTCCTTTTGCAGGAATCGTCTGCAACAATCTCACCAGGTCTAAATTGCGGATCCCTTCTCCTAAAAACTCAATTGTCCTTTCTTTCAGTATTGCATTTATCAAATCTGCCGGTGTCGCAAAGTCACCTACTGAAAAAGTAGTAGAGGCATCTGATCTGTTACGAACAGCATTTAATAAAGCAACTGCTTGTGCATCCACTGTATTTGTAGAACGAACACGGGCTTCAGCCAGGTTTAGCAATACTTCTGCATATCGGATTACCGGTACATAATCCGTATAAGGGCTTGGTGCGGCATACTTCACCAACCAGTTTTTGCCGCCACCCGGTTTGACAAACAGTCTCCTTTTGTCACCTGCTGTCCAGCCGGCATCTGTAATAATGCCATTAGGATTCAGGGAAAATTCACCATTGCCGACTCCGCCTTGTGAAGCAGGAGGTGAAAAGTAATAAGCCAATTGGTTTTGTGTTCCCGGATAATCACCGACTGTTGTAGTCATCGGCATTGACAGAATTGACTCTGTAGTAGTGTAGGGAGAAACAAACACTTTGGTAATATCAGCCTGCAATGCAAATGGGACTCCGCTCGAAGCTGTGAAAGGAGCAGAAGCGCTGACAATTTTGTTAGCCTCAGTAATTACAGAGGCATAGTTCTGCATTGTTAAATACACCCTTGTCTTAAAGGCTATCGCTGTGTTACGATGTGCACGGGTGGTCCTGTTGTATGCCTGTGTGCCTCCAGAAGGATAGTCCAATGGTAAACCTGCTTCGGCATCATTCAGATCTTTCAGTATCTGTGTATAAACATCAGCCACAGAACTCCTGACCATGTCTGAAAACCCTGCACCTTTAATAGCGGTCAATCTTAAAGGAACACCAGGCTTGCTGCCATTGCCATCTACATAAGGTCTTGCATAAAACTCCAGTAAATTATAATAGCAGATTGCCCTTATCAACTTGGCTTCTGCTATGTAGTTATTGGCGGCAGCTCCTGCAACTGCTGAACCTCCCGATGCCATACCTTCTAAGAATACATTGCAGCTGTTGATAGTGTAATAAGCCTGGCTCCAGAGACCAAGAACTGCTGTAGCGCTGTTCGTTGGATTACCGAACCATACATCAGATCCGGTTACCAGGTTTTGGGTTTCGTTGATAAACTGATCTCCTTTTATATCCCCGTAAATCACTCCCCTTCCTCCATAGAATGCGCCACTTTTTAAAGCGCCATACAAAGCGAGTACCTGTGACTGTATCCTGGAGAGAGTGCTAAATGCCGAAACGTCTGCAACAGATGTTTGCGGGATAGGATATAACAGATCCTTGTGGCAGGAAGAAACAAATATTGTCCCTGCTCCTGCAATTAATAAATATTTTAAAATCTTTTTCATTATTCTTTTTTTTATTCAAAAAATTAGAAACTGATATTAATACCGGCAATGACTGTTCTTGCATTCCCCGCTGTGTTTCTGTCAACACCTTGCCCGGATGTAGAATTCCCGTTCGAAGAAACTTCAGGATCAGGACCGGGATATTTTGTCATGACCAGAAGGTTTTGCCCGCTGAAATAGATCCTCATGTTACTGAGCTTGGCCTTGTTTACAATACTCTTTGGTAAGGTATAGCTCAAGGTGAGGGACTTCAGTTTTACAAAATCACCTTTGAATACATTAATGTCAAGCGGTATTGCCGATCCGTTAGAAACGTTATCATTATATACTGGTCTTGCGTATTTTTTATTGACATCTCCTTTAGCAGTCCAGGCATCTGTTAAAACATCGGTTGCATTATTCCACCAGCGTTGATCGTGAAGACCTGCATTGGTACCGTAATAAATATAGTATCCGAGTTGATAGGTAAACTGGAAGTCGAGTTGAAATTGTTTGTAGGTCACAGTATTGTTCCATCCACCGATCTGTTTAGGAATGGCATTAGCGTACATGACTGCGTCATTTGCAGCATTGATAGCAGATCCTCCTTTGGGGCTGATATACTGAGTTTTTCCATCAGGTGTAGTAGAATATTGGTATGTGCCGGCAGCTGCTCTGGATAAATAACCAAAGTAAACTGGTGTGCCTGCAGAATTAATAAATATCCTTTTACCTGTATTAGGATCTACACCTCCTGTGCGTACGACCCACAGATAACCCAATGAGTAACCCACCATTGTCTGGTTAACTGTTTCCAGACCTGCAGTCCCTGTTTGAATGACCGATAGGCCGGGAGCCAATGCAGTAACTTCGTTTTTGTTGTTACTAAATGTAAAACTGGTATTCCAGGTAAAGTCTTTTTTATTTATAACAGCGGCATCCAGAGAAACTTCTACTCCTTTGTTATACATTGATCCTACGTTTTGCGGAGGATTGCTGGGTAAACCAGTAGAAGGTGCTTGCGGCACATAAAGGATCAAACCATCAACGTTGTTTTTATAATAGGAGAATGTGCCCGTGAGCCTGTCTTTGAACAAACCGAATGAAAAACCTACATCAGTTTTCTTACTTGTCTCCCATTTAAGATTGGGATTGCCAACTGATGAGAATGTCAGGGTTGAAGCACCGCCGTATAAACCGGAACCAAATGTAGAGTAAGGAGTGTAATCACCAATACCTGCAATATTTCCAACCTTTCCATAACTTCCTCTTAGCTTGAAGCTGCTGAATATTTTATTCATACCTGCATCAGCCCAGAATTTTTCTTTGGTGATTTCCCATCCTGCACTTGCACCCCAGAAGGTACCCTTTTTTTGCCCAAGAGCAGAGTATTCGTCCTGGCGAATATTACCCTGCAAATAGTATTTCCTGTTGAAATTGTATTCAAGCCGTCCGAAAGATGATAACATATAGTTTTCTCCATAACCCATCCCCGCCGGGTTATTGTTGACCCATCCTGCCTGGATTACATCGTATGCGAGGTCAGATAAACCCTGGCGATTTATACCGGCGCTAAGTGTTGTACGTCTTCTTTGTTCGTTTCCGACCAATACGGTTACGTTATGCTGGGAAGCGAAAGTGTAATCAAACTGTGCCGTATTATCCCAAAGCGTTGTTTTATACCTGGTGGACCATGCAGAAGCGTACCCGTTATAACTATAACCGTCCCCGGTAAAAGGGTTCCAGAATAAATCATTGTCCACGAATAAATAGTCTATGCTATACAGGCTTTTAAGAGTAACCCATTTTACCGGCTTTATTTGTACATAGGCATTGGATTGAACATGGTTCATTTCGCTGTTTGAACGATTCATATCCAGTCCGGGAACAGGATTAAAATATGACAGACTTGATATACCTGTAATGTTCGAACTGCCTATTGCAGAACCGTTGATATTGTAACTGCCGTCGTTTTTGTAAGGAGAAATAATCGGGGGCAGAACGATGGCCAAACGACCAAGCCCTGCAGTATTAAATGCTTCACCACTTAAGGAACCGGATGATGTTGCAGAAAGATTCTGTTCGTTTGAATAAGCTGCTTTAATTCCGACAGTCAGGTAGTTGTTTACTTTTGTATCACCGTTGAACAATACGTTCATGCGCTGAAAATTATTCCTTTTAATAATACCTTGCTGTGAAGTATATCCCGCAGAAAAATAATAAGTGGAGGCATCATTTCCTCCTGATATGTTCACAGAATGGCTATGAGAAAATCCCTGGCGATAAACATAATCACGCCATTTTGTATCTACAGGATTGCCATCAGGACCATTGATACTATTATAGCTTACTGTGGTTGGTGACAAGCCGAGTGCAACTGCATCCGCATTATAATTTGCAATTGCTGAAGTCTTAAATGAAAGATACTGTGAAGCATTCAGAACATCAGGTAAACGGCTTACCTGGTTGAACCCAACCCATCCGTCATAATTGACTCTTGCTTTGCCGGGTCTTCCTTTTTTAGTGGTTATGAATACAACGCCGTTGGCAGCGCTACTACCATAGATAGCTGTTGCAGCAGCATCTTTGGCAATGTCTATACTTTCGATATCATTTACATTAATACTTGCCAATGCGTTACCGCCGGCATTTGTTCCGCTGTAGTCTCCTGCATAAGTCGGAACACCATCTACAACTATCAACGGATAAGAACTCTGCGAGATAGAGTTTGTACCACGGATTCTGAAAATAGGAGGGCTGTTCAGGACTCCGTTAGGCATGGTGATCTGCACACCCGGTGCACGACCGGCTAATGCCTGGTCAAAGCTTTGTACCGGTTTTTCTGACAGCTCACTTCCTTTGATTGATGCAATATTGCCGGTAACTTCTCTTTTCCTTTGAGTGCCATAACCCACCACTACTACTTCAGACAGGGTTTTGTCTTCGGGATGTAATGTGGCATTCAATACTCTTTCTTTTCCGATCTGCATTTCTACAGTGGTCATATTCACCGAAGAAAAGATTAACGCTTTTGCGTTAGCAGGAACATTGATGGAATAAGTACCATCGGATTTGGTAGCAGTACCGGTAGTAGTGCCTTTGACTACTACTGATGCGTTGACAAGCGGGTTTCCCTTGTCATCTGTCACTTTACCGGTGACAGTCTGTTGTGCCCACAGCGTACCTGTGAAAAACACAATCCCCGTCAGGAGAAAGAACAATTTCCTCATGTGTGTTAGTTTTTAAATGATAAAAAAATAGTGCATATCACAGGATACGGAAGTATAAAAGGTCAAAAGAAACAATATTATTAAAAAACATTTTAAATGCTTTTTTGCTTATTGTTTCAATACATGTAATATTGTTTTGTCAGGATCAGCACCAATAGCTACAGTACAGCCGAACATTAAATATATAACTTCATTTTTTAAAAGACAAAGGTTTATAGGTTTTTGCTGCTTTTATTGACCTGGCTCATTTGTCTTGAAACGTTCATACTTATAAGCAAGGCAGGCAACAGCACCAGGTTGGTGAGCGTGGCGGTCACAAGTGTGAGGGACGTCAGCCATCCCAGGGACTGGGTGCCGCCAAAACCACTGAAGCAAAATATAATAAAGCCGGCAATAAGTACGAACGAAGTGTAAATAATACTAATGCCTGTGCTGTGTATGGTGGCGATTACCGTTTGTTTCAGGTTGTGTTTGTGATAAGGTATTTCCTGTTTGAAGTTTACCAAAAAACGGATTGTTACATCAATTGCAATACCCAAAGCCACACTAAAAACAAGAACTGTGGAGGGTTTGAGCCTTATACCCACCCAGCCCATTACTCCTGCTGTAATTATAAGTGGAATGATGTTAGGGATCAGGGAACAAACAAGTATTCTGAAGGACCGGAATAAATATAACATGCAAAGAGCAATCAATAGAAAAGCCCAAAAAATACTTTCCTTCAGGCCATTAATAATGTAAATACTTCCTGTCAGAAAAGTGACACTGGTTCCCGTTAATGTAATTTTATATTTAGAAGTGTCGGTTCCGAATAGCTGGTTGGCCCTTGCGCCAATGGAATCTAAAATAAAAGGTAATCTGCGGCTGCCGACGTCTGCCATGTTAACGCTGATACGGGCTTCCTGTTTACTGCTGTCCATGAAACTGGTCACCAGTTTTGCCAGAGAGTTTTTCGTTTCTGAAGAATCCCCGTGAAAATTCAGGTATTGCTGCAGTGCAGGCAGATCATATGCAGATGGCATAGAGTAATGTGCGCTGTCACCGTCAAAGAATGCTTGCTTGGCAAATTTTAATCCTTCAATAATACTTAATGGCCTTGCGATTCCAGGGATGGAGCTTATAAATTCGGAAAGTGTATCAATTTTATTCAGATTGTTCAGGTTGCGTGTTACTCCATATCTTTTTTTGGTGTCAACCACGATCTCCAAAGGCATGACTCCTTTGAAATTTCGTTCAAAAAATTTAAGGTCCGTATAAAGTTTATCTGATTTTGGAATATCATCGAGTATAAAACCTTCTGTTTTTAAACGGAATATTCCTGCAATACCTGCCAGCGTGATGCAGATGGTAATTATATAAATTGGTTTGCGGTGATTCAATGACCATCTTTCCAGCCGGTCAAGCCAGCGATTTAACCTTGGATTTTCCAGGTATTTGGTCTGTTTCGATTTTAATTCCGGCATAAAACTGAGAACAGACGGGATCAGTATCAGTGATATAAAAAACAGCGCCATAATATTGATACCCGCTACTACTCCGAATTCTTTCAGGACCTGGCTTTTTGTTAAAGCAAATACAGCGAAACCAATAGCTGCAGAAAGATTACAAAACAGTGTAACAATACCCATTCGCTCTACCATCAGGAGTAATGCTTTCTTTTTATCACCGGTATCATTATAGGCGGTGTGATATTTATTTAAAAAATAAATACAGTTAGGTACTCCTATCACTACCACTAAAGGGGGGATCAGTGCAGTAAGTAAAGTGATCTTGTATTCTAATAATTGCATGGTGCCCAGGCTCCATAGCACTCCTATGATCATGACAGACAGGGATAACAGCATAGAACCGATTGACCTGAAAAATAAGAGCAGGATAACAGCAGAGAGTATAACTGATGCCATAAGGAACCAGCGCATCTCATCAGCTATGCGTGTAGAAAGTTCCGTTCGTATGAACGGAAGGCCGCTCAGATGTACCTCAATATTATTTGAAGTCCCGAATGCATTGGCAAAACGGGCAATTCCTGCAACCACATCATTCCTTGCTTCGGAATTGATTACATTTTTATTGATATGGACTGCCATCATCCATACATTTGAATCAGGGTTGTAAAGGCGGCCCCGATAAAAGGGCAGATTCAGAAAAATATTTTTACAACTGTCAATTGTGGCCTGAATGAGTGGCCCTTCAGGAAAAATCTGTTCTGCCCTGAATTTTTCCTGGTTAGCTTCTTTCACCAGATTCACGGCAGAAGGTACGGAAAGAATATCTTCCACACCGTTCAGCTTTTTCAGATTGTGATATAAAGTGCTGTAAGCATTAAATATGTTTTGAGAAAAGAAATCTTTTGTTTGAATGCCGATGACCAGCAGGTTACCATCCTCCCCAAACTTTTTTTTGAAATCCTGGTAAGCTTTGTAATTAGGATGATCTACCGGTATAGCTTTAGACAGCTCGTAGCTCATCTCAACCTTACTCCCTTCATAAGCCATAAACGATGTAATGGCTGCCAGTAACAATAATAAAGGGATACGGTTTTTAAGTATGAATTGACCGGTTTTTCTCCACATAAGTTCTCTGTTTTATCATTGCAGAGCCGCAAAGAAACGGAAAAAATGAGCAATAGGCTATTTGGCTGTTTATGATAAATTTGGGCTGTGAAGTATTGGTTTTTTATAGCATTTATATTTTTTCTGAAAAAAGGGATCACTCAATTGCAGCCTATTGGCGATTGGAGGGAAGAATTGCCGTATAACAGCGCCATTGATGTAACGGCAGATGACCATACAATATTTTGTGCCACCCCTTACAGTCTCTTTACAGTTGATACCCGGAATAATTCGATAGACCGGTTAAGCCGTATTACCGGCCTCAGCGAGACAGGTATCAGCACCATTCGCTACGATGCGGTAAATAAAAAACTTATTATCGCTTACAGCAACAGCAATATTGACATCATTTACAGAAATGATATTTATAATATTCCTGACATTAAAAGGAGCAGCGTGCCCGGTGATAAAACTATTTACAGTATTTATTCTCCCGCCGGACAAGATAGCTACTATCTCTCAACGGGCTTGGGCATTATTGTTATTGATGGTAATAAAAATGAAGTGAAAGATTCCTGGTTTATCGGCAATAATGGCAGCCAGGTAAAAGTAAATGCTGTTTCCGGCGATACTTCCTTTTTTTATGCTGCCACAGATGAAGGATTGAAAAAGGCGCCGGCTAATGTTGCCGATCTTTCCGATTTTTCCAACTGGCAGTTGATGAGTGGTGCCAACGGCTTGCCTGCCGGAGTTTGCAAAAATGTATGGAACCTTCAGGGAAAGATCATAGCTGAAGAAAGTGATTCACTCTTTTTATGGGATGGAAGTAATTGGTCATTGTTTTATGCAGACGGGGAACCGATAGTAAATAGTAATGTGTCAGAAAATAAGCTATTGCTATGCCAGCGATATTCTAACGGAAGCAGTAAAGTGTCGGTATTGGAAGCAGACGGATCAGTGAGCAGGGTGTTGACTCAGCCCACGGTTATTTCTTTTCCCCGGAAAGCAATCTTGTTTCAAAATGAACCATGGATAGCGGACCTGTATGGCGGCTTATCACATTTTACCACTTCATCGTTTGCACAATATAAACCTAATTCACCCGAGGCAACAGCAAGCGGAGAAATGACTGTTTTTAACGGCATCTTCTATGCTACTGCAGGAGAAGTAAATGATTCATGGAATTATCAATATGACGGTAACGGTATTTATATTTTCAAAGATGGTGACTGGACCAATGTAAACAGGTATCGTTTTCATCAGCTCGATTCGATGTTGGATTTCATCACAATTGCTATTGACCCTGCGGATGAAACAATTTGGGCAGGATCTTATGGCGGAGGGTTATTACATGTAAACAGTAGCCAGTCTTTTGAGATATTTAAACAAAATTCACTGATTGGAGCTGCCATTGGCGATCCGTCGAGTTACCGGGTCTCGGGGCTTGCATTTGATACTGATAAAAATTTGTGGATCTCAAATTTTGGTGCTGCGCAACCTCTCCTGGTAAGGAAGAAAGACGGCAGCTGGAAAAATTTCTCAACTCCTTTTCTCTTAGATCAAAATTCTCTTTCGCAAATAGTTATTGATGATAATAATTATAAATGGATCGTTTCTCCAACTGGAGGAAATGGCCTGATCTGCTATGATCAGGGCTCTTCCATTGATAACATTAGCGATGATCGGTGGAAACTTTATAAAACCGGAACCGGTTCGGGAAATTTACCCTCAGATAATGTGCTATGCATCACAAAAGATAAAGATGGCTTTATATGGGTGGGAACGTCCAATGGAATAGCAGTGATCCAATGTTTGCCGGACGTTTTCAGTGCTTCAGGTTGTGATGCCGTATGGCCTGTGGTGAAGGAGGGAAATTTTGCTGGTTATTTGTTCCAGGGGCAGGAAGTACGGAGTATAGCAGTCGATGGGGCAGGCCGGAAATGGGTGGCAACAAAAAACGGGGTATTTCTTATAAGTCCTGACGGCGAGCAGGTGATCTACAATTTTACAGAAGACAACAGCCTTTTACTAAGTAATGATGTTAAGAAGATAGCGATTGATGGAAAGTCAGGTGAAGTTTATTTTGCAACATTCAAAGGTATTTGTTCTTTCAGAAGTACAGCCACCGAAGGAGGAGAAGCCAATTCAGATGTATTGGTATTTCCGAACCCGGTCCCTCCCGGCTTTTCCGGCACCATCGGCATTCGTGGATTAGTGAACAACGCCATAGTAAAGATCACCGAAATGAACGGCAGGCTGGTGTATCAAACAAGAGCATTGGGAGGGCAGGCGGTTTGGGATGGGCGGGATTATAAGGGGAGGAAGATTTCAAGCGGAGTTTACCTGGTCCTTATCAGCGATGACGGCAGGACAGAAAAAAAAGCTACCAAAATTGTTTTTATAGGCAAATGATTTTACAATGACCGGACGGATTCATAAAACAAAAGGTATTGTATTACGGTCGGTTAAGTACGGTGAGACCAGCCTTGTGGTCACCGTTTTTACCGAGCTGTTTGGGATACAGTCTTATCTTGTCAATGGAGTACGCACTGCAACAAAAAAAGGCAGCGGCAAAGCAAACCTTTTTCAGCCGGCTGCCATACTGGATCTTGTCGTTTACCATAATGAACTTAAAAACCTGAACCATATCAGTGAATTCAAATGGTCAGTACTTTATCAGCATATTTTTTCGGATGTGAAAAAAAATGCTGTGGCATTGTTCCTGGTTGAATTATTGACTAAATGCCTGAAACAGCCTGAATCAAATTCAGATCTGTTTCATTTTTCAGAAGATGCTTTTCTTCACCTGGATCAGTCAGAAGATGCAGTCACGGCTAATATGCCATTGTTTTTTGCCTTGCATCTTCCTGTATTTTTCGGTTTCCGGATTACAGATAATTATTCAGAGAAAAATCCCTTTTTAAACCTGTGGGAAGGAAAATTTGAAGCACAAAAGCCTGATCATCCGGGATTCCTTGAGGGCAAAGAGGCAGAAATCACCTCTCAGTTATTAAAAGTCCTGCTGCCGGAGGAATTAGAAACAATCAGACTACATCATGAATTTCGAAGGAGTCTTATGATCTCTTATGAAAATTATTATGCACTGCATTTACAGGATTTCGGATCATTGAGATCTTTGCCGGTTCTGAGAGAGATTCTGAGTTGATTTTTGTAAAGATATCAGACTATTCTTAAGTTGAATCAATAACCGTTTCCCGGATTTGTAAAGGTTATGGAGCAGCAAAATCAAAGATTTAAGTATTTATGGGCTGTTAGGGAGTTGAGATTCAAATTGCTAATTTTGCTGCCCTGATTATCTTTTATGATTGACAGACTTGAGGCAATAAAGGCAAAATTTGAACAGCTTGGCGTAGCGCTTACAAATCCTGAGATTGTAAGTAACAATAAGAAATTTGCTGAAACGAGTAAAGAATACAGGAACCTGGAAAAAATCGTTTTGGCATATAACGGGTATAAAAAAATTCTTGAAGACCTGGATTTTTATAAAGAGGCTATGCTGGGAGACGATGATGAATTGAGGGAACTGGCCAAATCGGAAATGCCGGACCTGGAAAAGCAAAAGGAAAAGTCAGAATCTCATATTCGTCAGCTGCTGATACCTAAGGATCCGCAGGATGAAAAGAATGCCATTATAGAGATCCGGGCTGGCACCGGGGGAGATGAAGCCAGCTTATTTGCAGGTGATCTGCTGCGCATGTATATACGCTATTGCGAAAGGAGGGGATGGAAGACAGCTATCCTTAGTGAAAACGAAGGTACCGTAGGAGGATATAAAGAAGTGCAGCTGGAGGTCTCCGGCGATGACGTCTATGGCATTTTAAAATTTGAGAGCGGGGTACACCGGGTGCAAAGGGTGCCGGAGACCGAGGCTTCCGGGCGTGTTCATACGTCTGCAGCAACTGTAGCAGTAATGCCCGAAGCAGATGAAGTGGACTTTGAACTGAGAGATAGTGATGTGAAAATGGAAACTGCAAGAAGTGGCGGGGCCGGAGGTCAGAACGTAAACAAAGTTGAAACAAAAGTCCTGCTGACGCACATCCCTACAGGCACCGTGGTAATATGTCAAACAGAACGGACTCAATTGGGTAACAGGGAAAAAGCTATGCAAATGCTCCGTACAAAACTATATGAAGAACAGGTCAGAAAGCAGGAAGAAGAGATTTCCCGTCACCGTAAAAGCCTGGTAAGCACAGGCGACAGGAGCGCAAAGATCAGAACCTATAATTTTCCCCAGGGTCGTGTTACCGATCACAGGATAGGGCTCACACTTTACAACCTCCAGGAAATTCTGAATGGTAATATCCAGGAACTTCTCGATGCATTGCAGTTTGCCGAGAACTCAGAGAAGCTTGCAAGACAAAACTGAGAGCAACTCCTGCACTTGATTTTTCATGTTGTTTACTGATAACAAGCAGTTAACTATTCCTATATAGTAAAATGATCTGTTCAGGCGTCTAATAGAATAGTGATTCAGTGGTTGAAGGTTATGGAGTTCTTTGTCACGTTATTGTCTGTGAGTTGTTTACATCACGTTAATAGCAATAGGTGATTGAATATTGATTGTAACTTGCAGCAGGTTCGGCCGTCAGTATAAGTGTAAAAAGTGAAAGAAGATTTACGTGAGACAGAATGATGAAATTACCTGAATAGATCTTTTAAAATTCCATTAACAACAAGCAGTATAATATCGGCAGTAAATTTGCGTTATAAAAATTATAGTTCTTCTTATAAAAGCAGTCAATTTTCTCATAAGCAGTTAGTTTTGGTTGCGACCCCTGTTTCTACAGGGGTTTATTTTTTTATA
>WBZR01004134.1_pt1 | contig 12208 bp, 10 predicted proteins | sample 5204231 | NCBI WGS metagenome assembly WBZR01 (sample SAMN12412403, study PRJNA552823) | activated sludge metagenome | isolation source: activated sludge from anammox sidestream of wastewater treatment plant... | place: USA: Virginia | collected 2017-08
GTGTAATACTGTCCGCCATTGCGACCAGCATTGCCCATGTTTTTGATTTTGGTTTCATATAAGTGGCTTAGTTCGTGCTTGTCTTTAGAACTGCCGAAAGGCAGTTCATCAGTCATTTCAATTATCTCACGAAGATTGTAGCCACTTTTCACCTTGTTTTTCAGTTCGCTGAAAATCTCACCAATTTTATATTCAATGGATTTAGGATTGTCGCTGGCTTTCTGCTTGAAACTTGCCAAGTATGGAAACAATTTCAAGTCCACAAATTGTACCAAGTCGGGTCCAGTCATGGCTTTGTGGTGGTCAAGTTTTCCGTCTGCCGTTTTAGGCATTGCCCAATTAGGCCAACGAAATTGCTCATCCAAAATGTAATTGTATTCTTTTCCTTCCAAGGCGGCTTCGTCTGCTTTTTCACTTTCCAATTGGTCAAGGTAACGCAAGAACAAAACCCAAGAAGTTTGTTCAATGTAGTCCAGTTCGCTGTCTGCACCAGCGTCTTTGTAAAGTATGTCGTCTATATTCTTAAAAGTCTGTTCAAACATGTTGTCTTTTTATCTCAATTTATAGTTTTCAAAGTTAATATTCTCGTTGGTGCGTTGGCAAAAAATGGCTCTTTTGGTTTTGCTGAAGGGTCGGCTTGTGGGCAGGACAAAACCAAATGTGCCATTTGTGCGGTGGCAATTCAAAATATTTTGTGCGGTGGGAAAAAAATTAAAACACAGAAGGGTAGGCAAAGAGTGTCGGCTTACTCGCTGTCCGTTTGTTGTATCGTCTGTATGTTGTTCACGTGTCAAAATGGTTTACTTTTCTGTTTAAGTTTAGGTCGTATGTCAATGTTCGGAGTGTCGTCCTACCATTGGCTATAACACACAAATATACGCACTAATCCCTCATTTCCTCTAATTTCTTAATGAATAATTAATTTAGAGTATAGCAAACAAATATACAGCCTAATATATATTACAATTACATATTTATTCCTAGAATAAATACAAAATACGTACTGATCAAATGAAAAACGCGTACCTTTGTACAATGAAAAATACGTACTTAACTTTTTTATGAAATTATGAAGGACAACAATGCATTTAAAGCTTTTGACCCGGGTCTTTTTGAGATTAGCACAGGCACTCATCGTGACAAGCAGGTAATTTGGCTGGATTTCCGATATGATGATGACCTCATAAAATTGCTTAAGACGCATACGTCGGCACGTTGGTCCCAATCCAATAAAAAATGGTATATTATAGATACGCCCGAGAATAGAGTTCTGTGCAAGCTCCGGGAGAATGGTCCCGGGAAAATCACCCTAAACAAAATAAACGAGAATAATAGGCTTGAACTCGAACGCTTCCGGAAAATGATTGTCCTGAAGGGTTACTCGCCAAATACAGTTCAGACATACTCAAATGAATTCCTTCAATTGCTTTATACGCTTAAAAGATTCCCGGTGCAGGATCTGAGCCCTGAAAAACTGCAAAGCTATTTTTTGTATTGTGCCCAGACCCTTAAGATCTCCGAAAACACCATACACAGCCGGATGAATGCTATTAAATTCTATTTTGAGAATGTCCTGAATAAGCCTAAGATGTTCTTGGATATCCCCCGACCTAAGAAACCAAAGGCTTTGCCTCAAGCCCTAAAAATGCATGAGGTAAAAAGGCTATTTGAGGTAACAACCAATCTTAAACACAGGATGATTTTGGCTCTGTGTTATGGTATGGGGCTGAGGGTGAGTGAGATCGTCAATCTGAAGGTTGAAGATATAGATAGTCATCGAATGATGGTGATGATCAAAAGAGGAAAAGGAAAAAAGGATAGATATGTCACGTTGCCGGAATCCGTTTTGGCCGATATAAGAACATATTATAAGACTTATAACCCCGTGGATTTTCTCTTCGAGGGAGAAGATGGAGGACAATATTCCACCAGAAGTGCTCAAAAGGTGTTTGAAATTGCTATGAAAAAGGCTCGTATTAAGAAAACTATTGGTGTACACGGTTTACCGCACAGCTATGCCACCCAGCTGTTGGAACTCGGCACTGATATCAGCCTGATACAAAAACTGCTTGGTCACAACGATATTAAAAATGAAAAATGAAATGCGGAAAGTGGCTCTCTCTTTCCAACCGCATGATGCATGAAATGACGCGAAAGCATTTTATGGTTTTAGAGCCTTTTCGTGGTTTGCATTGAAATTTTGTGCTTAAATTATATTTTAAAGGTCTCTGATTATGATGGCATATAGAAGGGTCATGGCAATTGTAGGTGAGTAGTTACTCACATTATAATTTCCTCTTTATTCATTATAGTCCGCAACCTTTCCTATTTTTACGCCTTGACAAATCCTTTTTAATCAATGATCTCGTATAACATTCTGATCTTGGGAAGCGGCGGGAGAGAGCACGCCATAGCCGCTCATACTGCGAAAAGCCCGAGATGCAACCGCCTATTTATCGCTCCCGGTAATGCCGGAACAGCCGAAGTCGGCCAAAACCTGCCTTTTGCTGCAACCGATTTCGCTGCCTTGAAGAAAAATATCCTCGATCATGACATCCGAATGGTGATCATCGGACCTGAAGATCCACTTGCACAGGGCATCGCGGACAAGATTCACGCAGACTCTCAATTGCAACATATACTTGTATTCGGGCCGGATGCAGAAGGCGCGCAACTGGAAGGCTCCAAGGCTTTCGCAAAGCGCTTCATGATGAAAGCCGGCATCCCAACAGCATCTTATCGAGAGTTTTCCAAGGATCAATTGGACCAGACCATCGAATATCTTCGCACACATTCCCTGCCCATCGTCATCAAGGCGGATGGCCTGGCGGCGGGCAAAGGTGTCATCATAGCGCCCGATATTGAGACTGCTACCGATGCTGTCCGTGAAATATTCGGTGGACAGTTTGGAGCATCCGGAGATAAGATCGTCATCGAATCCTTTCTCGATGGCATTGAATTTTCCGTATTTATAGCCACCAACGGCGAGGATTATGTACTTCTCCCCGTTGCCAAGGATTACAAAAAGATCTTCGAAGAAGACAAAGGCCCCAATACAGGGGGCATGGGCGCCGTAAGCCCGGTCCCCTTCGTCGATGATACGATGATGGACAAGGTCACTGAAAGGATTATCAGGCCCACTCTCGCCCAGCTAAAGGAGGATGATATTCCCTACACCGGCTTCATCTTCTTCGGGCTTATCGCCGTCAATGGGGAACCTTACGTCATCGAATACAACGTGCGGATGGGAGATCCGGAGACAGAGGTCGTCTTTCCACGCATCAAAAGCGACATGGTAGAGATCATGGAAAAACTCATCCTGCACGAAAGGGCACCAGCTATAGAAATCGAGCCTGGCTATGCCGTGGGGGTATATGTGGTGGCCAAAGGATATCCCGGAGACTATGAGAAAGGCAAGGCCATCGATGTCATTGGACTGCCCGATTACTGCACCGTGTACCATGGCGGCACCAAACGGGACGAATCAGGCATATTGGTATCCAACGGTGGCCGTGTGATTTTTTCGTGCGCAAAAGACACCGATCTGACTACAGCTCGGAGGAAAGCCCTTGAAGGGGCCGACGCTATCATCATGGATGGAAAATTCTTCAGAAGGGACATCGGCCGTGACGTGGACAATTGATGCGTAAGGCGTTGCATTCGATGACACCGTCAGGGAATTTGAAGGTGGAAATGGCCGCAATTACAACACCTCTTGGTCAATAGAGCGCCACTGACTCAGATTGTATGTGGTCAAGTCCATTTTTTAAAAAAATTAATCATCAACTCAATCAGCATTGAATTTTTTTATCAGAATATAGGTTTATATATCCGAACCTTTGGAGCAATTCATTTTATATTTGTTATAATTCCACAATTGGTCAAACATGATATGACGCGTCACACTTATTTATTGCTATTTATTTTCCTGGCTTTTATCACCTTATCAACATTGTCCTGCAAAAAAGAGGTTAAGAAGGTGATCGAACCGCCTAAGCCGGCCGAATTATTCGATCGATATAAGGAGTCCGTTGTGTTGATCAAGACAAGTTTTTATGTAAAGCTGGAACTTGACAACGGTCTTACGCTATATTTCTCCAATCCGGATAATCAAGATCGGGATCCATTTACTGAAGATGAAGGTGAAGCACGGCAAAATCCTCTATCCATATATGGCACCGGTTTTTTTCTCACAAAGGATGGCGTGATAGCTACCAATCGCCATGTGGCATTTCCTTTGCTGGATGATCTTGACGTGTTGGGCATCCTCAAGCAAAGATACGAAGCGCTCAAATCGTATATAGTTAAAGAAATTAGCCTCAACAACGACACATTGACCATGATTGACAATGCTCTCAATCAAAACCTTTCTGATCACCAAGTGGACATATTGAACGAAAAAGCCAAAGAAATAGAAGAGCGAAATAGTTTTTACAGGATTTACCTGGCTTCTCAGGATTTTGACCCTCAACAATCGAGCCTTGAAATCATTCCGGTCAATGTTGAAATCGCCTACAACAATAGTTTTGCAGATGAAAATTCCGGGTATTCGCCTTGTAATATTCTGGGGAAATCTGATGATAAGGAGATTGACCTGGCCATCATTCAACTTAAAGACAGACATACACCGGAAAAGGTTACTGCATTGTTTGATTTTGAAAATCACGATCCAAATATCGAAAATGGCACAGCAGACTCCACCGATACCTATGACCTTGACAGCAACCTTGGAATCGACAAAAAGCTGTATATGATCGGCTACAATCATGGTCTGTCCGTCGCCACTACATCCGATGGCCTCAAGGCTCAATTTACCCAAGGCTCGGTAAGTCAGGAATCCGACAAATACCGCGTCCTCTATTCCATCCCGGCCCTGCAAGGCTCAAGCGGCAGCCCGATCATTGATCGATGGGGCAATCTTGTAGCTGTCAACTTCGCTATGGTCGCCGGCTCGCAAAGCTTCAACTACGGCATCATGGCGAGGCACCTGAAAAACCTTTTGGAGGAGTATCGTGACCAAAAGCCAATCGGTTCGGCCAATTCAGGTTCATCTTACGGAGAAGGCCGAAATGACCGGACTGCAAAGGCACCGATCAACCGAAGTGCAAAGTCTGATTTTCAGACCACCATCCGCAATTTCCTTAGAGCGGAAGATAACAGGGATTTTTCCGCGATATATTCATTTTTTTCAAATAATGTCAGACGTTATTGGGACATGACCAACCCAACAGAAAATGACCTAAAAACCAGATATGCCAAGGTATGGAAAAAATCCATTCGCTCGGAAAACGATATTATAAAGATCGAGAAAATCAGCTTTTATACCTACGATGTCAGCACTCATTATGCTTTCACGGATATAAACAATAATGACAGGGAAGTGGATTCCAAGTTGCGCTTCATATTTGATGATGATGGAAAAATTATCGAGATATTCGGCCAATAATGAATAGTATTTTTCATCGACGGCCTGACGGAAATACACAGTCAAAATTTATTTTTACCATTTACTTGTTTTCTTTCAGGGAAATGATGCTTTCCTTCAGATTGCGTAAGTCCTGCTTCATCAACTTTATTTGCGATTCTATTTGATCGTACATATTCGCCCTGTTTTCGAGTTCGTCAATGGTGTATTTCCCTCCGTCGCCAAAATAGATTTCCAGGTCCTCATCGGGATTATTTTTCATCTCCCTGATCTGGCCAAAACTCTTCCAGTTATTGATCAATCGCTCTCTTAAAGAGATCGTCCCGACCACCGGATTGTAATTGAGATAATACCAAATCGAGGGCGGATAGCTGGTCGAAGTCTCGGTACCCAGCCATAATTCACGCAAGACATTTCTTTTATGCTCAAGATTGATTTTGCGATTGCTTGTCAACAAAAGTACACCAAGGGCCGCATCAGCTACTCCGACACCTACGCCAATCAGGTCGGCAGTGTTTCCTCTATCACTTTTAGTAACCAAAATACCTGTGACAATGGCACTCAAGGAGCCGAGTATTATGGAAGTGACAGTCAATCGCTTCTCCTTTTGTTTCTCCTTATCACTGAGATAAGAGGCTATCTGACTCAACCGCTCCTCCTCACAATCCAATTCGGCTGTAACTGCTGAAATTTCAAGTGAAGCCAGGTCAATCCTGTCATTCAGTTCCTGCCGGATCTGTATCAACTCAATTTTATCATTCAGAGAAGCCACATCCTTGATTCCATCCATTTTTTGAATATAATCCTCAAGCAATCCAAGCACCGAAATAGCATTCGCGACATTCAAATCCCGTTCATTAAAATGTTTGAAAAGCAGGGAATCGATTACCAATTCATGAAGTGGAATGGGAATATTGCTCTTGGTATAGGAATAGCTATTTTCCTGATTGCAAGTACTTTTCTGGATATTGTTGATAAATGCGGTATTCTTCGTAGCTGAGCAGGAGATAAGTACAAGGAATAGTGGAAATAAATACAAGTTTCGCATACAACTCTTGATTTTTTTTATAAAATAAATGACTTCCATCAATGCATCAGCCTCAATTGTAAATACCTGATCCAATAAGATGCAATCCGTGCTCCTGTAATCGACCATAACCGCCAAGATAATCAATGTCGGCCATACACCGTATTTTCACATATTGTAAGATGGTGAAATATTCTCAGCAATCCGGATGCGCTTTATCCTCCCACAACGAATACCGTCATTGTCCTGGCCCCATGCGCTCCCAGTACCAGCGATTGCTCGATATCGGCAGTCTTCGATGGTCCGGCGATGAATACCCCGAATCCATCTGAGCCTTCACCCAGCTTGTCATACGCAATGTGCATATTTTGCACGATGGCCTCAGCTGACAGGATGACAACCAGATTTTCAGCTATGAATGGCAGTATCCTGGCTGGTACTTTGCCATCTTCCAGCCAAATGGCGCCATTCTCCGCGACACCCAGCTCCGAAGTAGTGATAAACAAACCTACATCACTATACCCACCAAGGGCGATGCCTGTTTCTCTATGCATTTCGATACCGCTCTGTTCGAAGCCGGCCGAAATGACGCGCATCCCGGACATATCAAACTTGGACGCAATCCCCGTGGACACCTCGTCCATCGTGGTCACCCGAATCGCCTTACCACCGATATCCTCCAGGACAATCATAAAACGCGTCACCACATCATCATAGGTGATGCCTGCAATATCCGTATCCCGTAACGCTGGTTTTTCCATGCCGGCATTGGCAAGATTCACAGCGTTCAATATCGAGTTCCGAGCGTTATTCTCCATCTTTTTCACGGTTTTTTCTGTACCATTCACCAAAGGATTGTTTCGGAGGCTCCGGCATCTCCCTTCCCTGGAACCATGGATTGAAACGATTCTCGACGAGGAAAGGCGCATTGCTTAATACCGCTCTGCCCGCCTTTCCGGCTGCGCGATACATCTTCGGTAAACTCAATAACTTGCCCATACCTTTCATGGCGGCGGTCTTGGATGCCGTGGTGTAGCCTTCCTCGACCAACACTTGACGCCATCGGTACAACTGATCATGGATATCGATCTTGACGGGGCATACATTGGTACAGGAGCCGCAAAGAGTCGAGGCAAACGGAAGGTCAGCGTATCGTTTCATATCAAGATTTGGGGCCAGAATAGAGCCGATGGGACCGGCTATCGCTGTATGATAGCTGTGTCCTCCACTCCGCCTATATACAGGACAAGTATTCATGCAGGCTCCACAACGGATGCATTTTAGAGAATTTCGGAACTGCTCCCTGCCCAATTGCCTGCTGCGGCCGTTGTCCACTATGACGATATGGATTTTTCTCTCGCCATCCGGCTTGCGAAAGTGGCTGCTGTAGGTGGTGATGGGTTGACCGGTGGCACTTCGCGCAAGCAAACGAAGAAAGACGCCGAGATCCTTTCTGCGAGGGATGATCTTTTCGATGCCCATGCAGGCTATATGAATGTCGGCAAGATGGGCGCCCATGTCTGCATTGCCTTCGTTGGTACAGACCACAAATTCACCGGTTTGCGCAATGGCAAAGTTGACGCCTGTGATAGCGGCTTTACGGCTAAGGAAGGCCTCGCGCAGATGCTGTCGGGCCGCTTCCGTGAGTATCTTGGGATCAGAGCATCCTTCGGGTGTACCCAGATGTTCCGCAAAAAGATTGCCGATTTCTTCCTTTTTCTTGTGGATACAAGGCAAGACTATGTGGCTCGGTGCCTCACCTGCAAGTTGCACTATCCGCTCGCCCAGATCGGTGTCGATTACATCAATGCCTTGGGTGAGCAGATATTCATTCAATCCACATTCCTCGGTCAGCATGGACTTGCTCTTGACGATCCTGTCAATCCCGCTTTCCTTTAAAATCCTGTGCACTATCCTGTTATGTTCATCCGCATCCACGGCCCAATGGACTGTGATACCGTTTTCGACCGCCTTTTTTTCAAATTGTTCCAGATATGCACCCAGATTGGCCAAGGTATGGCTTTTGATCTCGGAAGCAGCTTGCCGCAATACTTCCCATTCAGGCAGTTGATACGCCATCTTGTCGCGTTTCGCCCTTACCCACCAAAGTGTCTCATCATGCCACCCAACGCGGGCTTCATTCTTATTGAATGTTGCTGCCAACTTGCTATGGGATTGATTGTCCTGTTGATTATTCACGTCGTCAGTGGATTTCGTCATTCAATATTTCTGCGAGGTGCACGACCTTGACCGGACTCTTCCTGCGCTTCAACAAACCTTCAAGATGCATCAGACAGGACATATCCGTACCGGTGATGTATTGTGCACCATTGCGGATGTGATCATCAATCCGATCATCGCCCATCCTTACAGAAACAGCTTCTTCAAAGACGGAAAAAGTGCCGCCGAAACCACAACATTCATCCACACGGTCAAGGGGAATAAGCTCCAATCCACGCACCATCCGGAGCAGAGAGCCCGGTTTGGAAAACCGATCGCCCGGCACTTCTGACATGGAGCTGATGCCGAGACCACGTATGGCATGACATCCGTTGTGCAGGCCGACCCGATAAGGGCATTCAGCCTCTAAGGAAGTTATCTTCAAGACATCAGTAAGAAATTCGGACAATTCCATGACCGCAGGACCATCCGATAAGTCGTGCACGGGCATGACATGCTCCTTGACATGAAGAACACAACTGCCTGAGGGGGAAACGACGTATTCATACCTGTCAAAACACTTTCGAAAGTTGTCAGCGCATCCTTTTGCCAAGTACTCATAACCGGCATTCGCCATCGGCTGACCACAACAAGTCTGATCACGCGTATATTCCACCGTGCAACCCAATTTCTCCAGCAGATGCAGCGTCGCCTTTGCAGCCTGCGGATAGAACTGATCGACATAACACGGTACAAACAATGCGATTTTCATCATCAACGTCTTATCAAAGCAATACAAACTTAATCATTTTCGGAAGAATGGATTAATATCATGTATGAATGTTGGTTGTATCACAAATTGCATTTTTCATCAATACAGAGGAAAAGTTGGGCGACAGGAATAATGATTAGACAGCGAATTAAGGATATCTTATTGATAATCTTTGTTTAATTGTAACTATTCACCCCAAATTGCCTTGAACCTTTTAAAAATTATAAATAGCAGAGAATTGGAATTTATATTGAACCACAAATTTACTTATATAACACAAATAGCTTTTCACACCTGCAATTCCCCCGGACAGCCGGGACAGGTGTGGCTAATAAAAGAAAACGTGCACTCATTCTTATCAGGTGAATAGTTACCCAAATTTGCATCAATTTTTATCGTACAAATCGTTATAAAAACTAAAATCATCAGGATGAAACCATTCTCCCCATATTGGTTTACCTTTGAAGAATGAAAAAACCAATCTTCAAATATCTTTTTATCCTGATCATCCCGGTGATTCTATTTCTGTTTGCCGGGTGCAGGAAAGATGCGGATGATGCAAAAGCCGGAAATGGGGAAATGCTCCGCGGTATGGACATCAGCTTTCTACCGGAAATCAGACAATACGGAATTTCCTTCAGGTATCAATCGGGACAGGAAGGTGATTTGCTCAGGATAATAAAGGAAAATGGTGTCAATCTCGTCAGGATTAGGCTTTGGACGGGCGATCCGGGGAAACATTCCGGAGAAGATGAAGTGTATGCCCTGATCGAAGAGTGCCGCAATAAGGGTTTTAAGATTTTACTTGACCTGCATTATTCCGACACCTGGGCCGATCCCGGCCATCAGCATATCCCGGCCTCTTGGTCAAACCTGAATTTTACCCAACTCAGGGATTCCGTATATCGATATACCTATCGCGTCATGACGAAGTGCCGCCCTGACTATGTGCAGATCGGCAATGAAATCAATGCGGGTCTGCTTTGGCCGACAGGTGGCATCAGTCAGGCTCCCTCCATGGACGAATTGCTGAAAGCCGGCTGTAATGCTGCCCGTGAGGCCTATCCTGCTACAAAAATCGTGCTTCACTATGCTGGTATCGATGGCAGTATTGAATTTTTCAAGAAGAGGACCGAAGCCGGAATCGACTACGATATCGCGGCCATTTCGTACTATCCTTACTGGCACGGAGGCACTTTGTCCGACATGGCCAATACATTAAACGACACTCGTTTTTACACAAAAAAAGAGGTAATGATCGCCGAATTTGCCTATCCATTTACCCTGGCATGGAAAGATTATACCAACAATGTCATCGGTCTGGAAAGTCAGTTATCACCAGATTATCCGGCTACAACAGAGGGTCAGGCGCTATTTATACGCGCCATTAGGTCTGTATGTGAGAAAAACAAGGCGGTGGGCTACTGTTATTGGGGCGGTGAATGGGTTGCCTTCAAAGGTGACACTTCCACCGATGGCTCTTCCTGGGAAAATCAGGCATTGTTCGACTTTGACTTCAGGGCTAATCCCGGCTTGACAGAATTCAAGTAAATGCCTGTTTTGGCCAAATAGGCAATATAAATTGAATTGAAATATCCATATTTGCAAAAAAATACTTCCAATGGAATTAAAAGATAAATGGGTGTGGGTCACAGGTGCCTCCTCCGGTATCGGCAGGGCAATCGCCATCGAGTTTTCCTTTCACAATGCCAATCTCGTGCTCTTGAGCAGAAATGTTCAGGAACTCAAGAAGACAGCCGATGCCTGCAATCCCAATGTCAATATCGTTATACAATCCATTGATCTGGCAGACAACGCCTCTATAGATGAAGCAGTCAGGGTGTTGCTGCATGAAAAAAACATCCCACCTCACATCCTGCTCAACAACGGCGGTATCAGCCAACGGGCCACAGCCGTGGATACCGCGGATGCTGTGACACGCAAGATATTCGACATCAATTTTTTTGGTACGGTGTATCTTACGAGAGCCCTCCTGCCAAAGATGATAGAGATGGGAGGCGCCAGAATCGCAGTCATTACCAGCCTGGTGGGCATCATTGGCAGTCCTAAGAGAACCAGCTATTCTGCCAGCAAGCACGCTCTACATGGATACTTCGACAGCCTTCGTGCTGAGCTGCACAAGGAAAAGATAGGCGTCACGCTTATTTGTCCCGGCTTCATCCACACGAATATAAGCCTCTCAGCAGTCACTGGTGACGGCACCGCACAGAATACGATGGATGAAAAGACCGGAAATGGCATGGACCCTGCAAAACTGGCCAAAATCGCCGTCCGTGGAATCTTGCGCGAAAAAGAAGAAATCTATATCGGCGGCAAAGAAATACTCGCCATTTACCTGAAGCGATTCGTTCCTTCCATCTTCTCCAAAATATTGACCAAAACCAAGGTAACCTGATTTCCACAACCCGTTCGTAAATTAGAGGTGTGGAGAGTGCGATTCAGACAAAAAATCCGTAATTGGATTGGCTGGCTTTTTGGCCAGAGACAGCAGTTGCTGAAACAAGTTGAGCATGACTTGCAGATTAAGCATCAAGGGTGTTTTTTCAAAACACATTTTTTCAAAAGACCCTATCACAGAACCCGTCATTCCAAATTTATTTCGGAACCTGTCGAAGCGGGTTGAGAAAGGCCTTGGTGTGTCAGCGTTCCATTCAAATTCATAATTCATAATTCATAATTCAATGTCGTTTAGTTAAGCAATTAGGCTATACAAAAAGCAATAAAATAAACATATGATAAGTTTATATATATAAATAAGGAAGACTATCGTTTAAAACTATTAAAAACTACGGATCATGAGTTC